>Ga0315914_1010578_pt1 | contig 11411 bp, 5 predicted proteins | sample MpolenodulesMG_FD_203920 | JGI IMG/M metagenome (GOLD analysis project Ga0315914, IMG submission 203920) | Medicago polymorpha root nodule microbial communities from Los Angeles, California, United States - elongated nodules | ecosystem: Host-associated > Plants > Roots > Nodule | place: USA... | reverse complement strand
GATGAACCAAAACAAACCAACTCATTCTTTATCAGTTTGTTTTGGTTTAGAATTCGTAAATTTTGTTTATAAAAACTAAACAAAACCGACTATTTTTTATGACTAGGATTTATTTTCTCCAAAAAAGCTGATTTAATAATAGTATTTTAGTTAAATTAATAAAGTTAGGTTAAATTTTTTAGTCTGTTTAGAATAGAAAATCATTTATTATATTAGTTTAATTAATTTAGTTTAATATTGATTTTCTAATTGATCTAATTCATTCAAAAAAAAAAATCAATTGATCTAATTGTCCCTAAAAAATCAATTTATCTAATTGATACTAACATTTGTTGAGACAAAATTAATTTTAGATATAATTTTGTTAGTTTTAGTTTATAATATTATATAAAATTGGGCTTTTAGTTTAGAAAAAATTATATTTTTGGAAGCCTAAGATGATTACTTTGATGACAACACTCTTTGGATTGACCTGGTATTAGGGTTTTTTGTACATAATAAGAAAACCAGTATATTTTATTATTTTTGGTGGAATTAATTGTTTCTTTCTAAAGCACATTTAACAATTTATTGTATCTTTCTAGCTAGTATTCCTCTCTACAGTAAATAGTTAAATATATTATTAACAAAATAATATTAAACATTGAATTAAACTTTTAAAAACAATGTACCAAGACGAACTTTAAAAATAAAAGGAACGGAAGGATTAAATGTGAAATAGAGTAGAAGAATCTAATTAATCCTGTGTCATTGTCACCCAAAAAAAATCCTTTGCTATTTATTATATAAAGTCGTTTAAGACAAGTCATCTATTGTTTTTTAGAATCGTATCATATCATAATATATAAAGTTTTTTTTTTAGGGAAAAATATAAAGTTTATATGTCAAGTTTAGCCGTATCTTCGATTATTCAATCAAAGATTTGGACGTCAACGTTGCATATCCGAAGACATGGGTATTCTGGTCACTTTAATTCTATCATATATTTTTATAGGCATTATGTCGTAGTATGCTATTAACTTAGATGTTGTGAGTTTGTTCGCAGATTCATCATTTATGTTTTTAGCGGTGTTGAATAATGTACTCTATCGATTTCAATGAATGAATATCGTTTTGTTTTTGTAAAAAAAAAACTTGGTAAGTCCTCAATGTTTTGTTTGAATAGGGTGAATGGAGTGGTATAAGTAAGGATTACTTTATTGGGATATGTATAAATTAAATGGAACATAGTCAATAACGTTTAGATGAGATGACATATGTCTCTTCTATCTTAATCAATGTTTTAGCTTTGAATCCAGCTTTGGTCATGCAACAACGTTAAAACTTTTACAGAATGTTTATCGCTCATTTAGGCCCTACAAGACTCGAGAAATTAGTCTCTGCAGTTGTGCGCGGATAATACTCAATTTTAAAAAAAATGGAACATGGTGGAAAGAATTTCTTCTTATATCATCTCCTCGTCTTTTTCATTTCCTCCGATTTAAAAGATATGCTGTGTTTAGAATGGAACAACTCTCACCAACTCACCAAACGAAATCTAAAACTTTGACAAAAAATTATAATGGAATTTGAGTTCTTACCTCCTCGTCTTAACAAATTAGTCAAAGGAATGGAATTTGAGTTCTTACCGTAACAACATATGCTGTGTATGGTTTAAATGATGATTTTAAGAGTAAGAAAGAACTTTTTCCTTGATGTTAGGGTTTAAGTTTCAAAAGATATATAGTACATTTAAAACACATTTTTTTTGAAAGAATTTAACACACATTTTTATTTAGCTGGGAAAAATGTGTATACTACATAGATATTTTGCCATTTCTTTGCTGAATCCTTTAATGGCAACCTTGCATACTAGATGCCTCCATATAGTACCTACTGCAATAAGGTGTATTCCACCATGAGACTTTAATAATGACGTCAAGGGTGCAGAAGTTATAAACTTTGTAAAACTCTCATTGGTATCTTCCTTCTAGCCATAAGCTAAGTAGTTAACCACTAAATTGATAGCACATAAAAGATCGCTTACCACAAAACAAATCCTTCTCTACACAATGTGTCTAATATGTGTTGGACCTGCAAACCATTTATACCACATGATGATCCTTTTTGAAAGGATTTAATGCATCTAAGAACAGTGTCAACTTTAGCCACAAGGGGAACTCAAATAAACATAGTGGTCGACATGGAGGGAGGTGACTTCTATGTGTGTTTATCCCACAAAACATTCATTGTATCCTCATTAAAAGGGGGCCACTTCATATGACCCCATCTTTTTGTCTTTCTCCTTAAAATAATCTACTCCATAACTCATACTATATTGTCCAGAACCACCTAACACACTATCAACCAACTTGACGATGTTGTCCGCTTCTCTTCATGTAGGAAAGCAACTCAAATGTGATATTGTTGCAAGAAATTCCGATTCACAGACCTACAATCCTGCCTAGTATGAGGCTTGATACATGTTATGTACAACGAAGAAGCAGTAACGATCGAACTCATACACTTTCAAAACCAAGCTCAACAACCACCTGATTAAAAGCCCAAGAGAATATAAGACGACAGTTGCGATGTATGCTTTTCATAACGAAGATAGTTGCAAGATGACTCGTATAAGTTTTAAGGAATTCTTTTTTTTTTTACAAGTCTAATTTTGATGGATTATCGTCATCTAATTATAACATTATTAACTAATATAAGTCATAACTTAAAAATCATTAACTTTTATATCTTTATTGTTTTTTATATTTTTAACTATTGTTGGTAAAAAAAAAAACTTTTTTAACTGTTTGTCAAAAGAAAAATTTAACTGAGCCTCTAAAGAAAATCTTTTTTTTAATTGAGTTTCGTTTGATTATTTTTTGACAAAAGTTTCCTTTGATTTATAGTTCGCTAGAACAGTTAAAAAGAACTATTCGCTTGGAAATGTGAAATGAAAATAAAACGCCGACTGTGGGGATCGAACCCACGACCACGTGGTTAAAAGCCACGCGCTCTACCACTGAGCTAAGTCGGCTTGTTGATATAAGTTATCTACATTCAATAATATACTGTATTATATACCACAAAATCGAATGTAGGACACAAGCTAAACTTCGTATTTATTTGTTTTACCAGAAGTTTTTTTTTTTTAGACAAACAAGAAGTTTCTTTTTAAAATAACTTTAACTTAGTTGTACGCATTGATAAAAAACAATCCTTGTTGAGTGTTTTTTTTTTTTTTTGTATAAATAAAATTATTTTTTCTTTTTTTTAAATAAGAAGAGAAAAATCACTTTCATTCTCCATGTTGGGGTCACCTCATTCACAATTTTTTCATCAATTTTTGGCTCCTCAAAAATTTTCTGCCACCGCTTATGATCCCTTTTTTTTTAAACCTAATAAAATATATTAAACAAACAACAAATGTCCCTCTAGCAGAAGGTGAGAAACAAAGAGTCGAAGTATTTTACAATACAAAACTACTGCAAGCACAACATAAAAAAAAAACTTAGGAAACTGCCTTTAAACACATCAAAGGATTCAGCCTTCAAGTAAGGTAATCAAAATCAAACAATGTATCACACACTTTTTACCACCAAAATGAATGACTCTTGACCTTTTCGAGTAAAGATGTGAAATTAGTTTTTTGATTAAAAATTTTCTCATTCATGTCCTTCCAAATAGTATACAACACTGATATCCAGATAAAATTGAATGTCAAATGAAAAAACCCCCTTAATCCCCCAAATTGTAGAAGATGATTAAATAAATTCCCTTGAGGAGCCAATATAAAACCTAACCATCCTGAAGTATAATTCCAAAGACGATCATAAAAGTCGCAATTGAAAAAAAAGTGATCTTTGTCTTCCAAACAGCCACAATCAGTCAGGTAGTGAATATTTGATGCAACAATAATATTTCTCCTAAACAAATTGTTCTTTGTTGCAATCCGATTTAATAATAAGCACGAAATAAAAATGTTAACCTTCAAAGGAATCACCTTAAGCCACATAACATGATTGCCATCCACATTAAGATCAACATTAGCTGCAGTTAAGTTATTATAAGCACTTTTAACCGTATACCGTTGAGACGAATGAAGCCTCCAAACCCAACCCAATGGTACAACACCATAACCTGCAAAACCACGTTAAAAAGCCGATTAACACACTTCCTCAACAACTCCTCCCTAACAAACAACCGTCTATGCCACTTCCACGTCTCTCCAATGACACCCCACCCCAAAGAATGCATTTCCGCAACTGTTATTAATTTATTATCTGCCTACTCAAAAAGTCTTCTAAAACTAGCATAAAAAAAGAGTCCCCTAACCAAGGTCCTTCCAAAACAAAGTATTATTCCCATCACCCACTTCTCACACAATATTGTCCAACATTATGGTCCTTGTTTTTAAATCAAATCATGTGTATACTTCATTTTTTTTTTAATGAATTTGTATAAAGATGTTTATAATAGTAGAAAAATCTCTTCTACAAAAAATTTAATTTTTTAACAAGATATGAATAAAATATGAATTTTTAAGCACTCAAAATTTAAAAATTCATATTATTAGTTCATCACTTATTAAAAAAAATTAAACTTTTGCAAGAGATATTTCTATAACATATTAAACATGAACACAAAAAAATAATACAAAGTTTTGAAGGATACACATAATTTTACTTAAAGTCAGGGATCAACAGTTATGATGGAGAATTTTTTAGGAACCAAAAATTGCTGAAATTTTTTATAAAAACTAAAATTTTGACAAGGACCAAAAACATTACAAATACATTTGAACACGTAATTCATACTTCGATACTCATCTTGTACGGAGCACGGATCGTCATTGAAAAATATTAGATGAATTTGGCTGAACAAGCCCGAACTTCTCTTGACTATCCTATCCACAGTCCTATTGGTGATCTCACTCACTTTTGTATTCAAATTTGTTCAAAAGACAAAAAAAATCTTCATATGATAAAATAGCATTTTCCAACTTATTTTTCAAACCATCAGATTTGATTTTAAAATTAGCAATATGTTGACCCAAGTTAAAGGCATTTTGCTTATTCAAAAAGAAGTTAAAAGCATTTTGTTTCTTTAATATTTTCACACTATGAAGCATTTCTTTTGTAGCAAGATTCGTACCTTTCAAAAAAAAATGTTGACCCAGGTTAAAGGCATTTTGCTTCTCTAATATTTTCACACTAAGAAAAATTTCCTTTCACACGCAATTCTCCTCTATTTAAGCCTATCAACTCCTCCTTATTCATTCAATCCAACACTCATATTCTCAATTTCATAAACCAAAGTTTATCAAAATTCTTACAAACCAAAAAAAAAAAAAAAAAAATTCTCCGTTTCAAGTTTCAACTTCTAACACTTCAAAAACCACTTTGAAACCAAAACTATCAAAGAAACAATCTTTTTCACTTCTTGAACAAACCCAAATCATAAAAATGGAAAATTTGTTGCATCTAGTTGACTGATCATGAAGACTTTCTCTCACTCCGTTGCATTTAATTAGGTCGGTGGACGTGTGATCATATGCGCAAGTCCATCTGACCTAGCAACGACATCATGTCTTAGAGAACAACGGGTGCCTTCCTAAACAGTGTCAACTACCTAACCTTCCAATGCCTAAAGATTTCCATGGATATCCTTCAAAGAAACAGTTCATAAACTACCTTGAAAACTATCCGAACAAATTTGAAATCGACCCACAAATTCCAAATATTTCTCTTGGTAAGACATGAGCCTGTTAACCAGAAAAAAACAACCTAGTTAGATTTTTTTCACCCCAAGTTAAAAAAAATTACTGGTAGCAACTAGCAACAACAAGCCACCTACAAATATGCTCAAAGAAGAAAAATAGTGAATACCTAATTTTCAACACCCTTTAAAGCTAGAAACTTTATTATTTATTGGCGTTAAAGAAAAAAAGGGTTATGCCTTTTTACTTGCCCATTTGGATTTGGATTAAGGTATACTTTAATGGTGGCTGGTTGGTGAAGAGTGGCGTTTCAAAGTTGAACTCTTTTTGTTAAGTCATCCTTTTTGTTGTGGTTCATTTACTTCTCCAACGAGGCTTCATTGGTTTTTTGATTAACAGGTTCATGTATTACCAAGAGATTTCATCATACACACTCGTTGCAGGGAGATTTTGAATTTGTTAGCATAGTTTACAAGATAGTTTATGAACTGTTTCTTTGAAGGGTATTCAGGGAAATCTTCAGGCATTGGAAGGTTAGGTAGTTGAAATAATTGTTTAGAAAGGTGAAGTTTGAATCTGTTGTAGATTCTTTTTTGTCATAGTGATGCTATGCAATCGTCTCTTTCGAGAGCAACGAATAGAGTATCCCTTGTTCTCTAAGACATGCCGACGTTGCTAGGTCAGATGGACTTGCGCTTTTGATCACAAGTCCACCAACCCAAATGCAACGGTGTGAGAGAAAGTTTTCATGATCAGTTAGACGAAACAAATTTTCCATTTTTATGATTTGGGTTTTGTTCAAGAAGTGGAAAGGATTGTTTATTTGATAGTTTTGTTTTTAAAGTGGTTTTTGAAGTGTTGAGAGTTAAAACTTGAAACATTTTATTTATTTTTGGTTTGTAATTGAGTGGATTTTGATGAGCTTTGGTTTATGTAATTGAGAATGAGAGTGTTGGATACTGTGAATAAGAAGAAGGAGTTGAAGGGCTTAAATAAATGAGAATTGCAAGTGATGAGGTGGAGGAGTTATTGCTTTTTCATTAAGTATTTAATCATTAAATTGGTTCTGTTATTAAAATGTATCGGTTGTATTCAATAAACTTCTTATTATTTTGATCTTTTTTGTTTGGATGAAATGAGTTAAGTGTTAATTAACCAATTAAGTTGGTTTAAGACCAAAAAAAAAAGTTGGTTTAGGTTGTTTATGAGCTTCATCAAAGAACAATTGTTCAGGAGAATCAGTGCTCAATTCCACTGAATTTTCGGATGTATTGACCCAATCAAAATTGGTATAAGGTTAAAAGTGCAAAATGAGTAAACTTAAGGGGCTGATTTATTATTGTTTTTTATAGATGACTAAAATCGCAAGATTATGATACTTAGGATGCCAAAACTGCAATTAAGCCAAACAATAAATGTTTCACAACTTTTAATCTTACACATATATTCAATCGTATTTCACGATAGATATTTTAGAAACTGATTTTATAAAGTGATAGAATAATTAAATAAGATGTATGCGTGAAAATTTTACACTAAACATGTATGCAAATGCAACAAATTGAATAAAAATAAAATTGTGCTCTAGCCTCTAAGTACAACTTATAAATTGCACACGAGAATATCTTAGCTATCAAAAAAATTAGAAGCAAACTCAAAATTTATAAGTTAGAAATATGCAATACCAAATTACTTAGCATTTAAAGCAAAACTTCCCAGCAAGTTTCTTGAGAAAAGAAGTTGGTTGAGTAGGTTGATCATTTGTTTGATTGTTGTTTTCTGAGGGTGGTGAAAAATCCCCAGAATCCGATCGATGGTAGCTTGAATTCAATGGACATTGAGAATCATATGATCCACTTGAGAAGCTGCTACTTTCATACATATTGTGTCCACTATTTTACTGTTGAAGACCATGATGATTTCCATAGGGAAGAGTATTTTGTGGCATGTCTTACCAATTAGGGCAACACCCACCAAAATAAACACCACCACCTAATACAGACTTCTTCACGTAACGACCACCGAAAAACGGAATCCAAAAACAACATCGCCACTGCTCATCCCAAAAAACATTCCTTTAAATAAAACATCATGTCCTCATCACCAAAACTGAGCCTCTATTCTAAAGATCAATCAGCTTCCACCACCTCTCAATCTCCGGACCGTCGAAAGAAACACCTAAAAAGCCCAAAACCAGAACTTGACCCAAAGAACTGACTCCCGATCTCGAATCAAAAGTGATCGGCCCACCAGAATACAAGACCAAATTAGAAGGGGACCCCTAACCCTCGGTCCACCAGAGAAAACACCATAGCCAGCCAGACAAGATTGCAGCTAGACGCCAACTCTCGGTCTCGAAACAAAAGTAATCGGCCCACCAACATCCACCACACAAAAAGTAAGACAAACAACATGATTTGCGGTGGTACAAACATCAATCAAAAAGGAAAAGTTGCTCAGCTCGAAGGACCCTTACCTTCAAAACACCATAAACACCTTAACAACCAAAACTCAAACAAGAGCTAGCGACAACATAAATGGACCCGAATAACAGTTGATACCGTGAAAAGAAATCACCCACAACAACTCCCAAGAAGCGAATCACCACCCCAACCACACATCAACTCCACCACCACCACCAACACACATCACCCCAACCACCACAACTGAAACACCTCCACCACCCTTGCATCACCACCGCGCAACACCACCACCACTGTATCACCAACAACACAACCACCACTGCATCACGACTAGCAAGAACAAGAGCAAGATAGCAAAGTTGAAAGTCTCCACCGAAGAAGCAATCACAATTAATATACCAACAAACCAGCAATAGAGACAAAATCACGCCACCAACCCACCTTACCATGAAAACCGACAGCAACACTAACATATATCTAGAGGATGATGAAACCCAGCAACAAAACACGGGCAGCGACGCCGGTCTGAAGTGGAAACACAACCTAGATCATAAAAAGGCGGTCGTCGGTGACAAGGAGAAGGTGTCTGTCGCCGGAGTAAACAACAACCAAGCCAAAAAGCGACATGAACCCACCAACACATTCGACGCCAGATCAACTCTCGACCAACGAACATTCCAATACCCGATCCAAATTCATCCAGCGAACATTCCGATGCCAAATCCAAATCCATATTATCCCATCACCACCTTAACTTGTAACCTCCTCATTACCACCAAATTAGGATGATTGAATTGATAAGCATTACGTTCATAAGGATAGCTTGCATGATGATAAAATGGGTCTTGAGGAGATGAATAATTATTGTTATAGCCTATTGCTTGATCTTGAAATTGGTTTTGATCAACTCTTGGAAAACCATAACTAATCCATTCAATTGTAGCATGTTTACCACCCTTCTTTAGCTGCGTTAAAATATTTTGTGGGTCTACTTTACCTTTTACGTAAGTAAATCCAAGAGATGGATTAATCTCGTAACGCAAGTCTAGCAAAAAAGAAAAGGGAAAAAAATCACAATTAAGAATAAATTTAGAAATTTTTATTCTACCTTTAATTTAATTTCGTAGAAGATAGGATGTGGATTGAATGCATTTAAAACTGCATGTACTTCTTCAGCACACACATTTTTGTCCGTCCAACTAAGATAGAACCCAAATTTTAGGGTATATTTGGATGGAGGGTTTAGGAGGAGAAGGGAGGGGATGACTCATTTTTATTGTTTAAATTACGACCAATGTAAAATGTTTTTTCAAAATAAATTAAGTGTTCTTGAAGTATTACATGATCATTTATCATATTGTTAATTCAATTTTCTAAAAAACATTTTATAACGTCTGTAATTTAAAAAAGAAAACTAAGCCCTCATTTCCCTTCTCCTCCTAAACCCTCCATCCAAACACACCCTTAGTATCACTTTTTTAAAATTTGACCTCTGTAATCTTAATTGGGCGATTAGAAATACACTGCCTCTACAACTGCATGAAATTTTGACTTCAGATCCCAAAAGGTAAAAGATTAATAAATAACAGATTGCTGCTGAACAGTTTGTTTTCTTCTTCTTCAAGATAGATATACACCACATAAGATAATTTTGTTTTAAGTATGGCAAACCATTTGTCTGGTGGTAGGATATTAATTTTTTCTACAATATACTAAGTAATGTCGTGACAATATATAGTGTAGAAAAAGTAAGAATTATACTCTTCTCCCAATACATTATGCTCATTCCTAACCAAACTTCCGAAAATACTCGTACGTGAGTTAACTAACGCATGTGTTAACTAACGCAGGAGTACTTTGGGCATTTCAGTTTGAAATGAGCGTTTTTTATTGAGAGAAAAGCAGAATTTAAAAAGTAATGACTTGGATCAACAAAAGCCCTTTTGATTTTCTATTGGCTCATCAATTAATATGAATTTTAAAGCCATTGCTTTTTGTCACTTCTCCTTTTTCTCTTGTTTGATCATACGACCAATAATCATGATAATAAACCACTAATTTCAATTATTTCACTACTTGACTCAATAAATAAAAAACTACAAAAATGACTCTAAATAAAAAACCACTAATTCCAATTATTTCACTACTTGACTCAATAAAAAAAAACTACAACTTATTTCAAATGACTCTAAATAAATAGTAAACTAATAAAAATTTAATTAAAAAAACTCTAAAAATATGATATGACAGATTATTATCAATATTATGTTAAGCGCAATTACATAAGTAAGTTTGACGTAAATTCTCCATTCAAAATTTTAAAAGATAAGGTATATGGCCTCTGTTATTTATATGCTGCTTAACACTTATATTTTCATCCAATATCATATTTCTTAATTCCCGTCATACTTAATATTCCAACAATCTTCTCCTTAATGATATGAGCAAATACATTCATCAAGCAAGCTCACCCTTAAGTGAAAGATACCTCAGAGACATATCAGAGAACCATTTGTCATAAAAGACTAATAATAATAATAATAATTCCTCTCCGTTATAAAACGAGTATCTTTTTCACAAAAAAAAAAAATTGATTCAAAATGAATATCACTTGCGCTTTTCTATGTAGAATTATTATTTTACTTCCAATTGTACCTTCTAATTAATTGAGTGTACATTACTTTCAAAGATTTACACCAATAGTAAATAAGGCTAATTTAGTAAAATTGTCATGTTTTTTTGACACCATTAGTACATTTATTAATTTGTGTGTAAAAACATTAAACGACACTCATTTTGAAACAAAGAGTGCCATTTTTTTATAGGAAAATGTTAATAGGTGCCCTCGGGACAGAGTTAAAATCATCTCCATTTGCTAAAAGTAAATGGATAATGCTATTTGATGAGAGATACATACAAAAAAAACATGTAGTGAGTCCTACCATTAAGTGGGTCTCACTACTATTAATTATTTTCAAGATTTTTTATGTCTTTATCTCTTCAAATGAAAGAAATGGAAAATAGATTAAATGGATATGATCTTAACTTCCCGGGACACTGTAATCAAATATAACATAATTGTATTGAAAGTTGTGTATTCAACTCGTCAAAAGTCTAAAAAGTTACATTTTCAAACTTAAAACTTTTCTCTTTAACTTCCTTACCCAGTCCCTAGAAGCATTGGTTTGCATGGACATTTTTTATACAACTTTGTTAGATCGCAAAGGAAGTTTTTTTTAATAAAAGGATCACAAAGGAAGCTTAAAATACGAACACATGTAGGACCAATA
>Ga0315914_1010575_pt1 | contig 11416 bp, 8 predicted proteins | sample MpolenodulesMG_FD_203920 | JGI IMG/M metagenome (GOLD analysis project Ga0315914, IMG submission 203920) | Medicago polymorpha root nodule microbial communities from Los Angeles, California, United States - elongated nodules | ecosystem: Host-associated > Plants > Roots > Nodule | place: USA... | reverse complement strand
CCTGTACACTTGAACAAATGTTTAGCATATCCAATTGATAATTTTTAATACCTTGTTATCATCAAAACTCAAGAGGTGATTTTGAGAAACACCCTTTGTTCCAACAAGCGCCACCTCGGGTGCCTAACGAGTTGCCGGTTTGGTATCAATCTTACCTCTCCTGTGCCTTCCATCAAGGAGACCCGGCCATGACATCGAGCATTGTTTCTCTTTGAAGATTGAAGTCTAGAAGTTGATTGAAGCCAATATCTTGCTTTCCTTATATTGAATTCGGACGGGCAAATTTAATTCACTGCCGGATTATATTACCTAGTGTTGTGACACATGGAGTGGATAGCCTCAATTGGGTAGCTTTTGATGTTCCTTCCACTACTCATCTGTTCAAATAATGTCTTTGTTTGTTGTTTACTGCTTTTCAAAAAAATCCTTTCGTCAGTCCCGAGACGAAAGTGAACTTGTGTAGGGCTTTTTGCTTCATGTATTTTCCATCATTAATAAAAAGGTCGTTTTGATCCTGACTTTCTTTTTATTTTGTGCTTGTTCTGGAAAAATGGTAACACAGAAAACCAAATTTTTTTTTTTTTAATCATTTCCAAATGTCTGCATACAATCAATCACTTTCTAATATCAAACATAAATGCAGATTTAAACATAAATAAGCCCGTTGAACACATTCACCATGTACTCTCTTCCAACTTTGAGTTCCTCGTATCCGAAGCTGAAGAAGACGAGAATGAAGAGACTCCCGACAAGATCTCTCGCATACTGGGGCATCTTAGCCGTCGAAGCTGCAAACAAAAATCAAGAAGATTGTCCAGAAGATGGCAGTCACTTACAAAGACTGGCACAAGATGCTACCATCTGCACTTCATGAGTATGGTACTTCAGTACACACTTCAACAGGGGCAGCCCCCCTCCATCCCTCAGTATACAACACGAAGGCCATGCTTCCCGTGGAGGTCGAAGTCCCGTCAATAGGAGTCCGGCTGAAATCCAAGCTTGATTGAATTCAAAATGCATGACAGCCTTGTACAACCATATCAAGAGAGGTTGAAACAAACTTCCAACAAGAAGGTTCGTCCCCGTGAATTTCAAGAAAGAGACCTTGTGCTCAAAAAGACACTACCTTTCCAACCAGACTCTAGGGGCAAATGGACGCCTAACTATGAAGGCCTATGTGCAATGACTCTTGTGACTACGATGGTGCCAAACGCACACGTCCTATGAATGTTGGTGCAGTCAAGAAATACTCTGTCAAAAATAAAAGCTCGAAAAATGGATTCAATGATGAATCATATCACAAATATCAAGTTGCACCTGCTGATCACACAGTGATCCTTACAAATCTTTTTAACATAATCTTTTAAACACGATCAATTATTAACAAGCCTTGAAAACACAAAACATATGAATTTGAATAATTGAATTGGTATTGCAATTAATTGATCCAAGGGAAATTGTTATAACCTAAATCAAATGGATTTAGATTAATCTTTTGAGAAAACACTACTTAGATCAAAACTAGCAATTTACTAATCAATTATTCAAATAATCAAGTGCTATATTAAAGTAGAGAGAGAGAGAGAGAGAGAGAGAGAGAGAGAGAGAGAGAGAACACCGATGTTTATAGTAGTTCACCCTTGTTCGTCCTCGCTAAGGGCTACCTCTACTCTACTTGATGAAGTACACCTTCACCAAGGTCATCCACTATGTATGAAAATTTGTTTACAATGTTTACAAGAGTTCCTTCAAATTAAAGCCCTAATTCTTCAACTCCTATGTAAAACAAAGCTCCCCAAAACTTCAAGTACCCCTTGAATTACCCGTGCACTCCTTCGATCTCAAAAACTCCACAATTATTGAATCATTTGCATCTATTCACTCTAGGTCTCAAAAACTCCCTTCAATCTCAAGAACGGTTAGAAAGACCCCAAGCCCTTTGGAGGTGGAATGAGATTATTCAATTACTTTGAAGCCTTGATTAAGCCCAATCAATCTTCTTGAGAGAACCAACTTACAATCCCTACTAGCGCCCTAGAGAATCTACACACTCAAAGACAAAGTGATTCTAAGAAAAAGTGTTTAATCTTGAAGAATGTATGAGCAATGAGTTTTTGAGACCTAGAGAGAATAGATGCAAATGATTCAATAATTGTGGAGTTGTGAGGAGAGAACAATATATAGGAGAGGATACAAAGGCTAAATTTTCGCATAAATTTAACTGCATGAATCGATTCACTTAATGGTTGAATCGATTCAAACAACATAAGACAAAATAAGGAAAGGGAAAAATATGTTGAAGAATGAAACGTGTCAAGTGAAATTTGAAACGACTCAAATTGCCCAGAAGGAGATTGATACGATTCATGACCTTTGTGAATCGATTCAGAGCATGTCAGAGAGTTTGATGAATCGTTTCAAACAATAAATGATATGATTCACACATGAATCGATTCACTATAAGGGTGATACGATTCATAAGAAGTCAGAGACCATCATGTTTATTTTGAAAGACATATGAATCGATTCAAGCTTTGTTTGATACGATTCATACAGAGTCAGAGAGCAAATGCATGTTTTTCTAGGACACATGAAATGAAATTTTAAAGGAGAATGAATGAATTACAATGTTTATGTTCCTCTAGGGTGCTTTAACACAACTAATGAGCTTATCCCTAACAACATTAACATATAATCTAAAACATCGTCAAAAACTTATTAGCTATGCTAGAGGCTTCAATCGCATCATCAACAAAATTATTCAAGGTTAATTAACCGAGAATGTATTGTCACCTCATATAGAAGAGAACATTATCAACTTCGATGAAAGAATGTTCTCATGATGAGGATGCATATTACACTCGAAATTATTCTAATCATTTCATCAAAATGATTAGAATCAACTTTGAAGAGAAACCAATTCATGAATGATTTATTTATTAAGTCATTCATTAATGATATTGATTGGAGAAATATCAAAGAAGAAAATTCATGATCATATGTTTGGAGATTCTATCATAAAAGACTTATGATGGTCCAATAATCTTCCATTATCTAACATTTCTCATATCAACATACTCTAGAAAAGAGCCTAAGATTGAGAAGATTTCTAACACTCCCCATAACACATTGTCTCTTATTGGATGAAACTCATGAGGCTCGTACTTCGGAAATAGATTTTACTTAAAATGTTCAGACCAACATAAGTTTCATTTAATAAGTGAGTGTTAGAAATAGTGTACATAATCTTTCTCGTTGAAAAAATAGATATTGGTTGGGTATAGCAGGAAAGGGTCCCACAATTTGATGTATTGTACGTAGCCTTATCCTGTTTTTTAAACAAGAGGTTGTTTCCAGGACTTGAACCCATGACATTTCAAACACATGACAACAATTTTATCAGTTGCGTCAAGGCTACCCCTTATAGCTGTCCTAGTCTTAGCGACAGGTTACCAATGAGCCTGAAATTTTGCAGCCAAAGCTAAAAGCAACAGCCACAAAGAGTATATCCAAAGTAGTTTTATAGGGTGTGAAATGTACCACCCCAGATTACAGGGAGGGAGGGAGGTTAGGTAACAAAGATGACAAAGGGCAAGAAAAAAACTTGGCTATTGCCTACCAAAACAAAGAAAATCTATTTCCATCTTAGATTTTCATAGGATGGAACTTGTACATACGGTTTTTCGATATATAACTTACGCAGTGGCCTCCTTCGGAGACCAGCTTTTCTATTTTGCAATCCACACTAAAAGCTACATTCACACTCTAGAAATTATATAACTAAACTTTACAATTGAAGAAACTAGATCTTGTATTCACATCAATAAAACACTTGCATTGTCCCAATACCAATAAAGATGCCCTGAAAATGAGAGAAAGAAAACAGAATCATTAGAGAGAAATAGTAAAATGACTATAGATCCACTGAAAAAGGCACATACACTAGTATATTTTTTTATGTTCGGAGATTTAGTGAAGATCCCATTTTCACACATTGAGCTTGGTGCATAAATTCAATAAGTTGGCTATGTATTGTAGAATCGAAAATGACAGTTCCTATAGGATATCCACTATTCAGATGCAAGTTGTTAATCCAAAGATTTGGCTGTATCTTGTAACATTAGGTGGTTTCAAACAACCATTGACAAATTACTGGATGACATATAAATCCTTGTTTTATGGCTCCACCTCAACTAATACCAGATTGAGCTGAGTTATTGAAAGAAAAAAAAAACATTTAAAATTAATACTTGTTACATAAATAAAAGAGAGGTTATTATCAATCAATGACTCACAATAACAGTTGTCAACTATAGCAATTAGAAGTGCTATAAAAGCAACATAAATCACAATTTACTATGAAGTATGGAAACAACAAAGTTGGTTTAATTGTTCTATGTTATAACCAAACTTATGCATAGCTATACACAAAGCTAGTGACCTATATGAGACAGAAATAACACGTCTTTCTTCTTATAGTTTGCTAAGTGAATTATATGGTTTTATTGCACAACTAAGAGACAAATCACACATCATATAGATGGTAACAAGCCAAGAGAATTTGGCTATGTTTGTTTATATGAACATTTTTCCTAATTAAACATTTGCTGATATCAAAGTCTCATTTAGATCATGACTAGTAAATAAAACAGGTGTGTTCATACCTAACTCTTTACTGAACTCCCATCTCAATTAAACTAATATCTCTTTCCCTTTTTAGTCACAACTCAACAATAGTTCTTTTGTGTAAAATAAGATAAGGTTTCCTTAATCCATTACTTGCAACAAACCAAAAAAAAAGTGGTTATTATATCACATCACAGCAACCAACTACTGTCAAATTTAATTGACAGATGGATCAAACATTATTTCAGTTATGACTTGCTTTAGTAAGTATTACTATTTAAGTCCTTATGAAACCAATTCAAGTAAAATTATTCAGAAAACAATCTTGATTTTTTAATACCCTAATTTATACATCCATCTTACAAGGAAGCAAGATGTTGTACAGCATGTGAGCCGTCCGATCAAAATTGTACGACCGAGATCATTTTATTAAAAAGACACAATTTTCAATCTTAACCATTCGATCTCAAACGAACAGCCGAGATCAAAAACTGCGTGCATTTATTACAGCACCAAATACGGGTCCAATAACAGGTATAATTTTGCACATCGCATGCATATTTGGAAACACAAGTTTAAGGAAATCATATAGCATCGTGATTTTGTTGAAGCTCCAAAATGTAGATTTTGTCAAAACCACAGTGACACATTGTTGAAGCTCCTACTTTATCTAACTTAAAAGGTGTAATATTAATCACCACAAAGCACTAGCATGAACAGTACAACCACCCATGAAGTGCAGCAATGAGTAAAGTGGGTTTGGCTCCATAAAGATAGAGTAAAGTGCAACCAAACAAATCAAAAGAGAGATAGAGCAGGTTGTGTAACAAATTTAGAATGGAAGAAGGATAAGGAATCTTGACAACCTGTAACATCTTTATCAACCACATAGGGTCCACCATACACTAAAATGTAAAAGCCACATATTTTTGTCACTTTTTTGTTTGAGGGACACATTTTTTGTCACTTAACTATTCAGTTAATGGAGCTGAATTAAAGGGATTAACTTAAGACACTGCAGGCAAATTATTCAGTGTCTCTATCTGCTCTCTGGTAGTTCTCAAACTACAGACAGAAAAACCACTCCAATTGAGTATAAAACCTCAAAAACTTACCCTTCTTTCCCAAGTCTTTTCTTGAAAAATGGATTTTCCGCAGTTAGTGCGTGTTACTACAAGACGCAGTAACGGCTTTCAGCCAGTTTTATCCGGCTATCATTTTGCAATGTACCTTAAGTTAGTTTGGGCATAACCTTCAGATTTAATTCCAATGACTGAGATTGTCTATTGCCTGGAACTGGCTGATTTTCAGGTCCATTTTTTCGGAAATCTCAAATCAATGATCAAGATCATTAGAAATTGATTTCATAATTGTGTAATCTGAATCAATCAATGACTAAGATTGATTAGTGTGTCTAACGGCGGGGTCCAGGTCCCATTTTTTTCTTGAGGGATTGTATGACTAGAAAGTCATGTGACCTTCTCTCTATCTATCTTTAGTGACCAGAGATCATTCTCTCTCTCACACACACACACTTATTTTATTCTCTGTTCTCTCTCCTCCAGACACTAAAGTCACACACTTGCAAGCCAGACAATCCAAATCCATTTGTTTCCTTTGTTCCTATCAGGTTTAAACAAAGTTTAGATGACCCCTAATCCATTTCAGATTTTCTTTTCTCAATTACTAAACACCAAAAATAATCAATTAATCATAAATAGAAACCCTATTAACCAAAATTAGACACTAAGCTAACAAAACTCCACAAAAAAAAAATGTTGTTTATGTTAAGTGTGCTCACCGAGCAAGCTTCAATCCCGGAAAATGACATCATCAGCTATATCCATCAACTGAGCAAGACACTCTGGTGAGAATTTCCTTGCAAATAGATACGAATAACTCGAATTCGACACTCTCAGCTGTCGAATTAGCTCCGGCGATACTTCCTCTGGAGTATAAAGATGAGGATGTCCATCCCAACAACCAGTCCAATTAACTCTCGTCAGTGTAAAACCAGTACACCCATTCAGATCCTCCATTGACAAAAGAGTCGGAAAATAATGCTCTTCTGGATAACAAGAATCCAAATTTACACAAGGAATCCGAAATTTCTTCCATAGCTTATGATCTCTCACCACAACCTTTGCATGCTTCCTATTCAAGATAAAAAACTGGGAACCAACCCGAAAATCCTCAAACGGAACCTCTGGCAACATAACATTCTCTCCACGAGCGTTATAACGCTCGTAGAGATTCGGATCCTCAGAGAGAATCTCAATAAAGCTAGGGTAAAGCAAGTTAAAGTCAGAAAAACTCGCTAACGACATTAACTGATTTTTAAAAAGGTAGTTATAAACGAATCGAAACGACAAGAGCGGAACACAGTGTTGAGAGACTAGGGCAAAGTATTGGTTTAGTGGATCATCTAAGAGAGCAGAAGCTAGAAGACGTCTGGCAGCGGAGATGAGTGATGGTGAGGCACGTTGGGTTGGTTTGGAAGAGATGAAACGGTTATGGAAGACACCGCCAGGGGAGACGACGGAGGTGGTAGGGTCTGCATGGATGTATATGTTGAAGAGATGGTTGTTTCCGGCGAAGAATTTTTCCCATAAAGGAGCAAAGGTGAGGTTGGTGTTTGTGAGGAAGAGGAAAGCGATTTTAGGTTTAGGATTTGTGAGGGTGGATAAGTGGGTGGTGGTGTGGGTGGTGGCACGGTGGAAGAGTGCGAGGTCGTCGGCGTCGGGGGAGAAAGGGAAGGTGAATTGTGGGAGGAGTTGTTGGGAGAGGAAGAGGACGAGTGGGAGAGAGATGAGGAGAGCTAGAGAGACAAGAATTGGTGATGACAACATTGGATTTGGTGTTTTTTTTTTGTTTCTTGTTTGGTTGGGTTTAGTGGTTTTTGGAGCAGTTTTAGATGATGAAAAGGTTTGGGGTGATGAAAAAGAGGGAATGTGTGTGGAGTGTTGGAGAGTGATAAAAGGAAGATGGATAAAATATTCCAAAAAGAAAAGAGAATGGAAAAAATAAATGGTTTATTCTTTTTCTTTTTATTTATTTTTTTTTTATATTTTTGGGTTATTAACACCTCGTTTGTTGAAGTTTCTTTTCAAAAAAAAAAATATTTTTTTTGAAAAAATCCATTTTTTTCATTTTTTGTAGTGTTACAAAGTAACGAGGCAAAAAAAAAAAAAGAGGCTCTGAATTAAGTTTCAAGGTTATCTGTCAGGATGAGAGATTCCATGTCAAGCGGATGGCAGTTCCAGTGAACAGAGCACCTTGCATGTGATTCTTCCTTAGCCATAAAATCCGCACACATATTTTGTTCCATAAGAACATGCACCAATGGTGTATTTCCATGTAAAACATCTCTAATATGTTGGATGTCACTAGCATAAGTGTGCAATGTTTGATCACGATCAGCAATAATCAGGTCAACTGCTTCCAAACAACCAATCTCACAAATAATGTTCACATAACCTTTTTTACTACAAAAATCAAGAGCTAACCGGACAGCACGTAACTCAGCTAATAATGCATCACCTCCAGCTTCATAGTGAGAAAAACCAGCTATCCAATCTCCATCGTGGTGTTGAACAACACCACCAGCACCTAAACAACCAAACCAATATTGGGATAGTAAGAAATGCATTTATCATGTAACAAAAAAAGTATTTCGCACCACGTCTTGAATACGCCAATGTATTTTCATTTTTCATTTTTAAGTGTATGTTTAGGATTTTTAGAAAAATCATTTTATCAAAAAATCTATTTTGACCCTAAAATGAAAAGCTATTAGGATTAGTTTCTTTTTAAATGGCTTAATTACATAAATGGTCCCTTAAATAATTATGAAATTTTAATTTGGTCTTCTTATTAATTTTCGCCCCAATATTGTCCCATAAATTTCCTTCGTCAGTCAAATAAATCCATTTTGTTAGCTTTGGTTAAAAAAACGTTAACATTCATCTTCCTCCTTCACAACTTCATTCTCAAACCCAGAAAATTCACCATCTTCATAACCAAACCGAGAAAAATTAATAAACTTTGTCACAAACTCAACAAAAAAAAATATTATCTTCATCATTATCATCCTAAATTAACACAAATTTAAGCTCAAAACTTAAACACATAAATCTTCAAACAACAATAACACAAGTTCAATACAAATTAAGAAAACTAAAACCCATAAATTGGAACAACAAATAGCAAATTTAACTAATTAACCAAAACGTTCTATGATTGCAAATTTAAATAACAATTTTCAACAAAGGAGCTGGAAAAATATATACAAAACTTTTCTTTCTCACTTTCTCTCTTTACTCGATCCACACACTCTCTTTAAGCTTCAAACTTTTCTCTAACCCATTTTTCGTTTTTCAGTGAATTTTAAAACCCTAGTTTTTGTGTTTTGAAATCTTCCACCATCTACAAGAACATTGAAACCCTAGTTTTTCTTACCCCTTTTTACTAGATTTTTGAAATTGATGAAATTACTTTGATTTTTTTGGTGAATTTGTCAATTGAAGATGACTAAAGACACCCCATAATCGAGTGGAGGTGCATTCCATGCGGTACATTTAGAACGTGACTTACAATCCAATTGGGAAGTTGACCTAGCCAAGAAACTTGAAGAGTATTTGTTGAAAATATGTTCTGGTGAAATCACCATGAAGAACATGTTAATTGATTCAAAATTACGGCATCATCAAATTGTCGTTGTTGTTCATGTTGATCTTCTTCTTCTTGGTGTTTTTCTTGAGATTGAGAAATAGTTGAAGGAGGAGGAGCAAGAAAAGAAGCCATACCCCAAAATTGACGAGTTAGGGTTTGTTTGATTTCGTCAAGGTCTTCTTTCACACCACGGCCTTGAGTTTCATCATTATTTTCAACTTCTTCTTCTTCTTTTTTCTAATTCTTCTGATTTAATCACAATGATTATGTTGTTGTTGTTGTGGGTAATTATTATTTCTAGGTGAGGTGGTTGAAGATTCGGTTACGGTCATCATCGAATCGGAGAGAATTTGTAAAGGTACCAGCTAATCATGATGACATTTTTGGGTCTTTTTTTTGATTTTTTTTTTGTTTTTCCATTAGTTTGTGACATAATGGATTTAATTGATAGACGGGGGTAATTTAAAGGAACAAATTGGGGAGAAAACTAATAAGAGAACCAAATTGAAATTTCATAATTATTCAAGGGACCATTTATGTAATTAAGCCTTTTAAAATCTATTTTTTTTCAAAAACAAGGAAGTAACATATGTACAAGTTAAAACTCTTTTTTTTTTCCAATTGATTTTTATGGGTAGTCGGCAAACAAAAATAAATTCAGATTTTTTTTAATACAAAATCTTTTTTTTAAGCTGAAACAAACGCACCTTAAATTAGATGGAAACAATTAAAAGTACTTAGATGAGAAGATAAGGATTGTTTTTCAACGTATCATTGTCATGTCACTCATTGCGATTTTATTGAACTCGAGTAATTAGTATGTGATAAGTCTATTCATTTTTTGTTTTGAAGATAGGTTCATTAGGTTGCGCGTAAAATATAGCAGATATATAATTAAAAAAAACATATGAAAGCCTAATGGGATAATCTTGAAGACAATTTGAGGGAAAGAACAAAATTATTGGAATGCGAATATTGTGTTTTATGGTGATACTTGTGGGATATTTTCGATTTGGACATCAAAGAAATGTTTTTGCTTGCTAGAAATGAAACTCGCAACTAAAAGAAAACATGAGTTAATTTATTTTATGAAAAATATAATATCGGAGTGAATTAGAGTATGCAAATGTGGGATTTGAATTCTCTCCGTTGAAAAATTATCTCAAATTTTTTTTAAGTGGATTCTCAATCATCAAACATGAAAGAGAAAATGAGAATTAAAAAATAAAGAAAAATTGTTGTTGTATTTTAATGGTGGAGATTAAAAATGGAGAAATTTGTCAAAAAAAAATAAAAAAATGGAAAAAAACTTGAGAAAATTTTCAACGAAGAGAGTCCAAATGTTGTAAAGGTGTGATTTTGTATTTAATTTTATGCAATCACTTCCTTTTCAAGTGTGGTCTTCTTTTATTTTATTTTTTTGAGTTATCAAGCTTTTTCATCCTTAAATTTGTATGTTGTAGTCAATTTCATACCCCAAATTTTCAAATTAGTCAATATGTCCCTAAACTTTTTAAATGTCAAATCTTGCAGTGTTGACATGCCACATTAAGCATTGACGTGGAGTTCGAAGTCAACGCTCACATGTACAAGAACGAATTAGATAGGGAAAAAATTAATTTTTGTTGACATTTTTTTAAAACAAAGGTCATTACAAATTGTTACACCATCAAATCAATCCATGAATTATTCATTAAAAATCAAGTTGGTCCCTTAAATATGTCTTCCACTATCAAATCGATCCTTAAATTATTTATATTATCTATCAACTTGATCTTTGATACCGTCAAATAAATGCTAATTTTTATAAGAACGTGTTTAAATTAACCAAGGGTGGATACACCCTTATTTGCGAACTTTGTAGATTTAGAAAAACTTATCGTAAAACTTGAGTTCTGAATGATTGAGTCCCTACACCACATCTTATTTTCCAAATCTTGTGGATGTTTTGAAGGCATATTGTCGTAAAACTTATAAACTTTTCGATTCAAAATTTTGGTTCAGACTTTCTTAACTTTGCACAATATTTTTTTCTCAATTATAATGTTTCATATATGCTCGATCTAAGGGTGAGTTTTTAATTTTAAAATTCTCTGAATATGCAATAAATTCGGGGGGT
>Ga0315914_1010572_pt1 | contig 11420 bp, 7 predicted proteins | sample MpolenodulesMG_FD_203920 | JGI IMG/M metagenome (GOLD analysis project Ga0315914, IMG submission 203920) | Medicago polymorpha root nodule microbial communities from Los Angeles, California, United States - elongated nodules | ecosystem: Host-associated > Plants > Roots > Nodule | place: USA... | reverse complement strand
TAGTAAACTTAGGGGGAGATCTAGTAAGTTTAGGAAAGTAGATGGATTTAGCTACGATTTGGTTTAGAATAGGAATTGTTTATTTATTTGCATTCATCTACATCATCATTTGCATTCATTTATATGATTAATAGTGTTTTACCCCCTGTAATATCGGTCATTTTCGGGTTTGTCTTATGTAAAAAAAATTGTTTTGGTTTTTATCCTTATAAAATATATTTTTTTTCTAGAATACCCCCTAATAGGCCATTCAAAAACCAAAATTTCTGGAATTTTTTTTTTCTGAAAATGGCCTATTAGGGAGGTATTCTGGAAAAAAAAATTTACAAGGATGAAAACCAAAACAAAACTTTTACAGGGGGTAAAATACTATTAACCCTCATTTATATCATCTACATGCATTTTGTTTATTGCATTCATCTGCATGAGTCTATATCATAGAGTATGGCATTCACCTTTGTTTCCTTGTGTAGAGAAACCTTGATCATCTGAACAGGAAAACACAAGCTTCATGAATTCTTAGTTGCCATCATATGGACACTTTCCAAATGTGATCATCTGAGTATCCTTAAGCAACATAGATGATTCAGACATCAAATTCAACACTACATATTATCAGTTGAAGACCTCAAACATTCATCATGTACATCAAAGATAAAGTTTTCATACAAAGACAAATTAATTTCAAACAAGACACAAAGGATATCTCATATCAATTGTCAAGTTTTCCACCTGAAAACATAGTCTAACACACGTGATCGTTACAGTAGAATTTCAACGCAAATGCTTCACTTCAAGACAAAATGAGATAAAAGGAATCTTATCCATAATGAAAGGAAATCCATAGTGTAGACAAGTAGGAAGAGAGACTTTGGCGGAAGTCCTCTAGATTGTGCCCCCCCACCTTGAAATTGTTCGCAGCTACTTGTTGTTTGTCATCATCAAAAAAAGGAAGATCGTAAGAACCAATTTGGTTTAGCCACAAATGACTCACGCCTTATGGTTTGATGATAACAAAATAAAAGAAAGCAAAGAAATATCATCACATGGTGTTCTAATGTTTAGATACAAAAAGGAACAATTGATATACCAACTGTGTGTAAATGTGAAGGATTCAAGTGTCTCAAGAAATCATCAAGTGAAGATAGTTGAACACAAGAATCACATCAACATGCATAGTCTAGGCAAATAACTTTCAAGAAGAATACAAATTGATTAAATCAAAAGCGAATCAAATTCTATGGTAAATGCAAAGTTAACAATTAAAGCATCTTTTGTACAAGAGCAATCATCTGGACAGAACAAACAAAAGAAAGTAAGAGATTGATCGTCTGATACGAAAATCCTCTAAACGACATAATCTCAATAAAGTCGAAATCAACAATCTGAACTCAACAATCCTTTTGATGATGATTTACAATGAAAGAAAATAAAATTCAACTATCTAGATGCAATGATCATGCATGGATTAAACTGATGATCAAGTGAGATCTATACATGATATTATCTTAAAAATCTTATGAAGCACAATGAAGTGTTTCTTTAAAATGACATTCATCTAAAAGAGATCATGTTAAAAAAAAATGAAGACAACATTCAAAAAATATAAGTCGTAAAATCTATCCAACGAGATCTTTGTACTTTGTTTTGCCTCATTATCTAATGTCTTTTTGTGCAACGATAGTTTTCTCACAAGTATAAAAGATAAACTACGTAAAGATTTAAAAGTGACTGTTCAGATGAATCTTCAATAAGGATTTTGAAGAAAGACCGATTTAGTTTTTCAAAAACCACACTTAAATAGAAAAAGGTATTATGTTCTAATAAAGAGAGAAAAATCAAGAAAGATACAAGAACATGATCATAGAATCAATGTAAAATATTATCAATATGAGAGTGATGGTAAGAATCGGCAAATTCATCAAATCGTAATAAAGTAGTAAGTTATCGTCTCCACAGAGATTTCGTTCAACTCGGTAATTAGATGAATTTATTTAAAAGTAAAAGAATTAAGAAAATATGAATGTGGTTGCAGAGATTTAATTGTCCTACTGAATGTGAGATTAGGTTCTGTGATTCATAAGTTTAACGACGATTAGGGAATCCTTGAATCTCCCCTCCGTATTTGTTGGAAATTGTACAAACCAATTTTGTTCCAACAAAATCCTTCACGTGATGTCTTGTTTTGCTGATATACATGATTTTTCACAAAAAAATTCATAACACCTATCGAGTTGCATGATTTAGGATAAAACTGACCTACCATGACTCAAATGAAAACAACACAAAAGGTTCCTCAAACCATTGAAGTACAACTCATCTAAAAAACTTCTAATTTTTCTTTAAATGCAAAGAAAGTAACTAAAAACATAGCCTAAAATATCATATAATATTCCCTCATCACAACCTCAAACTTAAATCGTTGCTTGTCTTCAAGCAACAAAATAGTAAGAAGTCAGATTTCACATAAGTTTAAGAATTGGAACATATCGTTTCGGAGATGGTGCTCAGATTGTTACTCTTTCCACTTCCAGACTTAACTATCTTACCACTTTCATGCAAGCGGGACAAGTTTAGAGAAGATATTCTTAATTTCAACCACTTACAATTTCAAGATACATGTATGTACCTCCTAAAGCCGGTTAGGCTGGTCAAGACATTTGCCACACTCCATTCGTCATGTGATTGTACCTTGCTATGAGATTTAAGCAATTATAAACTGACATTCAAGATACATATTATCACACACATATATAGAGATCTTTTCGAGGCTATAATGTGACATAGGTTGAGGTGGGATACATTTGAGAAAATAGGCTAACAAACATTTTGGAGTTAGTTTCCCTATTTGAAATATTTCCTTTCAACATGTAGCTTTGATTCATAATGTCACACACATTGTTTATGAGGTACTAGCTTTTGTTCTAAACAAGAAAAATGGATACTAGTAGAACTACTTATTCTCTTTTTCTTAAGAGGCAAAACTTTTGTTGGCTCTTGTTTTTCTTTTTTTTCTTTTTTTTTGTGTAGACCATCATTTTGATGTTTTATCTACATTTTTTTTCTTCTTTTAATAACCAAATTCTACTAGAATCCCACCCCAAACTTAAGATGTTGTTAATTCGAAATAGCAACCCAAACTTAATTTCAAACCATGACAAGTATTTCACTAATCTATCTAACACCAAAAAATCAAACATATATATCATTATAAGGTTCAAAACTTGTGACATGATTCAAGTCACCTAAGTAACAGAAATAGTGCATGGAGGCTCAAATTGGTTTCACAAAGGATATAACAATAATAAATCAGGGTGGCTTGAAAAATGCTCAAGGTACCAAAACTATCACCTCGTGTGTATGATAATATATATGATAGTCCGTAAAGAACAACCAAAATTTTGAGCAAAAATAGCAATCCACATGGAACACACATATATGAAAGAGTTATGGTAGAAAGTGGAATATATATTTGGCTCAAAATCTCACCGGTTATGCTTTACAAAATTGAACTGGTGAATATTTATGAGTATCTTCTGCACAATCTACAATAGTCATTGTGCTCTTGAACTTTGGAAGTAAGCTAGCTCTCTTCTGTTAATGGTTGAAAAATTCTCCAAGACTAAAACAATTTTTTTGAGATTTTTGGAAAAGGAATTATTATGCAATTCATGTAAAAACAATGAGCCTTGTCGCGAGTTAGCAAACAATAAAAGTAAGTAAATTGTTAAAGGGAAAGGCTATGTAGAATAAATGACTGAAAATAAATTTATGGGCTGCCTCCTTTTTAGCAAGTGTTTAGCATCGTGAGCTTGACGGATTTGTCTAAGGTGAACTTGGGAGCCCCAAACCTTCAGGCTCCATGTCTTATTCTTCCTCATCTTATTAATCTTCTTCATTTGTCCATTCTTCATTTAGTGCGTATTCCACTTCAGGTTCTAACCAATCAGATGGGCAGTTTATAATTGCCTTGAATGCTTCACAGTTGTCAGCAAATTACATAGCCTTGCTGTATGATTCAAATGGAGGAGTTACCTTATAGCATTAATAGTAACCATTTGACCTTATGAACATTTCCTTTTGCTATAGGTCAACTAAGGATTTAACGATTTCCAGGAATGATCTTCCTAGAATCAGTGGGATGTTTTGATCTTTGTTGTCCTTTGTGACTATGACTTCGATCTTAAGTTCAAACCGTTCAATGGTTATCATCATGTTTCTAAACATGCCTAGAGGTTTTGTTGTAGTACCATATGCAAGACAAACTTCCATTAAGCATGGCCTTAGGTTCAATGTGTGTCTTCTTCTTTTTTCAGAACCTGCAGTTCATAAACAACACAACTATTTTTTATTAGAGCATTAAACTCTTCATCCGATGGTTTTTCCTCAAGTTTCAGGATTTCCTGAAGAAATTGAATGTAGCAGGAGTTTTTCTTGAACATTTCTCTCATGGACATGTTGACCTTAAACCTCTCTAAGGCTTTAATAGTTCCTTCAAATTTCTCTTTTCTTGATCCTCACCCCGTGGTAAATTCCTCATTGAGACTCTTGCATTTTTCAAGGTTATGTTGTTCATCATCCTCAACCAACGTTTTCAGTGTTCTAGCATCCCCTTTTTCTTTTTGCCCCTAGTTACTCATCTTCTTCTTTTGGTTTTTTCTTTTTAAGCTTCTTTCTCCCTTGCATGGACTTTACTTCCATTCTAGGCATTTTTTTCTCTCTAAGGAGTCATCACAAAAACCCTATCAGATTTAACTTTACTTTGAGTCAATTCTTTACTTAGGCCCTTGGTGGATACTTTCCCTGTACTTCCCTCTTTGCTCATATCATCTTCGCAAAAACCAATATAATAATGTTATATTGTTGTTATTAAAAAAGATATGAATTTATTTTATATTTCTTATATTATTGATATCATTGCAAATGACAAGCATGATTTGTTGGATTTGTTACAATTTGAAAGTCATAAATACTTATAGTTTTAATTAAAATCAAAATTTATATAAAATACCGTTCATACTTTATATGTGTTAGCGTAATAAAAGAAGAGTGGAAGATGAGCACGTGATTCTATGCCTTTCCGCTGATCTATATAACGGGGATAAGGGATTTTGGGTTGACATTTTCATTATCTAATTATACTTGTGGACAAATTTTCTAAAATAATGTTTATTTTTTGTGTCGTTGAAAAAGATAAGAATTTATATTATATTTGTCATATTGTTGATGTCATTGAAATAGATTACAAATATGGTTTGTTGGGTTTGTCTATAATTTGAAAGTCATAGACATTTATATTTATACATTTAATCAAAATATAAATTTCACAACAAAAAAAAGTCTTCCATAATTTAGAAACGTTAGCATAATATAAAGAGTCTTTTCTCTCTCTATATATATATCGCTGATTAGAAAACATATTTTGACATTTCTTAGAACTACCTATATTGTCTATAAGTAGTAACATACATATTTATTTTTACGTTAACTATATTTTAAAATACACAAAAACTTATATAAGTGATTTTTTTTTATTGGATATACGAACTCACAAATATAAAGATGGGTCCTCTAAAAAATGATTGGTCCTTTAAAAAAAAATTGAGTAGAGATAATTGAGGGTAGATGCTTTTTAATTTCATTTTTTGAGGGAGGGAAAATACTATATATTTTATTAAAAAATTTACATTTTTTCTATATTTGTAAGCAGTACATATACATTGAACGAAAAATAAATGCATTACCTTTCTTTTTGTTTGACTGGAAACAGAACCTTAGAATTCAAACACCGTGTTTAAATTATTAGCATTTTTTATTTATTTCCCGTTATAGTAGTTGTTAATTCCTTTCTGTAAAAAAAAAAGTAGTTAATTCTTACGGCTGAGATCTTATACTTTTTATTTTGAATAATAAATCAACGGTCTATATTCCTCACAACTAGTTATTGTGATCCACCTGTTTCACATTATCTTTTTTTTTTGAGGGACCTGTTTCACATTATCTTAATATTTAATAGTTTAGAATGCATTTAATAATTTATTTTTTTAAAACAAAGAATGCATTTAATTTGAGAATGACTAAAAGAATAATTATTTTTTGACACTTATTGACTATATAATACTAATTTTGTTGTGGCTCCATGTATTTCATTGATCCCAATATTTTTCATATATTTTTCTCTCATTTTCTCCCTTCATATCTATTTCTCTAGCACCATTTCTTTAAAATCTGGATTGTTCTGTTGTAGTATACGCACGCATTTACAGACTGTTAGCGATCTCGACCACCAATTAAAGATCAAACATTCAAATTGCATCAAATCAAAATTGACCCATTTCTCCATGACTGATCTTCGTCTCCTTGATTACTAGTGGTTGATGCGAACAAATTTTTGGTATGCTAATCCTTTCTTTCTAACTTTTAGTTTATTTTGATGAAATTATAAGGTTACATGCTTGACGCTTAAGTTCAAAAATAAAATCTACTAGTTACAAGGACATTCTTTTTTTTTTGAAGAAGTTAAATTAGCCCATCCAAATTGACACCAGAGAGACATGAGACCTCAAGGAGGAGCACACTCCCAGGTCCCAAACCAATATTACCAGGCCAACCCAAGTGGGTTAGTTACAAGGACATTCTAATATGTATACCCCTTATATTTTATTTGTAAAGTGTTTTTTAATGAAAAAAAAAACATTTTGAATTGGTTCAACCAGGGGTTTTCAATATATTAATGGTTGAACCCTAGATCTGTGTTTTCTTTACGATTAAAATAGTGATCCATGTGTGGATGAACTTGAGAAAACTAATACTCAATAACAATTAAAGGATACATCAATAGTAAAATTAAATAAGAAATGAAATTGGATAGGGTTGAAATCCATGTTCCAAGTTATGGGGAAATCTCCAAGTTTGCAAAGGCTGGTATGATTTTTGTCTTTGTTCGAGCTCAAACAAAATCAGTACATCATATTCAATGTCTATTTGTCGTTTTTACCTTCATGACACTTAAAGTTGGTCAGCCAAGACCTGAACAAAATCATTATATGTATATATCACTCTCTATTAGTAGAGGTATTATTTGTAAAAATATTTTATTAAAATATTTTTTAGCATCTATATATATTATATTTTTTCCATTGGAGTTTAAGTATTTATTTATTTTTGACAAGATTCAATATGTTTTACTCGTATGCAAAATCTAAAGTACCTTGAAAAAAGTTAGGTTATTTTTAAATGCTAATTAAGTTGAACTAAATCGGACAAACACATACTTCTTCACTAGTTTGATTTTAGTTCAAAGTTTGTGAAAACAAATCCAAACAAAATTGTTTATTTTTCATTGGTTTAAACGTTGTTGTCCAAGTTAAAGAATCAAACAAGGCCGAAAACTTTGCACCCAACAAATACTTTGTAAGTTTATATTCTTAATCTTTATCTTTACTTTTATATTTTCCTTTCAAACCAAAAACAATAATAGTGGTAAAATTATAAAGTTATACCCTGTACGGATTTGTAGTGGATCGAATTAGAAAACCATTTTTCATCCATATGACCTCAGTTTTCCTTAACATTTAAATGGTGGTGTAGAGTTGAATTAATTAAAAATATATCAGAAATAAATACAACAAATTAAATTATAAAGTTGAACAACTTAGATTCGGTGAAATTAGATGCAAGAATTGATATGGGGTGAGTTGAAAAACCACTTTCCATCTTAGATAGGGACAAATGTGTGTGTTCATCCAATCCGGTTATTATATGGATAGTATATATTGTTGAAAACGGGAGTAGATACCACATTAAATACTTTTACATAATTTAATACAAAGAATCAAAGAACTATATGTTTTATTGTCATTAATTCTATCTTTTCTAGCAGCGTTGTACGGGGGCTACATTTGTATATTCGTACATTTATTTAATTTTGTTGAATATTTCAGGAAGTGAACCAAGATCAAGTAAGGGTTAAGAATTTCTATAAGAATATAGAAGCTCGATCAATTTTTATTTTATCAGAAACTCACCTATAAAATGGAAATTGGTAGTTCTTCAAAACGTAAATCCCCAGAAAGTGCACAAGGTGAAGAGAATGACAATGAAGAAAGAAATTTGGAGGATTATGAAAGGAATATAAGCACGGGTATTATGGAATTGCAAAATCTTCGTAAGGAAGTAAGAAATCCAGCCAACAATGAACCAGATAGAAGAAGAGTATTGAGTAACACTATAAACAAGGTATTGAAGAGTATGCATAAATTGGTAGATCTTGGTCGTGCTGATGGATTTGTATATGGAATTATTCCTAAAAATGGAAAACCAATAAGTGGTGCATCTGAAAATCTTCAACATTGGTGGAAGGAAAAGGTTAGGTTTGATAGAAATGGTCCTGCTGCAATATTGAAGTACCAACAAGGACTTCATTATAATGTTAACGGTTCAGACCAAGAAATATTCAAATTCAATGTAGATAATAATGCATCTCTGAGAAAGCTGCATGAACTCCTAAACACAACAATAGGGACACTATTGTCTTGTCTTATGACATTTGGCTGTAATCCAAATCAAAGAAGGTACGTACACTTTGAATTTGTTATGATAGTAATTAATTACATACATGCTATAAAACATTGAACTAAACACCAAACATGACACTAATGTTTATGCTTCGACACCGGTAATAATTTGAAAGAAAAAAATAATAGAATTAAATATAACCATATGTCTAGGTGTCATGTTGATGTGGAATATCATAAACTCCTTCCATCAAAGATGTCGATGCTATATAGAATATAAAACATGTTCAATATATAGATTACAATTAATACTTTATCAAAGATTTTAGGAAGCAATACATGAATTCGTTACTAATAGGAATTCTAAAACACAGAGAAATGGGTAACGATCACCCATTGACTCGTGTATGATATACCAGGGACTATTGTTTACATAGGTGTATCAAGTGTAAATTAGAACTTCCTTATTAGATGCAAAATTAGAAGTTGGGCAATATATAAAGGAGAAGACTTATACAACCAATGTTTTAAGATTTCAGATAAAAATGTGGTGTTAAACTCAATTTTATGGTTCCTCTTAACCCATTGTGATAAATCTATAATGTTTTAGTCTCCCTTAGAAGTCCCAATAATGTGTGTGTGTGTGCACGTCTATATATATTGGATGTCGACAATTAAGATTCTCATTATTTTGAAATGGGGCATAAGTAACATTCACTCATTTTTGAGTCAATACTAAAATTAATTATTCAATCAAAAATTAGGAGTTTATATTATTAAGTCTCTTATTTTTCCAATTAATGACATTGGAATAAAATATTTTTTTAGAGTTTATATTATTGTGCAATGTTTTTTGTATTTTGTTTCCTTTGGACAATATAAACTTATTTTTCATATTTTGAAATTGGAATGAGTACAATATAAACCGTAACATATCCAAACAGGTTTCCTTTGGAAAAAGGTGTTCCACCACCGTGGTGGCCAAGGGGAGATGAAGAATGGTGGCCGTTATTGGGTTATCGAAAGGATCCAGGTCCTCCACCCTATAGGAAGCCTCATGATCTGAAAAAGGATTGGAAAATAGCTGTTCTGACAAGTATTATTAAGCATATGTCCCCTGATTTTAGTAAAATTAGGAGCATTGTGAAAGAGTCCAAGAATCTTCAAGATAAAATGTCTGCACAAGAGGCCACTAACTTCGCTGCTGTTATTAATCATGAAGAATTCTTATACAATATGAAGATGCACTCAAATGAGTTACCACCACATGGAAGCAATAATAATGGATTTTCAAAAATGTTTGATGAAACACATAATTATGATGTTGATGGAATTAATGGAAGACTAGGTAGTACAAGTAATGGGAAAGATCAAAATCCACCTCAATGTGTTGATTTGGTTCCATTCAAGGACAATTTTCAAGAAGGCAACATGGTTATTGATAGCAGCCAACCTCAATGTATAGATTTTGCTCCATTTCAAGCAAGTGTTCCTGGAAGCAGCATGGTTATTAAAAATAACCAACCTCAATGTATGGATTTGGTTCCATTCCAAGAAGGTGTTCATGGAACCAACATGGTTATTGTCAATAACCAACCTCAGTGTATGGACTTGATTCCATTCCAAGAAAGTGTTCATGGAACCAACATGGTTTTTAACAATAACCAACGTCAAATTATGGATTTGGTTCCATTTCCAGCAAATGGAAGCAACATGGTTATTGACAATAACCAACCTCAATGTATGGATTTGGTTCCATTCCAAGAAAGTGTTCATGGAACCAACATGGTTTTTAACAATAACCAACGTCAATTTATGGATTTGGTTCCATTTTCAGCAAATGAAAGCAACATGGTTATTGACAATAACCAACATCAATATTTGGATTTGTTTCCATTTGGAAACAAAGTTGAAGGAAACAATATGATTATCAATAACCAACCAAAATGTTTGGATGTGTTTCCATCTGAAAAAAATGTTCAAGGAAACATGATTACTAATAATCTACCTCAATCTGCTAATTTGGTTCCTGATGCAAAAAATGCTCCAAGAAACAAGGTTATTAGGCCAATTGCCACTAGAAGAGCTAGGTATGTGGCTACTGGAAATTATACTTGTGATAGCCCACAATGCCCTTATCATAGCCACCTAGCTGGGTTTCATACTTTGGAGGCAAGAGATTATCACCAAATGAATTGTCCTTACAGAAATAACTCTTCTGGTAATTGAGTTCCATTGAAAAGTGTTGGAGTAGATGAAGTAGGTGTGGTTCCTGAAATGAGGCCAAGAATCAACAAACAAGGTAATCCTAAACACATGTTTAAACCTTTTGTGAATCCAAACAAGAAAAACAACACCGTGTGGCTTCTTCAAGCATGACAATGGCTCTACCTCTACCATGGATTCAAGAACATTATGAATGATGGTTGGCTGCTGCAACAAGTTGGAGAAGATTTATATTCACTATAGGTGACTCTAGTTTATAGAACAATGATTCAATGAATTTCTTTGAAACCTTTCATTTGTTCTTTCTTATATTCTAGGCTTTCTAACTAGTTAATGGGATTTTTTTTTAAGAACTTTTGTTGGTTTGTTTTGATGATCTTATGTTTAAAGATACAAATAGTTTGAATTTGAATATGTATGACATTTCATTTAGTACTTTTATTCTAGTTTGATATATTGTTTGTTTAAAAGCAAAACAAGTTTTATCCTTTGAAAATGAAATGTTTGATTCCTATAATTTTGGTGTATAAATACGTAATCATATCATATTTTAGTTTGAGTTATGTTATTAAAAGCGAAGGAAATCATCCTGAATGAACCATTAACCAATCAAAATTTTGCAATTCCTTCATCCTGAATGAACCATTAACCAATCAAAATATTGCTTTTGCAAAATAG
>Ga0315914_1010571_pt1 | contig 11420 bp, 5 predicted proteins | sample MpolenodulesMG_FD_203920 | JGI IMG/M metagenome (GOLD analysis project Ga0315914, IMG submission 203920) | Medicago polymorpha root nodule microbial communities from Los Angeles, California, United States - elongated nodules | ecosystem: Host-associated > Plants > Roots > Nodule | place: USA... | reverse complement strand
CAGTCCAAAAACTAGATATAGAGCCTTAAGCTATGTGATTGCTGGAAACGAATTGTTCAAAAAGACTCCAAAAGGAGTTTTACTTAGGTGTCTCAATGAAACTAAGACATATTTAGCAATGTCCAGCACTCATAGCGGAGCATGTGGTTCTCATCAAGCAGGCCACAAAATGAAATGATTGTTGTTTCGACAAGGTGTATATTGGCCTTCCATGTTAAAAGACTGCATAGATTTTGCAAAAGGATGCCAAGAATACCAGGTGCATGCAGGAATTCAACATGTCCCTGCTAGTGAATTACATTCGATTGTAAAACCTTGGCCATTTAATGGGCCTTGGATGTAATTGGTGAAATCAAACCTAATTCGTCAGGAAAGCATAAACATATTCTAGTTGGAATAAATTATTTCACCAAATGGGTAGAAGCCATCCCATTACGAGAAGTTAATCAAAATGCAGTTATTAGTTTCATCCAAAATCACATTCTATATAGATTTGGAATCCCATAAACTATTACCACCGACCAAGGATCGGTTTTTACCGGCCAAAAGATGGTACAGTTTGTCAATCAAATAGGATTCAAACTGTTGACTTCGACACCATATTATGCTCAAGTAAATGGTCAAGTCGAAGCAGCCAACAAAGGGATTATTACCTTAATTAAGAAGAAGGTAAAAGAAAACCCAAAAAGTTGGCATAAGATTCTCAATCAAGCCTTATGGGCATATCAAAATTCTCCTAAAGAATCTACCAATACCACTCCTTTTAGGCTTACATTTGGGCATGACGCTGTATTGCCTGCAGAAATTCGTCTTCGGTTGACTAGAATCCAAAGACAATGTGAAATCCCTGTCGATCATTATTGGGATATGGTTTTATACGAAATGGGGTATTTAGATGAAGAAAGGTTAAGAACTTTAGATGTTCTTACAAGACAAAAGGAGAGGATAACGAAGTCTTAAAATAAGAAAGTTAAACCTAAGACTTTCGTTGTAAATGATTTGGTCTGGAAAGATATCTTACCTATGGACAAGAGAGATCAAATTTTTGGAAAATGGCCACCTAATTAGGAAGGACCATGGAAAATCCTGAAGGTACGTATTTTCGAATAATGCATATGAGGTCGAAGAGTTAACGGATGATAATCGAATTATGCGCACAAATGGGAAATATTTGAAAAAGTATAGACCATTATTGCAAGAAATCAAAATAACGCAAAATTAATTCGAAGATATAAAATATGGCGTTAAGAAATTAAAGCCACTAATGGGCAAATTACATAATAGTCGAATACTGCAATTTAAGTGCAAAGTTCATTAAAATATCATTCGACACATACACTACAAAAAGTAAAAAGCCCTAAAAAAAATTTAACTAAAGATTATAAAAGACGCGGCCAAAGTTGAACATCCTTCGGAAACAGTGGAGTTCAACATCAAATCGACAGAGAATGCAAACCTCGGTTTGCGAATATTCATAATCTTCCCCAGGACCAGGCGAATAGAAGCCAAGTAATCTCCCATCCCCCTTGCAAGTGTCTTTTGATTTGAAAAGAGTTCTGAGGACTAAGCCATCAGGTATTGGCCTACTCCACCAGAAAGATCGAGTGCGAACCCAAAAAGGGATCCTCCAACCAACCATGTTTCGTCGAAGCTCTCCCAGTGTATGTGCCTTGAAAAATCTAGTAAAGGTAGAAATTGCTCTTTCGACTTCCTCACCTCCAACAATAGAGGCATCTAGTAGCATTAAAAAATAATCTACAGCCCGAACTTCAGCAGCAGATGCAATATTCAATACACGTCTAGTCTCTACTACATCAGGTTTGATGTCATACATGAGACTAAGTGCACGTAACATGCAGTATTCCGCGTGCCCGCTTTCAACCATCATATTAAGGAAGTTTAATTGATGGAAAGATACTCTGTCGTCATTTAATGAATCTACGTAATCTGGAAAGATGAGTTTTTCCATTGTTAAACAGACAAGAGAGAAAATGAGTTTGGAAAGATGTAGTTTCTGAGAAACATGGTAGGAGGATTGGAGATGCAACAAAGAAGAAAGGAGATCGGTTTATATAGTCTTATAAAGGTTAGAAGTAATGGTGCTTAACTACCTAGTTCTGCCTATAATTGAGGGCCACATGGTCATCACCCAAGGGTGCAGTTACTTTTTCAAAGAAGTAGGAAAGAAGAAAAGGTTCATGCCTTTTTATAACCTCAAATTGTTAACAAATGTCAACATCTTAGTTTGACGGTTAATAAAAGCATAAAAGGATTGTAGTTCCTAAGTATGAAACGTGACCCACTAAGTAGATTTGATGACATCATAAAAGGTTTTTTCAACTGCCTTTGGATGCTGATGATAGTGATGTTATCTATTTCGACGGAAAAGATACGTTCGACGAAGTTCAAAAACGTATTTTTCTTCTTCTATCTGAAGATACAAACAAAAAAGACATTTTTGGGGGCAATTTGTTAGCCTGTATTTTCGACAGACTACAATAAATGCAGTCAATTAAGTTTGACTCAAGATTTGAAGGAATCTAAATGAGTTCGACTCACAAGCTGGATCGAGTTCATGGACTTAAAGAGATGTTGTCGTTCGATGGAGAAGCTTCGACAAGCAAGCAAGATATCGAGGAGAAGTTGGTGCCAGATCGACAAGCTGAGTAGCAATTACTGTCGAAGAGATATCATTTGAAATTCAAAAGATGTCTAGAGTAGTTATTAGCGGTTATGTTCGACGGTTTCTGTATAGGCAGTTATTTAGTATAAATAAGAGTTTTTCATAGGAAAAACGGGTCACAATTCAAATACACACAAAACTTACACACCTGGATTATCCGCACATTAGGAGAAACGAGTAAACAAGTTGCAAATGTATGAATTTGTGTATCAATTTACATTCATTTATGCAATTTAAGTTTTTCCTTTAAATTCCTTGCAATTTACCCTTTCTTTTTAGCAATTTACTTCAACGGATTCGACGTGTGTTTGATTCCGACAATTACATTCATATTCTACATCAAGAACATTCATACTTTCTGGCAAACATAAACACAATATGCCCTGAGATTTACTGGTTAATCTCGCAAGTTAACCATTTTGGAAACCAGCGTTTGTTTACCAAAAACCAAGGTAAACACCCGTGCGGCTGTCAGTTTTCTTTTCTGTGATTTTTTGTTTGATTCGGTGGTGACGCAGGGGTATGCCTGCAGCTTGTTAGTATGTATACTCCTGCATCATTATTTGGGTGTTGGCGGTTTTAGGTGTTTAAGTGTTCCGTCTATATGCGGCGCCTCGTTGTATTCCTTTTTTTGCTTTTGTGAGTTTTATGCTTCTTACATTATCTCGACGTGAATAATATTTGTCATTAAAAAAAACACAAAGATTTATAATAAAAAAAAAAGGAATATGTGTAGCTTAATAAAAAGTTTATTCCAATATATAGCTAATTTACTCATGTTCTGTCAAACATTATTCTTTCCGAAATTGGACAAGAAGTAAAGGACACATAAAAAGATATGCTTTGGAACGAATAAGCTACAAGACATTTCATATGATGGAAGCATGTTTGAACCGTAATCTCCTACTTTTTAACAATTAAGCATAAAAAAGTTGTGAATCTTATGATGATCAAGTGAGATAAATTTTATATATATCATACACAAACTTATTTTTATTATTTAATTAATGTTGTATTGATCATATCGGATTTGAGATCATTAGATGGTGGGTATAATGATTTTTGAGTGTAAGGTCTTTGTGATCAGTCTTATTATTGGGTTGCGAAGACACTCCAACGTTTAAGTCCGTAAGCGTTATGGATCTGTAAGTAATTTAGAGTAAAATGTATGTGTATCTGGACCGATGCCATCAATTCGTATTTATAGTGAGTTTATGATATTGGTACTTGAACCTTGAACAGGATAATTGTCCTCAAAGGAGAATTGCGGTCAGATTTTAAGAAGAAATCGTTGGACCCTGACTGCATGATCCAGATTGTCCCAGTGGGTTATTATTCTGGTGTAGACCAAGAAGTGTCTATATAGTTGTCTCGCTGAACCAACTAGAAGAGCTACCCAGATCCAATTGAGGTTTGAGCCTTGGCCGAGATCGAAACACTTATCAATAAATCAAATATGATATGATGTAATTTATTGATTTAATGATAAAACAAAAATTTGTGCATGGCTACTTAATTTGAGTACGTACATTAGAGAGTTAGAAAAAATAGCCTCCCAAAATCAAAACCTAATAACAATAAGGATAATAATTTCTACTTTTGTTTTGTTGAAACAAGGGCACTTGTAGTTTATTATTATATCACACTATATATTCTGTAATGCTTTAACAATTCAACATTAAATCACGTGCTATTGAGATATTAATATATCAACATTAGTAGTCTGTAATATATCAACATTAGTAGTCTGTGGTCAAAGATGGCACGTTAAGTTCCCCACAAATATTACTTAGCCATTTTTTTTTTTAAAATATTGAAAATATTATTTTTTTATTACACAATTTAGAAATTACTTTTGTAAAGTTTAATCTAAAACAGTGCTAAATGTAAAGTTGACGTTACAAAAAAGGACGTACAGGGCAGGTTTTGTTTTTCAAGATTATTACAACAATGTGGGCATGTACAGTGTACACAACACAATCACCCAATCACAATGCCCACTTACCAACAAGGCTCTTTATTTATTTATTGGACAAATGTATCATTATCATCAACTTGTGTTGTTTTCACATTTTCTTAGGCCATTCCTCTCTGGGTCCCCTCTTCCTGCTGGAATACCAGCCTCTTTCCTAGCTATTTTACTCATTCAAAATAAAAACCCCAATCGTAATAATAATAAATGATGGAAATTAAATAATTGATGGTAATGTTTTCTTTGTCACAATTATGATTTTAATTTGTGGCCAATTTTTGTAATTTCAACAACAATATCACAAATTTAATTTCAATGGAGTAGACTCTATTTTTTTTATAAATTCTAGGATGACTTTTGAAAATTGTGAATAAGTTATTTACAACCAATTAAAATCATGTATATTCTACTAATTTCTTTTATAATTCATATAACTTTTCCACAATTTTTCTAAGGCACCTAGGTCTCATATTATTTCTTTTTACAATATAATATATAGATTCACATTATAATCACAAGTGCAATTTAAAATCAACTCCATAATTAGCATTATAAATTTTAATAACCTCAATTCTTAAATCATTAAATCAAACTTCAGCACAAGTAAAATGGCTCTATGCATGGACACAAGCGAACTGAACTTTTCATATATGGATAATTGTAGGAGGAGATATATACAATTGTATAAGTTCCACTTACAATGCAAAAAGATTTGGCATAACCTACACTATGAATGGCTTCATCTTAGACAATCCATCTCTCTGATTACATTATTTAACATCACAGGCACGATGTGAATACTTTTTGCTTAGCATACCACCATTAATCACATGTTATTATTCCTTAACCAAAGATATTATAAAAGCACAAAAAACACTTGGTTGGTCACAACTTCAAATAAAAAGTATTTGGTCACACACATTCATCAAATTACAAATGATTTAATTATTGTAAAATATATATTATTTAATTTTTTTTGTTCTATCTTTTCATTTTTTCCGGTGTGTGTTTTAAATATTGTGTCCAAATTTTATGATAAGACGATTTTCTAAACCGACATCCAACATTTTTCATGCCCGAAATAACTAAGCTTGAAAGAAATTTTAGGATGTTGCTGGATCATGGACTACTACACATATATGCATGAATATAGACAAACATATTTATACAATTAAAACAGTTATCATTCTCCTTTGATTCCCTTAAAAACATTTTTCCTTGTACAGTTTTGTTACACCTACTTTCACCTTCTTCCTTTTTCTTCTTCTAATTAAGTAATATACAATTAACTCTTTGCAACTTGCAACTACAGTACCATCTTCATGGATCTCTCATTTCTTTGTTTGAGATCCATTTCTTTCATACTATCAGTCACAAAAACTCAAAAAACAAAAAAAAAAAAAAGTTAACGTAATGTTACAAAGCTCCAATAATCTTAGGCTTCTTGCAAGAGTCAAAAGTAAACATATCTAACTCCTTCCTCTTTCCATTGCAGAACCCAGCAATAACATTGCCACTATTATTACCATCGGATCCAGGGAGTTGTTTCAAAATATTAACCCCAAATAACCGAACCATCTGAACCGGCTCAACAACCGGTCCAACCGGAACAAACAACCCAACCTCATTAACATTCTTCCTTGCTTTCCAATCAATAAACAGCTGCTTCTCCGGTCCAGTAGACCGTTGAAAACAAACCGTATCACCGGCTTTCAGATTCTTCTCCTTAACGAACCGGCTCCAACCTTTTGTTAGAACGTAGCTTTGGCTACTGTTCCAATAAGAGTATCTAAATCTCCACACTTTCCCTCCAATGTCTTCAAAATTCAAAAGCACTCCCTTCCCAGCTGCGGACGTGCTTCCTGCGCCGCAGTCGGCTTTTTGTAATGGAAAGTGCTTCTCAGCATGCTGCTTCGGTATAACTAACCGATTTAACTTCCCAACGTCGCTAGGGGTAACAACCTTTTCAAACAGAGCTTCACGCGCCCTTTTATCGGTGTTATATGCCGAGCTGGCAAAGTTAACAGAGCCAGAACAGTCATGGCTTCGTCTACTGACGAAGCCACGATTGCGCTTGCTCTGTTCCAGCTCGTCATTGTATGTATGTTTTCTTAACATGTCCACAATCTCTGACTTGGAATGCGAGTTGAGAAACTCGACTTCCATGTCGTCGTTGTTGTGGTCAGAGAGTGGTTTAAAGTTTGTTACAGCATCTTTGCCGCGGAAACGTTGTGCGGCAACATCATAAGCTTTTGCAGCTTCATCTTCTTTGTTAAATGTTCCAAGCCACACGCGCTGGTGCTTTTCGTAAATCTGTGCTCCCCAACGACCATTTGGTTGTGGTACAACACCTTTGTACTTTGAAGATGGAAGCTTCCTTGACTCAGCTTCGCCAACGCCGCTGCCGTCGGAGTCCACAACAGCGCTTGCGCCGCTGCCGACGCGGCATAGGCTGTTGGGAGGTGGCGGCGTTGACGGCTTCTTTGCTGGTGATATTGTTATTGAAAGTGATTCGGTTGTAGTGCTTTCGTCTATGCAACTACCTCCATCCATTTTTGGTAGAAAATGAAATAGTTTGTGTTTGTTGTATGAGTCAACAAAATAAGAGAGATGTGTATATGTGAGTGGGAATAGGAGTTGTTTGAGAAAGGAATATATATAGGGAGAACTTGTACATGTCCCTAGTTAGTTTGTTATTTTGTTTAGTATTATTATAATACCAAATTGAAAATGAAATATGCTTAGTTGAGTAAATTTAAAATAATGAAGTGATAACTAGTTGCTTAATTTTATGATTAATAAATATTTGGGGAGTGTAGGGTTGAGGATGGTGTGGGTCAACTGAAAATAGGGATGGAACTAGGAAGATTCATGGGTGTGAAAGGGGGGACTATAAGGAATGGAAGGGAAGGGGTAAAAAGGGAAAAGTGGGTCTATTCTATCATCTATGTTATGTTCTGTTGCAAGTTCATGATTTTGGGTGTATATGTATTTTTGTGTTGTGGGTTTGGGATGTGAAATAGGACCCACATACTATCAAGTTGATGATGGGGTTCACATGAGGAGGGTGGACCTTGTGATTAAGTGAAGTTCATCCCCCCTGAATTTTGATGTTACTGTGTGCACAACCCCAAAGCATGGTCTACACTATCTTTCTATATCTCTAATTGATTTTTTTTTAATCATAAAAAAATGTAAACAAATGTCTGATTTGATACTTCTGCTCTAAATCAATTTTTTCTATATTATTATTCCAATTTTATTAGAAGGGAATCTTGATGAACACAAATTTTAAATGAAAAGATGGAAAGAATGAAGGAGTCTCCCAAACCCTAATTCAACCAGGAAAAATATCGAAATTGTTAAATCAAATATCATGACTGAGTTCGAATTCCAACACCTCTACTTTATACGTGTGAGTTTGCAGTTACTTTGTTATTTCCTATCAAAGAAAAAGAAGGAAGGGGTTTATTTTCCACTTGGATGGGTTGTGGGGTAAGAGATTTATTGGAGGCATGGATTGACATTCAATAACAGATATATGTTCACCCAACAATAAATTCTTACCATCTTTGTACCAAGAAACAAGATATTTATTCCCCACTTGGCTTCATCTAATTCGTCCTTGCCAAATTAGTTCCACTTTGTCTTATTAGCCTGTAATTATAATTATTAATTAACTATCTTCTCTTCAAAGAAAAATAATAATATAAAAAGAAAATTGCACCCCATTTCATAACTCTCCGTTGGCTTGCAATAACACGGACGTTTCATTTGTCAAGTGGGTTGGTTTTCTCTTGTTTGTTGTGTGGATTCATTGTCTAAAATAAAATGAAACTTCTAAGAATATCTTCGAATGATGGTTCAAGTTATAGATTGAGACAACCCTTGTAATGCATTATTATTGTTATCGTTATTATTAACTTACTCTCTCTATGTCTCTATCTGTAATGTATATAAGTATATAACTACTAATTATAGCCATTCATTGATCCACATAAATAGTGCTTGAGGCATACTTATTTAGGGTTGGGGCCACTGAATATGAATCATATCATCATCGTGGATAGATGTGGTTAAGGAACAATTTAAGGATATGTTTTGTTGAACGAGTAAAATAATGGTAGCTGAGGGTTAAAGAAAAATGCATAATATAACATGGGTTTTGTACGGAAGAGTCCTTGGCTTTTGGAATAGTTGATAAAACCACAGCGCCCAACACGGTGGGTGAGTCTGTCTTATCCAAGGTTCTTCTGTGGACCCTATTCAAACATTTTCCCACCCAAATTTTCAATTATAGCAGCGGATATATATATACTAAATACTAATTCTTAAATATACAGTATAATGTACGTATCTGAAATTATGTTGTGAAATTATGTTATAAGGCAGGTATACTTCTAAGAAATATATACATGATTCTGTTGTGAGAAGTATAAGTTACAAAAGTTGCATATACAATAGTATTATTTAGAAGGGTAAAGAGTTATTGATGTATTATGTATATACCGTTAATTTGGTGATACTTGTTGGAAAATATATATATTGACCTAGAAATGAAGTGTTGCAGACACTCAAGTTTAATGCAAGAATATATAAAAACATAATAATCAATAATTTCTTCTCTTTATGTTCACTATATGAATATAGTGGCAGAGGGAAATTATACCTATGATCATTATAACGGAAAAGTTCTCGTCGCTTATTAGATGAGAGTGATGTGTTGCTAGATACCGCTTATTATCACTATAAAAAAAAAAGATACTGCTTATTATATATAATATAAAACATAATATTTAGGGTTAACAGTGTTTTATTCGCTGTAATATATGACACTTTTGATTTTGCCTCTGTAATTATTTTTTTTTGGATTCGGTCCTTTTAAAAGAAAGATTCTTCAGATATACCCCATCTGACTCACCAGATTCCATGATGTGACACCGACGTGGATTTGCTTTTTAATTTTCATTTTTTTTGTCTACCGCACGTGAAATTCATTTAACACGTTATTTTTAATTAAAAAAACAAAAAAAAATTAAAAACAAAAATCTTTTTTATAAATGAATTAAAATCACTAGATTATATAAAAACAAAAATAAAATTTCCTTAAATACAAAATCTGGATCCATCTTCTCTTTCAAAAACAATCAATTTCTTCTCTTCTCTTCTTCTGCAACATCTTCGTCCCTTTCTCCCTCTTCTTCCTATCCAAAAATTTGAACCATTTCACTCCTATAGTTCATATTCTTCTTCTATTTCCACTATTTGTTTTTAAGTTTTCCTCTTCTCTAGATTTTAGGGTTAGTGAAATGGAAGGAAGTAAAACCTCATCTTGGGTTCTTTAATGGAAGAAAATGACCCAAGTGTGGGTGCAATCAGTTTATGAAACTGTGGGTATCAAACACGGTTGAAAATCCAAAGACAAAATTTTGGAGATGTATAAATTTTTGGGAGGCAAGTGATTTCGCTTTGAGAGGTAGAAATTTTATGAGAATCTACAAAGGTCACACACATAAACAAATTCGGGCTGCCATTTAATTTAATCAAATATGATTTAATTTAATTAATATTTTGTTTTTAATTAAAATAGTTTACTTAAATATAAATAGTATTGGTTTTTTTTTTTTTGCCAAACCCAAAATAATAGTCATTATATGATTTTGATCATGGCTCATTCTTTATAAATAGAAGAGTAGTGAACAATATCTCCCTGAGTATAAAAAATGCTAATAGCCATAACCCCTTCCATGTGACGGCGAACGATGTTGAATCAAAAAGGATTTTGTACAATGCCTCTGAAGTTTTAATGATAACAAAGTATGAAAGAATAATTGGATATGCTAATGTGTGTTCAAGTATGCAAGTCCATAATATTAAATTCTAATTCTTAAATCAAGTTTTGGTTCTGAAACATCAAGATTTTGAATACTTAAAAGTGCATTTGAAGCAAGTGAGAAGTTGAAGGCTAGGAACAAGATATGAAGAAAGGTATTCTGATCATAAGAGAAATTTCGTTTAGAAGTATCTGAAGGAATAAAGACTATGAACACCTCAATCATCTGAAGACCACATCAGCAGCTGAATAATATGACCAGTTTGTCGTAGTTTGAAGAAAGATCGCTATCAGACTTTGAATAGTACAATTTGTCTTTTTTTGACCATGTGCAGAAACAAACAAAAGAATTCAAAGACAAAGAGAATGTAACAGGTCATTCTATAAGAAGCAAAGGGATTTCGAATGACTACTCAACGATATTAACCAATTGAGGAAACATTTCAACGTCTCTAATTAATCTTCTCAAGGACTCATTTGATGCATTTACACTCTTCAACAATGGCTCTCAGAATTTCTCCTATATAAGGACTTGAGAAGTTGAAGAAATATAAGACGATACTCTGAATTTTACAAGTGTCGTTACTAAGTCAAGATCATATAGCACACAAAACACTTAGAGAAATTCATACAAACTTTCATATCTTATAGTTTCTTAAGTTTCAGAGTCCATCTGAACTTTATTCTATTAAACCTCTGATTGTATATCAAGTGTAAAAATTCAACAATTTTTTATTTGATTAAGTTAGATAATATAAGTCTTTTTCTTGTGTGATTGAGCAATAGAAGTTTATTTCTTATGTGATTTAACAAAGGAAATATCTTGCTCATGTGCTTGAGCAAATTGTAATTTATAAGATTATAGTGAAAATCCATTGGAAGTGTAAGGAGACTATAATACTCTCGACTTGTGGGAGGAACCAGTATAATTG
>Ga0315914_1010570_pt1 | contig 11420 bp, 5 predicted proteins | sample MpolenodulesMG_FD_203920 | JGI IMG/M metagenome (GOLD analysis project Ga0315914, IMG submission 203920) | Medicago polymorpha root nodule microbial communities from Los Angeles, California, United States - elongated nodules | ecosystem: Host-associated > Plants > Roots > Nodule | place: USA... | reverse complement strand
GGTCAGAAGCAGATAGAGTTCAGCTTCTGAAGTGATAATCAGAATCTAAATGCAGCGGATAAAACAGAGAGAGAGAGAGAGAGAGAGAGAAGAAAGACACAAAGCAATTATACAGGTTCCTTCCACAAACCGGAAGTAGTCCTGTCCCCCTTGCACTTCCAAGGAGAGCTCACTAAGAATGTAATATCTGATTACAATTGCTCAATCTGCAACTAGCAAGAGACTTCAAATTACTCAAGCACAACTGCAAGAGATTTCCTATGCTCCTAAACACAGTCAAGATACTTCCAATGCTCAAGCACAACTGCAAGAGACTTCTATTGCTCAAGCACACAAGCAAGAGACTTCTAATCAAACAGAATTGCAAAGAAGTTTGTTTGAATTTGAACACTTGATATACAATCAATGGTGTTCACAATACAAATCAGATGCAGACTCTTAAGACTCTAGAATTTCTAAGATATGAACTTTGATAAGAAATTCTAAGTGACTTTAGATGCAGAACAATAACAGAGTTTGACACTTTTGAATTGTTGTATGAATCTTGTTTTTGTGTGTTTCTGCATATCCAACTAGCAGGTCTTCACTCCTTTATATAGAGGTGTGAAAGATACGTCGGAAATTGACAACACATTAAAAGAGTCGTTTAAAGCTTGATCAAAATCACCAATGATCTTTTACCTGATATGGTTATTGTCCTATGAAGGATCAATTTCAAATGCATTCCTAGTTGGAAGGAACATTGCTGCAGGCATAGCTGTTATTCTTGTCTTGATGCAGAGACACGATCAGAGTAGTGGAGGAAGTGGTTGTACAGTTCGTACAATTGTCCTTTGTCAACACTCTTGAGAGAACAAACATCCAATGCTTTCAAATCCTTTAAAATTGACCGTTGCTTCACTCTTTCAGTCTTCTGCAATGCTGGACGAGATTAAATCCATTAATCAGCCTTTGAAGCTTTAAGTCTCTCATCTTCTGATGAACTTCAGCTTCTAGTGATATGGCTTCTGATGAGATGCTTCTGACGAACTTGCTTCTGATGACGTCATCACTTCAAGAGCACTTAACTTCAGAAGCACTTCTCTTCAGATGCTTCAAGCTTTAATCTTGTTGATTCCTTTGCTCTCTTTTGTTCTTTCAGAACCTTATAAGATATCAAAAACTTTGTCTATGGTCCTGTAGACTTGAACAAATATTAGCATATCCAATTGACAATTTTTAATACGTTGTTATCATCAAAACTCTAAGGGTAATGTATGTTAAACACATTTTGTTCCAACACTTAACACTTTTTCGACCGTTTTAGTCATGGACTCCACATACAAAACCAATTTCTACCAATGCCATTATTTGAGATTGTTGGTGTCACCTTTCGATTGGATAATGTAGCCCCTCATTGGCAAAGGTTAAGTGAACATCGAGAAGAGGTTGATGTCGATTTTTCTACGATGGAGGAGTGAAATGGCATTTAAGAATGTCTCAAATAATCCCCTTACAAGATGAAACTCCACATCAAAGAGGTGATGCGTCAACTAGCATTTCCATAAGACACAATGTTGTCTCCACCTCTAAGAAAGATGGTAACCAAGGGAGCACCTACAAGGCTGAGGTCTACACCGAAAGAGTCATCCACGTGTTGAATCCCCTCTAGGTGGGAGCGTGTTGATTCTCATTTTCTCGATAGTCAATCGTCACAAACCAAGACATCACTTCCAAAGAGGAAAAGTGCACGTATTGGCATTTACTCCCGCTCACAAGCTTCAACGCCTACTACACAACCTTTTCGAAATTTATCATACATTACGCAAATGTCAAAGATCACGAGACCTTCCATTAAAAATATTGTGAATGTTAAAGGGGACGATAATTGTGAATTCTAGGTCATAGCTAGACACATGCGCATGGATGAGGAAAATCATGTATTGGTTCATAGTGCACTTATTCATGAGTTAAATAATAAGAGTGATTATTTGTTGTTATTTGGTTCAGAGAAGCGTTTTAAATATATATTGAATGGTTTACACCCTCTAACAAATTGTGGTGGAATTGTGTTGGTAGATAAGTGGTTGACATTACCGGGTATGGGTTACATTTTTGCAACTTTCTACAATGGAGTCGTTGTTCAATTTGTTTTGCCTGAAAACGTATATGCGAGAAAAATTTCCCAATTCGAGTTAAATAATAAGCGTTATATTGTCATTTTAACGTTATACGCATTCTTTTTTTTTCCGACTGGAAGCGGTACACTTTTATTCATTTTTGTGTTAGTGCGTAATATATGAAGTATGATATTTGTGCATTTTTCTATTAATATTTTTTAAATCATTTTCTTTTTTTTTCTTTTGTGATTAGGTTTTGACACGAATATGAAATATATTAAACAAGTTGTTTATTATTTTTTATAATACTATTGATTTGTCCGTTGAAGATCAAACAATCGTTGTGGCGGGATCTGCAGTTATTGTCGTGGTGGTTCGCGGTGCTTTGGTGAGGAGGAACACAAGCTTCGTTGGAGAAAGAGAATGATGCTTAGAGGCATGTTGGCACTCCAACTCTGCAGTCAATGTTTGAAAGAGGTGGAAAACGTACAAAATGGGTGAGAATGAAAGTGTGACTTAGCTTGGACATATCTCAAAGAGGTTATGTTAAAAATGGGATTTGATAGGCGTTGGGTGAGGTGGATAATGATGTGTGTTGAAACTGTGGACCATTATGTGGTCGTTAACAATGAGTCGGTGGGACCTATCTTCCCTGGGCGAGGTCTCTGCTAGGGTGATTCTCTTTCACCTTATCTATTTATCCTGTGTGCGGAAGGCCTTTCAGCTCTTATCCGTAAAGCTGAACAGAGAGGAGATATACATGGAATTTCTATTTGTATTAACGCTCCTATTATTTCTCAGCTTTTGTTTGCAGATGACTGATATTTGTTTTTCAGGGCCGAGGAAAGAGAAGCTAATATGATGAAACAAATTATTGAAGTGTAAGAGGCAGCCTCTGGACAAGCTATTAGCCTTCCAAAGTCTGAAGTTTACTACAGTATAAGTGTTCCAGTCCTTGGTCAATCACAACAATCCTTGGTGGTTGTGGGTCCATAGCAGTCTGGTTCAGACCAGACGTTGGGAAGCTGGAACAAATCCTCTCCAGAGCGAAGAGGGATGGCGTCAATAGGCCAATCCCCCCCTTTTCCAGCCATTTCCACCCTTTTCCTCTTAGAGGAGTTAGTAACCTTCTCATCTAACAAGTCCACCATAGGAGTAGAAGGAGAAGCAGGGATCCCCCCACCGATCGAATTGCCCGCAGCTTGAGTATCTTTCCTTTTTCCCCTCCCGGCAAGCTTCTAGTTCGTTTTGTTGACAAGCTAATGAAGGTTCATCATTTTCCCTGCAAAACAGCAAGTACGAGAAAATGTTAGAAATCACAAAAAATAAACAGAGAAGAAAGGAAAGGAACAAGACAGGCAAAAATACCAAGCAGGTCCATCGGATTCTCCGAAACCATCAGGTTATGGGTATCAATGTAGCGAGTAAGCAAGACCTCTTGACCATTTTTACCCAGTGACTTTGAGGACGTAAAATCTCTTATATAAGCTCACAACTTATCGTGAGGTACCCTCTCCTCGGGATTCAATCGGTCAAGGGAATAGTGAAAATCGCCTCGCCTAAGATTGTAGTGGTCGTTGCACCACTCTAGGGGAAAGTAAGGGACTCTAGCAGGAGCTTTGTCGTCTTCTGCCGTAGGTGGACCCGCAGACCTCAAAAGGTTGTTTAGAGCCGCCACACTTTTTGGTCTTACCAGAAAATAGTGCTCTTTCCAACTCCTCACTTTCCCCGCAAATATATCAAACATCTTCTCGTTCTGGCGGAAGGACACCCAACCAGAACCAGCTCCCTTCTCCATCCCGCGTTGCACGGTGAAGAGGGGAAAAAAGACATTCTTAGAGGGATCAACCCCCAAATGCTGGGACACTAATTCAAACGTCCGCATAAATGCGTAAGAATTGGGATGAATCTGGGAAGGAGATAACTTCGTCCATCAGAAAATCTCCCGTTGGAAATTCGAGAACGACAAACGAAGGCTCACATCCTTAAAAACCACCTCATACATGGGGAAGGCGTAGTCCTGGAAATGCGAACAAACTCTATCCGAAACTCTCAGAAACTATATCTCCTAGTCTTCACTTCCCCTTATGGAATAGGAAGGGGATTCCCCCGATCCATCCGTCGCGAACGAATAAATCGCCCATAACGGCTCGTCTCCCATCCAAGAATTGTCTGCCATGGTCAACCTGAAAGATAAGGAAGAGAAAAAGTGAATCCAAAAATCAGATCCACCCTTCCTTCACCCATCAAATCGACCACGACGAGAAAGGGATTCAACATCGTCATCAGAAAATGACAAATCGAGAGCTGAGGAATGAAAAGGGTAACAACTTTCCAAGGAAAGGGAAAACTCGTAGCGAGGAACCATTTCCATCGCAACAAAGAAGTTACCCCATTAGCAACAGTTCGAAAGATTTATCTACTAAAACTCAAAATTGTCGCTAATGATCCTCCTTCCTTCAAAAAACTCAGAAACACAACACTCATACAGGCTTAAAATCCTAACACTCCTCACTCGTAGTGGAAACCACCAAACAACAGTGGCAACCACCACGATAGAGTAGCCCTAAAAACATGCAAGATTACGGTTTAAGGCGAAAACTACAATGATTAAAGCCATACAACAGAAGGAGAAAGGTACAGAGAAATGACGAACTTCTGTTAGAGTTGAGAGGATGAACCTGTTGATGAATAGTTCAAGGACCAAAATGCACTAGAAACCTCAGGAATTCTGGAAACTTGAGTTGCTAAAAAACGGTGAAATGCAAAGTGTTCCAAACATGCGTTTGAAACATATTTATAGTCCCTTTGCAACCTTTTAGAAAACAGGCAAGAGCGATCCAGCACAACCCTTCACATACGACTATTCATTAATAAAACGAAGCAAAAGTCTAGATCATCTCAATCAACACATCCAATGGTTTTGATCAGATTCTATTGGTTCCTAAACGTTAGGATTAGATCAATGGTTCTGATAACGTCTTGGAAACATAATCCGAGACGCCATCAAGGTGCTAGGTACTCAAATACTCTCATAGCCTTTACACGTGGCATTCAAAAACCAAAGGTCATGTCCCCTAAGTCTCACCCTCGAGACATGGGCATTGATTACGAAATGACAAACGACCAACTCTTTAACGAGGGAATCTTTCCTGCTTCTAAATGGCATGGGAGAACATGGTAATGTCGAGCACGCATTCTCGATGAGACAACCTCAACAATGAATGGCAAAAACACAAGAAGGTCAGCGAGCATAGGCTCACACAGACATCACTCCTGACCCTAATGCCACTATAATCACAAGTGTTGAGTCTCGAGATACGCTCGTCTATGCCGGACAAGCAGATTGCTCGGAACAACTGAGACCTGCTCAAATGAATAGTGACATCTCTTTTCCCACGTTGCCGCAAATATCTCATCGGCGGTTACACTTCTTAGGATTTCGTAACCGCTGGACCAACATGCGCCATTTCAACGGCTCTGTATTCACCCACCTCTATAAATAGGAGGCTCCTCGCAGCCTCCAAAGGAGAATCTCTCTCACTCTCAAACCCCCCATTCTGAACTTCTACTGACTTGAGTCTGCAGGTACACACCCCCTATTCAGTCCAATGCTCACCGAAATACATTCACCACCGTGAATCACCGCACTAAATTAAGCACCGGCAGCCACCTTCTGATCAAGTACGATCAGGTATATTCTGACCAAAGTCAAAACCATGATGTCAAAAGTCTTTTTTCTAGTAGTGCTACTCTCACTTTGAGAGTAAGTTAGCAAGCATACTCTCGCATAGTTTTAGATAGATAAAATTGATTTTTTGGTAAAAATAAATGATAGCTGGTTTGTTAACGTGCTCAATTTTTCACTAATAGATCGAATAAAGTTTCCTCGCAAAAATGTCTGCCAATACTATATATTTGGAATGATGAAAGTGGGTGTAAATTAGTGAGGTAAGTGTAAACAATTTGATAAAATTTATAAAAATGAGTGTATATAATCAAGTGGGTGTAGGTTGCTAACTTACACCTTAGTATTTTTAGGTGTGTGTAGCTTGCTAATTTACACCTTAATGTTTTTAGGTGGGTGTAAATATATATATATATATATATATATATATATATATATATACACACTATAATTAACAAACCTATTTTAAACTTAACTATTAAAGCTATTATGATAAGAGGTATGGAAGAAGAGAAAATGTAAATCTTGAATTGAAGGTCATGGATATATATCTAAAACAAAGAGAAAAGAAGATAATCTAAATAATTAATATGTATTAATGTTGTCTTATTTAATTATCATCATTTTACAATACAAAAATATAATTACAAGGTTTTTGAAATTAAAAAAAAAAGTTCATTAGGTGGAAACTGTTACAAAATTAATCTAAAGTATTGCAAGATAGTGTATAACATAGAAGAGTGGAGAGAAAAGGATAAAGGGAGAACAAGAAAGTATGTTGCATTACTTCACAAGTATGTTCTTTACATTACAATATAAGCCCTATTTATATTACACAAGATGAGTAAGTGAGTGATTAAGGCAATTAAGGTCCACTAACTATTCACTTGCTAATGGGAGTTATAGAAAGGTGGAAAATAGGAGTTATAGGAAGGTGGAAGACTTAAGGATGGACATCCACTAAGTCATTATTTCATAACACTCCCCCTTGGATGTCCATCAGGATATGCCTCGTTAAAACCTTACTAGAAAAAAACTCAATGGGAAAAAATTCTAGTGAAGGAAAAAGAGTACAACAACCTTTTGTGTCTTAATCTGCCTCGTTAAAAACCTTACTAGGAAAACCCAATGAGATAAAACCATGGTTAGGGGAAAAAGAGTGCATAACGCATTTGTGTCTCCCCCTCATAAAGACAATTATATATGAGACGATGAAAGTCAAATAATCTTTTATGTTGGTTATCCAAAACCTTTACTTGGCGGTGACTATGTAGAAATATATGGTATATATCCACGCTCTTCTCCAAATTAGCAGTTCTTGAGATATTGTCTTCATATTGAGTTGTAGAAAGAGTCTCCTTATAAAACTAGAAAACCACAAGTTTCTCGTATATGTGAAATCATAATCCTTAATAAAGGGTATTCTCTATTTACTTGATGTAGTGCTAACATTTTCAAATGATCGGATGATATTGTTGTTTCTGACCAATTCAAATTGTTCATAATTTTCTTGAGGACGTGATCTTTACTCACATCAAGTCACATCACAATCATTATATTACATAATCAACTAGATTTGCTCATATTGACCTTTATAAAACAAATTTTAGAATCTCTTAAGGAGTTCGAATAATATTTATATGATTATCATAAAATCAATTATAAGAAATTCATTTCCATATTCTTAAAATGGACAAATGATGTCATCTCTTCAATAGTTTTGATTGTATGTCTTACACAAATGAAATCCTTCGGGGAGTTTCATATAACCATCACTATCAAGTGAGCCATACAAATAAATTGTAACAAATCTTTCATATAATTTGAGCATTTCATGTGCTACTGAACTTAATCAAGTATGGAAAAATTCTTAAATTCACTTCAGGTGAATATTTTTTTATTGAATATATGTCTCTTATAAATAAATGGTAGACATGTGCCTATTCACTTCAGGTGAAGATATCAAACTCTATATATCCATTCTAATTTCCTTTTCGCGCGAAAAATCATACATATCCATGTAATTTCACACTTTCAAGTGTGTAGACTACGAGTCCAAACAAGGTCTACTTTGTGAAGTGAGTTTGATTTCAATAGAATTGTCTCTTTTCATTTGTAAATATTTTCATTATCTATAACTTTAATAGACTTTAAACCATGATCCTCTTTATTACTTATCACATATAGCGCTATATTATATTCAAAAACACGCCGACGTTGACTTTATTTCTGTTCTATATCATTCCATTGAGATCTTTCATTCATGACATAATCTATTAATATTTCATACGTTTCAGGTACCTGATCAGTTCTTCTGGAACTGAAAAATTTAATTATGTCATAAAACTCTTTTAGAGTTTCTATATCCTCGTTTGGGTTATTATTCATTTAAGCTCCTTTTCTTATTCGAGACTTTTTATATTTGGAACCGATTGATCTATTATGCTTCAGGCACGATTGAAACTCATTTGTAGTATGACATGGACATCTATTTCGTTTGGAGCTTTAGCAGGTGATATTTAATTTATTTACCTTTACAAATGAGTTATATATTGAGGATCAAGATGAGACAATAATATTTTCTTTCAAATAATTTATTTGAACCTCAGGTTCACATTTTCAGCTGCTTATTATCTCCCCCTAATATTGGGAAAACTAATCCATCAAATGATAATCAGCCTACTGGGCTGTAAATAAGTTGGTTCAACACAATTAATGATAGACGGAGATTCACATATATCAAATATATTTTTCCAATATTCTTTCAAGATCTATCTTAGTGCATTATGTTGGAGCAATTGTGAGATACACAACACATCCAAAAATCCACTTGGATGAGAAATATTAGGTTATTAACCTAAAATCAATGATATTTTGGAGGAGACTTATATATAGTAATGTGTTGGCTTGATACAGATCAATATCTCAACATACAAGATTATTGATTCCCAAAATAGAGTTTATAAGACATGGTCTCATAACCAAACTAAAGTTTATAAGGTATGATCTCGTAAGTATCAATTATACAATTAACTTTAGACGTCTAAAGAATGGATCTTCAAGTCCATTTTTATGAGCATATGCTACCAGTTATTCAATATCAATTGACAAATGATACGTATCAAATGTTTTCTGAAAAGTTCAGAAAATAAACTCTTAGTTAAATTTGTTGACATAATAATCTCACATTAATTTAAATATCACCTTATTTAAGTGTGAGACTCGTTCTTTTAAATTGTCAACTTTCTCTAGGAACTAGTAACACACAATAGTTACTAGATTGAAGAATCTTCTAGCTCTTCAATTTTTTTTCCAACTAGTTTCTGCATCATAATAGATCCGGGATAACCCAGCCGGTCTTGCCAAGGATAAATTTAATATAATTTGTAAACTTCTAGTTTACAATAATACATGCTTCTATTGCACTAATAATATAATATGTAAACTTCAGGTTTACAATAATATGTGTAGTCAATATAGATGAAAAGACATATTTTTTCACTATACTTATTTATCAAAAAATTGTCTCATAATATAGACATATTCAACTTATCCTTCATTTCTTATTTTAATATGATATTCGTTTAGAAGGGTGTGCATGAAACATAATAAATTATTATGACATTTAGATTCGTATAATACATTTTTAATGTGTAACTCTATTCTTTCATATAACAATATATTTGCTCTTTTGGAGCCTTTGATACTTTTTATAGTGTCAAATGTAATACTAAAACTAGTTTCACAAAAGACAATATATTTGCTCTTATGGAGCCTTCAATAATTATAACCTCATTTTTAGTCTTTTACAAAAGAGATCTTTCATTCACAACCAAAATCCAACAAAATATACATAAAATTAATGTTGTCCTTAGTGAGGCAAAGTACTAAGAGCAATACTTGCTCAAGACCTCAAAATATCATTACTTTTTAGAAGGAATCAATAATACAAAATTCATTTATAGTTCTTTTATCAACTAACAAGGTTTCCAATTCAAAACAATATTATTCTTAAACATGATATTTTCAAAAGAAGTAATAACATCACATTCAAAACCACAATAATTAAAAACTTCATTAGAAAAGCAATTATATGGAGCATTCTACCCCAAAAAAAATGTGGAGTACAAATTATAACTATCAAACATGTAAAAGAGATGACATTACCTCTAATTTTTATGTCTTGTGAAAACTCATAAATAGTAAGATCATAATCACAAATCATAATAATATAATTTTACTATCTTCACATGTTCAAAGCTTAGACGAATGAAAATTTCTACCATATCATTTACCATAAACGCAACATCAACTATATGAAATAAATAGTATGAATCATTTGATCTAGAAATAAAGTTTAATTTATCATGTGAGACTTCATATTTTTAATCGATGGCTACTCTTATGTTCAATCACAAATGTGATTTATCTTTTCAAATTTCCTTGATATTATTTTCTCAATTTTGCTACTCCAGGAGCACATTCAAGAGGCATAAATATTATTTTTTTTTTAATTCTTTTGAACATATGAGCTAGAATAGGTATATGAATTTATGGAAAAAGTTCAAATATTCGTACGTATTTCTTTTCATATTCTTTATAGTTAGTTATTCATATTCATATTCGTAACATGAAAGTATTAGAATGTACTAGCACTAACAATTTATGCCGAATGAGTGATGGCATAATCTATTAATCTCATTGCAAGAACCATTTTTCTTATTATTTAGAATTTTAGATAGAAAGCTTATTCAGATTTTGTTTAGCTAATACAACATATCATGCTTGTTTATTCTTTATGAATATTCCCTAAAAAATTCAACATTCAAGCATTCTGAATGGATTATACAAAGAATTACTTTCATTTTCACCGTTGATAAAATAAAATTAAGATATAGTTCCAGAAGAATTATATTTGATATTATCAATTCTTGAAGGATTGTTCAAATAATGAATTTTACTTGATCATTATCTGTGAACCATCAGCAACCGTAAATTGGAAAAGATAAATAATCATACTACAAACAAAAAAATACTCCTTCAAAAAAGAATACTACAAACAAAATTGACAATTGTAGACATGTTTCCCTCCTTTTTTATTTTTGTAATAAATGTAACTTTATAATTTCTAATGCTCATTCTCCGCTTAAATAGTTATTTTTTCTTATGGAGTGGAGTTGTAAAAAATTCTTCATAATATTTTAATTATTACAAAATGGTCCGTATACATCAATGGTTCATGTTTGTCCCTTTAGCATAACAAAAAGATAGGTCACGAAAAAAATTACTTAATATTTTTCTTTAGTCAACAACATTACTTTAAAAATTCTGTGACAGAGCAGATGCATTCACAAATGTAATTGTATTATGACATATATACATACTTATACGGGTGTGTTGCTAGCTTACCCTCATCCAAAAACATAAAGGAGTAAGTTAGCAGGTCTATTTCCACTTTAGGAGTATGTTAAGTCTACTCCCACTCAAAAACATGAAGTAGTAAGTTAGCAAGTCTACTCTCACTTTGGTAGTAAGTTAGCAAGTCTACTCTCGATTCAAGAATAAACTAGCAAGTCTACTCACACTTTAAGAGTAAGTTAGCAACCCTACTCGCACATGGTTTTAGATAGATA
>Ga0315914_1010568_pt1 | contig 11424 bp, 5 predicted proteins | sample MpolenodulesMG_FD_203920 | JGI IMG/M metagenome (GOLD analysis project Ga0315914, IMG submission 203920) | Medicago polymorpha root nodule microbial communities from Los Angeles, California, United States - elongated nodules | ecosystem: Host-associated > Plants > Roots > Nodule | place: USA... | reverse complement strand
GAACTAAAAGTAAAAATTCATGAATAGTAGCAAATGTTGCAACTAAAAGTATATCATATTGGCAAAAGAGACACGACTGTAAAAGCAAAACTGTCATAGAAGCTCAAAGCCGAGAGGAAATCAAAAACATAACTTGGTAGTTTTCTGTTAACAATTGTGTTCTCTGATCATATTTAGTAGGATTACAACCCTCAACTGGTATGATATTCGTAACCTGCAAAGAGAAGCAAGGTATTTGGTTAAGATCCCATTACATCATTATTCAAGCAATAATTTTTTTTTTTAGGGAAAAAATATTATTGCTTGTCATACACCATCAGTAACTGCAGATGACAAACGGTAAAAGGGGCCGAATGAAAAGAACTTCTATTATTTAGAGATGACAAAAGACTTCCCAGCCATACAAATACTCATAACAAGCAAAAGAAAAAACCTAACAGTCAACTTCATATACTCACTGGAACCTTTTTCTGAGTGACCACACAGACCGAATCCTCTCTCCTAACACCAATCGAGGTTATCCCAACAGACTTAACAGCCTTGAAAGCATACTCTGTTTGAACACATTCAAATTCTGGATTCATGTTAACAACAGTGTTGTCAATCGCAAATTGTAGAAAATACTACAGTTGTTTGTCATTTGTACATTGTACTAAACAACGTATCTTCAGACACTATAATGTAGATCATATAGTTCAAATATTAATACAAATTAAAGAAAACTGGACTACAGACAAACCAACACAAAGTCCTTGACTCTTTCATTTCCACTTATTTCTTCTTCAATTTAAGTTGGTCTTCCCAATATTCCTAACTTATTTCCACTTAAACACAAATTATTCAAGAACTGAAGATAGTAATTGATTCATGGCCAATCTAACACAAGCATCTACCTCCCTGACATAGTATTCTCTCTTTAGTATCACAATAACTTTTTTACAGCAGAAAAGGGAAAGTATCACAATATTCTCTCTTTAGTATCCTAAAACTTTAATTATTTCTAAATATTTTCAGTTATGCCATGGCATATATACATGTTACAAAAATGGGAATCAGCCAACAAATTCACAAGAAATGCTTTTGAAGTACCAAAAGAAAAGAAAGACTCATTAACCTTAATACTATTCTTTGATGTAGAAATATATTAGAGAAAATAAGAAGAAATACCTCTAAATTAACAAGCCATCAGTTTTCTCCTGATCCATATCCACGATGCAGATGGTAACCAGGTAATGTGTCATCCAAGCACACTGCAACAAAGCAAAAATATTTAATGTTGAGAGGAAAGGAGGAGAAAGGTGTTGTATTGTTTGTAGGTAGTACCTGCTCATTTAGCAGCTGCATTGTGGATAAGGGTGGGTCCTACAAGCAGAGGCTTTCCATTACCCTCAAGAAAGGATGTTGAATGTTCATGAGCCTCTAACAGAAAGAGTTCTTCAGTTTCATTAAAGAAGTAATGTTGTTGACCATATCCTTCAAACCCATAAACCAAGTTGGTGAAAACAAGACAAATTATGCACTGAGTACTCTATAAGTTCAGGATCAAGATTTTAAATATAAAAAATATGAAAATGAATTTTGTTGAAGTTTCTTTTAGCTGAAACAACAGTTCATTCACCATGAGTTAATTAAAACAACAATGAAAATTAAAACCAAGACCTAAAATTATAATATTGAAACTTTTTAAGGGAATTTCAGATTAAGCCAACCAGTACAAAAAATATTAGGCACTAAGCTAGTAGCTGATACTCCACGCCAATCCCAGTCAACAACAGTATGCTCAGGAGCCCATTATCTCTATTCAGTTGCCTATAATGCATTCAATATATATTGCACACAAAAAGGAACATTGGATGCAATGTATTCACTGATGGCATGATGACCTGAAATTATAACAAGTAACAACAACCATGTTTTATACTACAACTTAAACCACAGAATATGCATCTTTTAACAACCAAAACCCATGAGCCTTACACAATCCCTCAATTCTCACGATTCATTTCATTGAATTAAAGTCCTATTACATGCTTCTAGAAAATTAAATAGTGACTTGATTGATATAGAAAATTGAACTAGAATAAATTAAGTAACAAGGCGATGAAGCCTGTTTGAAGTAGTTATCATACAAATTAGTGGAGTTTAAGAGGAAATTGAACTTGAGATTTGGCATAGTAGAAGACCAAGTAAACAAATTCCTCACAATCATTTCATCAAACAATTTATGTGCCTTCCCCAAAATTCAATTTTCAGTAAGTAAAGAATGAAGTACCTATTTCCTCAAATGAAAAATTCCTTGAATGAAAAGCTAGTGATCATCGTGCATAAGAATCTAAAACCTAAAACTCATGAATTAGATTAAACTCACAATTAGGATCATGAAACTCACAAATCAGAAACTCATCATCAAATTCAGTTGAATAATGAAAGTAATCTTAAACCTAAAGCTCATAAATTAGATCAAATTCAAAAATTAGGATCATGAAACTCAAAAATCAAAAATTCAACATCAAATTCAGTTGAATTAGAATGAAAGTATCAAAAACCTAAAATTCATAAATTAGATCAAATACACAAACTAGAATCATGAAACTCACAATTCAGAGAGTAAGAGACCACATATCAGAGCTTTAAAGACCACGAGCTTGAACAAATTCTACGAAATCGCAACTTCGAGCTTTTTAAAGAATTCATCTGAGCGAACACAACTTTGATTTCAGCAAAGATTGGCTTGAAGTTTTGCGGTGGTGGAACAGTGATGGAGCGTTGATGAAGAGGAGGCGGACGGTGGTGGACGATAGTGGAACGTCGGTGGAGTGATGGTGGAACGGTGAATCGGCGATATGGCTGTGTTCGGTAACACAAATAAGCTAGCTTATAACTTGTTAGACTAGTTTATAAGCTTGTTTTGATAGGAAGTGATGTGTTTTGTAAAAATCTTTTCACATTAGCTTATAGCGTTTTTTGAAAAGATATTTCAAGTAGCTTTTGAGCTTATAATTTTTCATTTTTTCTTCCAATTTTAACCGTGAATATTATTTTTTATAAAAACAAACTGTCCACGTTCACTTTTATAATATTGCAAACCTCATATCATAATAGTACAATATATTATTGGATGTATATGTAAAACTCTTTTAAATCAACCATCTATCAATTAAAATCTGAAGTAATTTATTATGCAAAAAAAAATATCCGAAGTAATTTGTTTAACCTTTGTTAATTCACTTTTTTTCCTACCCAGCTTATTTACAAAATGTTTTGTTTTCAAATCTTTAATCGATTGTTCCTTTTTAATTATTGTAAGGGGTCTAATTGTCCCATTTATAATATTGTCAAAAACTTATCTGTTTGTTTTTAAATGAAAAATAAAAATTATTAAACCGACCTTACACACAACAATTATTGATGCGCCCTTCCCTTAAATTTTTTTTATTGATGTACCTACTCGACATTTTTTTTTGAGGGAGTACCTACTCAACTTGTTGTGTCCAAGTATTTTTGTAAAAAAAAATTTTATGATATTTTTTCTATAGAAAATTCATAAAATAAATTAGGGTTAATATGTCTTTACCCCTGTAATTTGGGCGAGTTCCGGTTTACCCCCTGTAAAAAAAAGTTTAGATTCCAACCCTATAATATGAAGATTCTCCACAAAACATCCTTGTAATATGAAGATTCTCCACAAAACACCTTTGACCTCATCCAGACGCTGACGTGGCACGCCACTGTGTAATTATTTTTATTTTTATTTTTTTTAAAACCTGACACGTGTGTAATGGACACTGACGTGACACACCACTGTGTAATTATTTTAATTTTTTAAAACCTGAAAATTAATTTAAAAAAATTTTAAAATAAGAAAAAAAAAATTTTAAAAAAAACGAAAAAAATTTGGATTAAAAAATTCAGAAAAAAAATTAATATTTTTTTACCAAAACATTAAAAAAATTAGCTTATATTATTTTTTTTCGAATGTTTCTAAAATTTTAATTTAATTTGGATTTTTTTAAAAAAATTTCAAAAGTTTCAAAATACAGTAAGTTTTGAAATTTTTTTATTTTATATATAATTTTTTGAGAAATATATATATAAAGATAACAACCCCTTTTAGTTTTTTTGGACTGGCTATTTCTTTTCAAAAATGCCCTCAATTTTCAATACAAATAACACATGTAACAAATAGATAAGAATAAATTTAAATATTAAAAAAATTTCGATATTTTTTTTATCCTCAATTTTTAAATATTAAATAATATTCTCAAATCTGTAACAAGTTGTAAAAAAAAAATTTGAAATCAAATTTTCGAAAAAAAAATCTAAATTTTCCTAAATTTTTAAATAAATTTGTATCCAGATTTTTCAAAATAAAAATATTTTCCAGATTTTTTTTTGTTGAGAAAATTTAAAAAAACATCTTTTTCGAAAAAAAAATCTGTTTTAATTTCGAAAAATATATATTTCCATATTTTCAAAAATAATTTAAATTTTTTTCAAAATAAAAATTTTGAAATATGTATTTCAAAATTTTCGAAAATAATTTAAAAAATTTATGGAAAATTAAAATTTTTTTAAATATATATTTTCCGTAAATTATAAATTTTGGAATTTACGAAAAATGTATATTTCAAAATATTAAAAAAATTTGAAAATTATTTTTTGTAATAATAAAATCCTGATTTTATTTTTAACTTTTACAAATTTTTAATTTTTTTAGAAAAATGAAAAACAAAATTAATTATACAATCAGCATGCCACATAATCAGATATGCACAGTCAGCATGCCACTTAGCTCGCCCGTCACAATTCTGCACAGTCACATGGTTCAGGGGCTAAAATCAAAGAATCTTATTTTACACGATTGGAATCTAATTTTTTTTTTTTACAAGGGGGTAAACCGGAACTCGCCAAAATTACAGGGGGTAAATACATATTAACCCAATAAATTAATTTCAATAAACATAAATGGTTTGACATTTCATCTACACAAGTTTTGATATGGACATAAATTTAAAATTATAGTGTCCATATTCAATATCTAATACATTTATAAAAAAAATGAAGAAACTAGAAATTTTACAAATATTAAAATTTAGACAAAAAATAAATCAAATCTGAAGAAAAAACCGCAGGAAATTGAATATGAAGATCTGCAGGAAAAACCGCAGATATTCCTGCGGAATTTTCTAAGGAAACGCAGAAATAATATTGGATTAGTATTCAGCAGGAAAATCCTCAGCAAAATATTAGTTACCTGCGGATGTTCCTGCGGCATCTTTATCCGCAGGAAACTACGTCTGACTAAGGGTTGCCGCAGCAAAATCCTCAGGTTTTCCTGCGGATTATTTTGCCGACGAAATCCGCAGGAAAAACAAGAGTTTCTAGTAGTGTATGTGGCTCCGCCACTGCCACCACACGACTCCCTGTGGGAGGTATATAGCTTAAGAAGTAATTCTTTGAGAAAACTTGATGTAGATATGCCTACTGATTATCTTACTTCAGGTTCCCGAGTGTACAAGAATGGAGTGTGTCATTGGTGGGATGAACATGAAGCTTGTTTGGGGTCATTTGACTTGAGCAAAGATGTGTTCTTTAGAACACCCCTACCCTTATATGTGGATATGCTTTACATTGAGTCACTCCTTTATAAGGAAGTCCTTCTCCCGATCGGAGGACTAAAACATGTATGATTGTTGTGGTTATTAGGATCTCACCTTAGCTTGTATATAAAGTGTATGAGCTTCTGGAAGAGATATTGTCATTGATTCAAGTGGTGATTCCAACAAGTTCATCATTAGATAAAAGCCGGTGGAAATGTTCTCAATGAAATCGTTCGTCAAAAAGTGGTGGAAATTGGATGCTTTGTCTCATCCTACGGGTCGAGTGTGGAGAGGGATAGCATCCCCAAGGACTGAACTACTCATGTGGTTTATTATGCGTGACAGATTGAATACAACAAGCAGATTGTTAGGCCGTTAAAGCAGTCCAGGCCCAACAGGATGATTCACAAGCCCTTTTGGCTGAAAGACTTCCACCTCAAAAGAATTAGCATTATTATGTTGTCCTTTTATTATTGTATTGGGCTCTATTTCTTGATCCAAGCCCATCAGCAGGCTGACCCGATCCATGGATGGGCAGACTTGGCTATTTAATGTGTATCTTTCTGACATGAGAGGCTATGAAAAACCCTAGTTGCAATTATTACTTGTTCTTACATTCTTCTGCAATTTTATTCTTCTAACATACTTTAATTTGATTGATAACTGTAGAACCTACTATCATTGGTGCTTTCATTAATAAACCCAATGCCTCCCAAAATCACCAACCCCACCCAAAGGACCTTGATGATGTTGGAACAAAATGTGTCTAACATCACCCTTTGAGTTTTGATGATAACAAGGTATTAAAAATTGTCAATTGGATATGCTAATATTTGTTCAAGTGTGCAGGACCATAGACAAAAATTTAGCATCTCTTTTAAAGCATAGGTTCTGGAAGAACAAATGAGAGCAATGGAATAAACAAGTAGGAAGCTTGAAGCATCTGAAGAAAAGAGGTTCTGAAGACAAAGTGCTCCTAAAGTGCTGGCGTCATAAAACCTTATGACCTATTGATTTTTTATTTTCGGCTACAATATTTTGAAATTTATTGGTATTAAAATCGGATGAAAACGTTCTAAAACTAAACAACCTATTGATTTTGGTTTGTGTGGTTTATCGAGCAATTTTAGGATGCAATCCGAACACACACAAAAAAAAAAACCTAATGACCTATTGATTTTTTATTTTCGGCTACAAGCAGATTGATATCATTTATCAAATTGATTTTTTAGTTTATCATAGATGTGTTCCTTTTTTTATTTGACCGAAAATAAATAGGTTTTAGAATTTGTTGTTAGTTATAAATCAAATTGAAACTTTCTCGAATAAACATTGGAAGAGATAAACTCCCATAATAAATAATCAAATTCAAATTATAAACAAAACGAATAAAAAATTCGGGAGGTAAACTCATATTCAATCGCATTCTCACCACACGAAAAAAAAACATTTAATTATTTTAAATTAAAATATATTAGATTTTTGCCAATGATTAAAATTTTATTATTTAAACAAATCAAAGTAATAATTTAAGTTCATGAACAATTATACGATTTAATTCATTATTATTTGAGAAAAAATACGTGCCGTTTGAGATAATTTAAATGTCTTTTTAATATTACTTAAAATTGGGATAATAATGAATTTGTATCTCCATTTAACAATGAAGATTTTGAAGGTGTATTGAGTTATTGAAATCGTTATTATGAATTAAAAGGCCATAATATTTACAACCATTTTTGTCAAAATTTTTAATAAAATATAATTAAATGTGGAATGATTTGTAAATGAGTATATTATTGTATTTAATGCTAGAACAAGAATAGAATGGAATGCCTATTTGACTTTTTAATTCAAATCTTTTGATTTTTTTTTTTTTTTTTTGTGTTTTCTGTGGAAAAAATTGTGTTTAAATACATTTTACATAAAAAGAATTATACATCTGGTTTTGGAACACATTTACAATTTTTTTTTACATATTTATATAAAAAAATTAAATAGAGATGTGCATCATGAGTATTTGTTTCTCCTAAAAAAAATCATGAGTACTTTTTTTTTCTTTCTAATTTTAATCATACAAATTGTTGATAATTAATGTACCATTTTATTTTCAATTACTACATCCATAAATTAAAGGAAATTTTTTTGTGATTGCTTTCATACATATTGGCTATAAATATTGTGCTTGAGACACACTTTTCACACCATTTTGAGTTACAACTCACAAATTTCACATCAGTGCTATAAATTGTGCTTTTTGGTTTCAACATTTTCACTCAATTTCAAGGTTCATGCTGAAATTTTGAAAATTTTCTCGAGATCATTCTTTTAATTAATTCATTTTTACTTATTCTCATTTTTTTCTTAGATCTAATTCTCATTACCAGTTCAATTTCTAATATTTTCTTTGTCAATTCATTTTTATCTTTATTCACCTTCTATTTTGTTGTTGTAGAAGTGCATCTCAAACGACGAATATGATGAAAGAATCAGCAGATGGTGTGAACTTTGAAGAGATTGGATTATACACTTTGATTAGAATGAATATATTTTATTAGTTTTTTAAGCGATGATTATTCTTTTGTACAATTATTCATCTAATTAGCTTTAGAGATACAATTTGTGTTGTAAATGATATTTTACATTCTAAATAGTAGTGTTTCTGTAGATTATTCATTATTTTGTACTTTCAACTTTGATGTGCATCTATGAAAAAATGTTGTAAGAACTGTCATATGTTTACTATGATTTTTTTTCTTAATATTCTAATATTGATAAGATCTTATTGAATATTATAGAAATTTGTTATTTGCTTCTTTGTAATTTGTCATTCAACGAAATTAATGAGCACCAAAATACAGTTATAGATCTTCTTAAGAGACATAGAACATCGTGGTTCAAATCCTTCACCCTATGACTTTGTGTGGGACATGAACATAGACCAATTTTCTTAATCTTTAGAAATGGTTTTAATGAATCAAAAGATTAGCTTGCAATTTTGATTTTTAATTTTTGAATTTTTTTACGTTATTGGTGATTAGTTCAACTTTTTTGTTGAATTTTAGATTTTTTTTATGATTTTCAATTTTAGTTTTTTACTAATATTTGACGTTAAAAATAAACATATCCGAAATTAAACGATATATATACCATTCTAGGTATATATTTTACATTAATATTTTTTTATTAGTTCAATTTTTTTCCAATTACCAAAATTTTAAAGGAATTATTGTTTTAATGGACATTTAATGAGGAAATATTCACCATTCAATAGCCATTATCATTGGCCCGGACTTTTAATGTGTGTGTATGCTTGAAGTGTTTTGTATATTATAAATACAATGTTAGTATTTTAATTTGACTAAATACTAAATAAAATAAAAGATGATACCTTTTTTATACTGATATTTTTAGATGATTATGAGCACAAAAAAAAAACATAGACCTCTATTGTCTATATTATATATATATATTTTTCTCAAATGTATATATGAAAACAAAGTTCTTCAAAGCCTACTCTTGACACACGACACCATGGACCAAACCAACCATTCTCATGCATTTAACATCTGTGGCGGTTATTTCTTTATTATACTTTTTTTTATTTGGTCATGATGTATGCATTAAAATAATTTCACTATTCTAAGGTGTTTTATTTTCTCATTATGTAGGCATTAATTGGACCAAACACAAAATTTAATAATTATAATTAAAAAAAGAAAATTGATTTTTTTTATAAATATAATTGTTTTAATCTTATTTTTTTTAAATAAATTGAAACAACATTCATCTACTTTAATAATTGTACCACCAAATTAATTTTTTATATGTTGAACAAGTATAAATAAAAATAATTTGATTTTTTTAAAATTTAAATCATTTTTAATCTACAGCATGGTTAAAATAATTTTGTTATTTTTTAATTTTGTTAAGATTTTAAATATTATAATTATATTCCTCAAAATATTATTATAGTTATATAATTTTTAAGTCATATTAAAAAAAACTTATGAAGGAAGACAAATATCTAAGAGAATCAGAAGCAATTTAAATGACAATATTGTGATCCAAGCTTTCTAAACAAGTTATCAAATTGTAATATTTTCAATAAATATTAATTTTAATGCGTACTCTCCTTAATGAGTAATGAAGTTTTCCTAATAAGTCATCTCATTATAATATATAACAGAAAATTGAATTTTAATCACGACATTCTCTTTACCATCGAATTTTAATAATTATAATTATAATAGTAAATAAAAAAATTAATTTTTTATAACTACAATTATACATTAATAAATTAAAATAATAAGTATTATTAAAATAAAAAGGGAAAACCAGTTCATTTCTTTTTATCACAGGTTGATATAATTTATTGATTTGTCTTTAATGTCCAAGATCTATCACTTTACCACTAGACCAAACATTTACAAATGTATTACATTAATATATTATCAGTTGATTTTTTTATTTTATTTTATGATATTTTATCTCATTCTTATGAGATTATAAAAGCACCCTTACTTGAAAATATATGGAAATAGTTGACTCTGTAACTAGGAGGAAGGTTAATTTTATGTGCCAACAAGAAACTAAGTGGGTGGATGAAAAGGCGAAAGAATTAGATAGTTCAAAATTTAAGCATTGATACACTGGAAAAGTTGGATCAAGAAATGGGGTAGGCATTATTGTAAATAAATAAGGGAAAAAGGATATTGTGGATGTAAAGAAGATAGGAGATTGGATTGTAGCCCACAAATTTGTAGCTAAATTAGACATCTTTAATTATTATTTTTTGAAAGGAAATAAGACAACTTTAATGTCATTAGTGTTTATGCATCTTAGGTATGGTTGGAAGAATATCCTAATGTAAAATTTTGAAAGGATTTGAAAGGCTTAATTCAAGATATACCACAAGAAGAAAATATTTTTCTAGGAGGGGGTCTAAATGGGCATGTAAGGAGTGTTTGATAAGTTTTGAAGGCGTGAATTAGGGTATAGCCTCGGGGAGATAAATGCACGGGGTAAATTTATCCTAGATTTTTTGTTGTCTTCTAATCTTAGTTTAGGAAAACAAAAGGAGTCTTATTACATACAAGAGTGAGATGTCATGTTTTCAGATAGATGTATTTCTTATTAGTAATTATGACAATAAGATTTGATGAACTTAAGGTTTTACCTAGAGAGAGTTTGACTATGCAACATATAGTATTGGTTATAGATGCAAGGGTTAAGAGAAGAGAGAAGAGGAGATGCCACAGTTGGGATATAAGGATCAAATGGTGACATTTAAAGGATGAAAAACAAAGTGTTTTCCTACAAAAGATTTTAAAGGAAGGTTGCGTCAAGCTACATAGAAGCGAAAATGATAAGTGGAACAAGATGACATACGAGATTAGAAAAGTAGCAAAAAAGACACTAGAAAAATTAATAGGTTTTAGACCTCACTAGGAGTAAAGAATCCTGGTGGCACTAACATTTATAAATTAAAATGAGAATCAAAAGGGGATGTTTTAAAGTGTGGTATAGGTGTACACATACAAATATTAATTAGGAAAATTATAAGAGAGCTAAGAAAGGGGCAAAGAAGGCATTAAACGCAACAAGAACACAAGCTTTTGATGGGTTATACCAATCCTTACACACCAATGAAGGAGAAAAGTTTATATATATTCTTGCTAAAGGACAAGAAAGAAAGAAAAGATATATGGATCAAGTGAAATGTATTAAAAAGGAAAGTGGTAAAATTATTGTTCAGGAAAGAGATATAAATGGTAATTAGAAGTAGTATTTTCAAAACTTATTTAATGAATGTTATGATATA
>Ga0315914_1010567_pt1 | contig 11426 bp, 5 predicted proteins | sample MpolenodulesMG_FD_203920 | JGI IMG/M metagenome (GOLD analysis project Ga0315914, IMG submission 203920) | Medicago polymorpha root nodule microbial communities from Los Angeles, California, United States - elongated nodules | ecosystem: Host-associated > Plants > Roots > Nodule | place: USA... | reverse complement strand
ATATATATATAATTTTCATTAAAAATATAGTTTGAGGATTACTTTAGTAATTTTCATTAAAAACATATTTATTAACGTGCACCAATTTGTTAACTTAGACCCAATTTTATTTTATAACAAACTAGTGTATTTACTCGGCGTTGCGTGGATTAGATATATAATTAAGCATGATCAAAATTTGGTATGCATGGTAACCGCAATTAAAATTCATCATAGACCGGTACATGACGAATATCTTAATGGGTACACACAAATAGAATAAAATAAATCATATTTTAAGTACCCGTAAATTAATAGATGTATATGTGGATGAAATTAATTGGATTTATTAAAAGTAATAACAAATATAGAATATAATAAACATTAATTTGTTAAGTATCCGGACTCACAAAAATCCGTATCCGTTATTAAATTTGTAAAAGTGTACAATTGTCATATTACTTAAATAAAAATCTTCTCGTCATGAAATAAAATATAAATGGATTTTCTAATTGATTATTTCTGTTTGATTAGTAATTTGTTGTCAAAGTGAAAATGCATGGTATAATATTTTTGTCTTATCAAAATAGAATGAACAAGTCTAATAGGTGTCAGCTCAGTGGTAAGAGCTTGATCGTGTAAGTTTAAGAGACATTGTCCAAATCTCACATGGAACAAATGTAAAATTATTATTAGTGCTACAATTAGTAATAATAAAATTTAAGAAATAAATTTTACATAATTTCAATTATTTTATAATAATTCATTTTTTTGTATAAAAAATTAATTTACACGTTAATATTTGCAAATATTTGTCAATACCTTAATATCCACTAATACTCATCTGGCGGATATTCATATGAGTGTGAGAACGACATAAATATCATTTTTATCAAATAGAGAGAATTAACTACTATGTATACCGTCGTGGACATCCATTATCATCATTGGTAATAGTATAGTAACAACATCAATAGAAACAATAATAAAATAGTTATTCTTATAATAATAAATAATAATAATAATAATAATAATAATAATAATAATAATAATAATAATAATAATAATAATAATAATAATAATAATAATAATAATAATAATAATAATAATAATAAAGTAACACTTTCATTAAAAAGAAATAATCTCAAAGTATAAAGAGAAAAAAAGTCTTGATAGAGGCCAAAGCATAATACAAACCTTATAATAATTGATTCAAAGTTAATAAATATTTATTTGTAAAATGGTTGAAGAATGTTGGGTTGGAAATATGAAAGAATAATCATATTTTTATGAAAGAAATATTAAAATATATATTTTTTTAATAAGGCCATAGCATAAAACATTAAGAAAGAGAATAGGTGATTTCTCAACTATACTCTAGACTTGTATCTAGTGCTCATATATATTATTAAAAAAGGGGAAAAAATACAAGAAAAAACTGGGGTGGCATAGACCTAATCCAGTAAAACACAGACGTGTGCAGGACAGCCCAAATGGGCATTACAAAAATTTAAGGCCACACATAAGATCCAACCTTCAATGATTAATCCTAATTAAACAAAGGTAAGCTATCTGGTGTATGAACCAACCGTCAACACAACACAGTCCAAGAACCAACAACTTCTTACAGCGAGGCAACAAGCAACACCGACTCTTTCGACAACATGCTGAAGATCTTCATCACACTATCAAATAAAGAGCAATCTATTCGCGATAGCATGAGGAAGATCCTCAACACAATGACAAAAATTTCCATGATTTCTTTGGTGTGTTTGTGTGTTTTGTTGGAAATGGAGATGAAAACCAGAAACACTTATTTATAGATGGTATCTGGACGTTGTGGACCACACAAACTGTCGGTGCAATGTGGTCCATACAAAAGAATCATATGCTGAAGGAATTCAGATTATGTAATCTGAATTTCATTTGTATCCTATAAAATTGAATTGAATTCAGATTATTTTAGCGTTTAATGAATATCTTTGGCGTAAAGTAACACATAATAAAAATTTAGATAATATATATTATTTAAAACAAAATAAAACATCTTAGTTGAACAACATATAACTAACACGTAATAAAAACAACATAAAACATGTAATTAAATAAAACATAACACATCATCACGGATCATCTAAATTAATGTCTTCGTTTGGTGCGTCCATTAGTGCCCTGATCTCTTCGTAGTTCCTGGACCGGATCAAACTTTGTTGAATATGTTCAACAGATCTAACCAACGTAGCGTCCAACTCGATCGACCCTCTAGTGTTGTACTGACCAACGATCGAGAAAATGGTTCTAACGCCGCTGTCGTTCATGAGTTATCCGGCTGAACCGCACATTTCCAGCTGAGTCAGTCGACGAACGTCGATACTCAACACCATCCACCCTCCGCGTGTCTCTGTAGTTGAGTTCGGGGTTGATTTGATTCAGATGACTCTTCAACCCGGAGAGGGTGACACCAGTGGAAATCCTGAACAGATGGGATGGTTTCCCCCATTGTAGTAAACTGCAACTACCTTGATGTTCGGATCAAAGACATAGTTTTCCATGCTTTTTTTGTGGTTTCTGGTTATGAAAACATGGACACCTATTTATAGAGGTCTTTGGGTGTCCTAGACCACATAAACTATCGGTGCAATGTGAACCACATGAAAAAACAATCATGTTTTAGATTGTATAGTCTGAAATGTCCCTCATCCTACATAAGGTGCGCAGTTTCCTTCACATATTCACCAATATCATATAAATTCAGATTATATAATCCGGAAACCATGGGAGGAATTTGGATTATATAATCCGAATTTAGTCAGTTTATTTTGGTCTATGCACCACAAGCAACATGTTTTCAAAGGTTTTTTTTATCAATATTAATGGCTGGGAAAACCCCATTGAACACGTTGTTTGACTCACCATTATGGGGAGTTACACTCTAGGCATAAATTTTTCCTATAAATATCCTCCAAAATCCCACCATTTCTCACATCATCACACCCTCTCATCCTCTTCCTTCTATGCACAATATGTTTTCATCATTAGCCTTTCATAAAAAGAGACTACTTTGGAAACTCAGGGTTTGTATGAACGGCCAACGAGGAATGCAACGCGCTGCAAAGAAGCACCACCTGTCTGGGTGCAAGGTTGATTTGTTTTGGTGTAAGGTTGACCATCAAGGTCTCTTTTAAGCATTAGGTGTTTTGATAATTCTATGTAATAAGGTTTAAACTTCAACTTTATTGTAAATGTATCAATGATATTAATAAAATGAGATTTTATGTGTATTATGTTTGTTTATATTTGCATTTATTTTATGATTTTGACATTTAAACAATATAAAATAAAGCAGGGTGCGTGAGAATTTCTGGTATAAGGGATTTTCGGATTATATAATCCGAAAATTTCTGGGAAATCGAATTCGGATTTCATAATCCAAAAGATATTTTTGGAATTTTACAAGACGCATGAGAATGCAGCAAGGTAAAAAAAGTAATAGTCAAAACATTATAGCTCAAACACGCCCACTAAACCAAGTCCAACTACCTTGGATCCTTCTGTCTCATCAATGCCTTTATTGTCTAGTAAAAAATCTTCCATTTTGTAACGACTTAATGATTCCTAGCTCAACATTGATAATGCACCACTCTATAACAACCTACGATCAACTATCTAACGAATCCATACCTATGCCTATAAAAGATAATCTCCATCACAAACACAAGGTAACAACTTCTACCTTTTCAGTACTTCTCACTTTTTACTCTCATACTGATTTAAATTCCAAAAGGCATGGAAATATCTCAACTCGTAACTCGTGTGGATTGGTGCTTGACACAAGCCAACACCATATTAAGATGCACGCTCACGCATGGGCGGACTTGGCCTCACAATATCAGTGAGGTACAAATTTTTGAAGGTCTGCATCAATGGTGGAGCCATGAGTAATTTTTCGAGGAGGCAATTTTTTTAGTGTATATATATTATTTCTCAAAATAATTATTCATAAAAAACTTGTAAATATAGTTGATATTATTGAATTTTACGTCAGGTACCCTCGTTCAACAATTGCATTGTGCATTTTTGAAAGTATTTTTATTTAAAATAATATAGTTGAAAAGCTAAAATGGACGAAACAAGAATCAAACCAAGTTCCCCACCTTATTAGGGCACGTCTTTAGCACTAAACTACACCATACTCATGTTACTAATTTACAAAGATTGATTTATATAATATAACATTTACCTAAAAATAAAAAATATTAAAAATAAGCCTGGCCTGGTGTGGCACTTTCCACACCGGTCAAAGTCCAAAACATTGGGAAAAAAAAGCAAAACATTGGAAACAAAAAAGGCATATACACGTGGCTATGGGTAGGGTTTAGTATGGGAAAGGCTAGTTTTTTTCCACCATGAGAAAGTTAGTTTTTGACCATTAGATTAAATAGGGAACACAATTTTATCATGGTCTCTCAACACTACATTTTTTCCACATCCTCTTCCACCACCACCCTTCTACTCCTGCCTCTGTGCCTTTTCCTTATAGAGCAAAACAACCTCTTCAGAAAATCCATAACACATGATTATTGGAATATTATGAACATTCCAAATTCATCACCATCACCATCATCATCTAACATCCACTGATCAAAATTATTAACTCAACGGATCAAAATTAAGACAAATTTGACCTAATTAAACAGAATTTCATCACATAATTGAGATTATTCACAAAGAATAACGTAATTACTTTGACAGCGAGGAGACCAAGGACGGACACACACTCCTTCTCCATATCATACTTGTAAGAATCAGAATCACAATCTCCGGCCATCTCCAGAATCTTCACCAGAACAGGAACAACACTGCAATTCATTAGTTTTTATGGGATTTGCTAGAAGACACCCACTAGTTTTTATGATTTTTATGTGGGAATGTTTTAACAGTTATAACTAAAAATTTGATAAATACACCTTGAGGTGTATGTTGTTATAACATACCTTCTACTAAATAAGTGGGTGTATGTTAGCAGCTCCTATATGCATTTGCTAGAATACACCCATTTATTTTTTCGAAGGAGTATTTTAGCAAGTAATTACTAAAAAGTTGTAACCAAAAAAGTGATTAAATGCACCCTAAGGTGTAACTTGTTAAAACACTCCCACACCATAAATTGTAAAAATAATAGTATAGAATACATTAACTAACGCTTTCAGGATTAACTTAGATGAAAGAGACATTGCATAATACACACATGGAGTTAGATTATGAACTCCGAACACACTTTTTATTCACTAACTCCTTCATTCATCCTTTATTCTCCTAAAAAAGGAAATGCTAAAGAGCGCCCTTAAAGTATTGATTAATAGGATAAAAATAAAAAGAGTGTTGTTAACTTGTGCCTTTAGAGCACATGTTAAACAACCTAAAACGAGTAATTTTATATTGAAAAACACAATATGACAACTTTTTAGAAGTTGTATGCACGCCTTTTAACATGTGTATTTCTGTAACAAGTATTTTAATACAAATAAAAATATTACATTGAAAAATGGTAAAAAAATGAAAAATTTAACTTTGAAGTTAACATATTCTTGAATCCAATGCAAATCCACCGCTGTTGGTTTCCTTAACAAGCATAACCCAAATAAAAAGAAAAAACCTATTTGTTGTATCATTCAATTTTTCCATTCAACAATATTCAATCATGCTAATCCCTTCGTCATTACCAGGTTCAAAACTATTCAATCTCTATCGTTTTTTCTCCTTGTTTTAATTTTAACTATCAATGAATTAATTAAATCTACCAATCCAATCCAACCATGCTAATAGAAATTTGTTGTGACGCAATGTAGTCTTGCATGCAAAATTTAAAACTTTATATAATTTTTTTAGTGATTTGTTTTTTGAATGTGCGTGGATACGTTGTATGATCTATCACTGCAAATGATCCAAGAAATTGAAATCTGAAACTGCAATCTTGTATCAACAAAATTGTTGTTATTTCTGGATAATAATAATAATAATAATAATAATAATAATAATGTTGAATTGTAATACTAGAAAAGCAAAATTAGTGAGGTAAATTAGTGACGGAAAAAATGAAATTCCTCACAAATTCCTTGGTCGCAAAATTTAGTGAGGGAATTAGAGAGGGATTTCACATTTTCCCTCACTAAATATCCCTCACTAATTTTTGTTTTTTTAGTAGTGATAATAAGAATTGCCTAACCTTTTTTTTACAATAATAATAAGAATTTAATGAGTATATTTTGCTCGTATACAATTATTTTACATATGTATCAAATGATGCGTTTCCACATTGAAAACATATATAATGCTGAATTGTTCCTATAAATTAATAAATAATAATACTGAATGAGTTACAATGATTTGTTATTTACCTAAGCTTTTTCGTTTTGAGATTTTTCAACTCAAGAATTGAAAGCTTGTGGAGAATACTATACTAGTACCAGTAAAAACAATTTATAACTACCAATTGATACTACATTGTTGTATTGCTTGTAAGCCTTGTTGTGCTTTAGGGTTCAGAATGGTTCCTTGTTACATGTAAAATTGTAAATGATTCTTTGCCTAAGTGTTCAAATTTTCTTGCAAAGATATAGCACCAAGTACCGAAATTTCAGATTGAAGGCATGTTTAGTGTTGGACTCCGGCACATGCAGTTACATTTAGTTTTACCATTTTTTTAAAATTATTATCGGTGTCAACGTGTCTGTGTTGCATAAGGTGTTCGTGTCTGTTTGAATGCATAGCAAGTTACATGAACAATTTATCAGAAATCCACAAAATAATTTTGGTAATTTTATGAGATAAGAAGCAATTTTCTGATAAACACATTCCTTCTTTAAAGCAAAACGACTCATTTGTTTTTTAAAAAATTGGCGAAAAGGGAATTTATCATTACTCAAAGCGGTACTAATAACTATTTTTACAACTATCTCTGAGGGGATTTGAACTCTGTCAAATGAGATTACAAAGTCAAGATCTTATCACTAAACTGATACCTCAAATGAGATTACATAATACTACTCAACCTCTCAATATAGAAGCCAATCGCTATAGTCACTATCCTTGCCAAAATTACTTCTAAAATCGAATATGAATCAGCAATAGTTCTTATATCATATAAGTTAATTATTACAAAAACATTTTTATGAATTCAGTCACTGGTAATGTATGTATATTGGTTCTTCATATTCAACTACTGATAGTTATGTTTTATTTGATTTCAGGACTATAGTTGTGTTATCAGGCATACCAAGTTGTTTTGCTGGTTTTGTACCAGATTTATACAATGATTTTTTCTGCTCTTCTAACTTCAGTTGCAATTAATCTTGGATTTTGTTCTCTATTTTTCACCCTGTACTCTATATTGAGGAAGCAACCTGGTAATATTGTTGTCTATGCGCCACGCTTAGTGTCCGAAGGAAAACTCCAAGAGGGAAATCAAGATAACTTGGAACGTTTGTTACCTACTTCTAGTTGGGTGAGAAGAGCATGGGAGCCTTCTGATGATGAATTTATATCAACTGCAGGCTTAGATGCTTTCGTCTTCATCCGTATATTTGTCTTTAGGTGATTTCAATTATTCATTTGATTGCAGGCTTAAACAACTATCATGTCATATCTTACTATGTCATTGTTAAATAGCGGCTATAGTTGAGCTATAGCATAATGGCATTTGAACAAATACTCTATATAGTAAAAAATGTTGTTAAATAGCAGCGCTAACACTATTGTGTAGTGTAACTTGAATAAATCGCTATTTCCTGCGTTTTACAATTGACAACATTGTACAAAACGTATCCTCGTGTTGATAGATATTCCTGCATTGCATGCATCAAGCATCAATATATGTTTGTCTGTGTGTGTGTGCGCGTGTGTGTATATCTGATACTTTCCTTTCTATTATGGTATTGTGCAGTTTAAAAGTTTTTGCCTTTGCTGGAATTGTTGGGCCACTCTTTCTTCTTCCAGTTAATTATATGGGGACTCAGATTCGTGATGATTCTGAGTCTCAGAAAACGTCATTGGATTCGTTCAGTATTTCAAACGTTAACAATGGTTCACACAGGTGAGTCCCACTTGAATGGAACATGAAGTTATGACATGATTATCAAGAATGGTTTACCACTGTCATGCATTTGTATTGTTAAATACTGGTTTTTTACTACTTAACTTGTTTCGCAAATTATGCAAGTTCATCCTAACACATGACAAAATTTTATTGTTTGAAGTTGTATTTGCTTTGCACAAATTGTCTGAGTGAAATATTTGTAATAAGTGTTATTGAAATTTGATTTGTTTTATTTACTTAATTTTTATCTAAGTTATAACATGGGAACTCTGATCGCTAGATTTGGCCTTTATCAAGGTTATGGATTCATTTTGGCGCTGTCTATGTTTTCACTGCGGTTGTCTGCATTCTTCTATATTATGTAAGTTATTATTGCTCATGTTTTCATAGTACATATGCATTAAAAAAAATTCTGGTTTCTGTGAATTTGCATGCTAGTGAATGAGTTTCATGGTTGATGTTAATGTCATATGCAGGAGTATGAGTACATTGCATCAAAGAGAATTGCTTGCTTCTATTCCTCGAAGCCGGAGCCTCGTCAGTTTAGTATATTAGTACGTGGTATTCCTGTTCCTCCTGGATGTACATGTAGCGAAGCTGTCGAACAATTCTTTATGGAGTATCACCCTTCTGCATATCATTCACATTCAGTTGTCCGTCGAAGCAGCAAACTTCAAATTCTAGTTGTAAGTGTTTTTCTTGAGTTTTACTCCTAAGTGATTCAATCTTTTCCCCTTGAAGCTTTGAACATTTTAGAAATATAAAGTTGAGACATCAATTCTTCCGTTCAACATCTCCTACGTTGTACTTTTGACGATGAAAAGTTTATTCATTGTAGACTGATACAGATAGACTGTACAAAAGGCTTACCCAACTGAAACATAAAGATAACTCTCCTCAAAGACATAGGCGTGATGGATTTTTAGGACTTTTTGGGCATAAAGTTGATCTGTTAGATCATTATGAAAAGAAATTGGGAGACATTGCAGATAATGTGAGAATAGAACAGTCTGCATTGGCAGGAAAGGTAAACCTTCAAGACTTGAGTGACAATTAATTGTGTTTCCTGTAGTGCAGTTTAACATCTGGTCTAGTTTGCACCCTCTAACTAGTAACAACAAAAAGGGAAGCCTGGTGCACTAAGGCTCCCGCATGCGCAGGGTCCGGGAAGGGGTCCCACCATTTGGTGTATTTTACGCAGCCTTACCATGTGTTCTTACACAAGAAGCTGTTTCTAGTACTTGAACCTGTGATCTTTTAGTCACATGACAACAACTTTACCGTTGCGCCAACGTTCACCCTCTAACTAGTAACAACAAATCACAATAATTGGATAATCATTTTCATTCCATTACTTTAAAAATCCTTTGCTGTTGTACAAATCTGGGAAAAAAATGGCAGAAAACGACTGTGTCAATTTTTTCCACGTATCACGAGCGGAAGACTTTTCTTTAGATAGATAGATAAGACTGGAAATCATCTGATGAGCTGAAAAGTTCTCAATTTTGTTAGAAATCAAAATTTAAACCAATACGGAAAAATTAGTCAGTATAAGTGTAATCACGCTTGGTTTTAATTTTGAATAACCGTCCTCTTATCCATCAACTTATCTGTTGCCTACTAGTTTTGGATTTTGTGTCTAGATATTGTTTCTTACATAAGATATAATTTTGTATCGTTGAGTTTAATAACGTCTTGAATTTTCAAAGGAAGTTCCAGCGGCCTTTGTCTCATTTAAGTCACGATTCGGTGCTGCAATAGCTTTGAACTCGCAAGCAGGTGTCAATCCTACACACTGGATCACCGAACAAGCGCCAGAGCCTCATGATGTTTATTGGCCTTTCTTTTCTGTCACATTCATTCGAAGATGGATCAGCAGGCTGGCAGTTTTTGTTGCTTGCATTGCTCTTACAATTCTATTTTTAATCCCAGTTGCAGTAGTTCAAGGCCTTACCCATCTCGATCAATTGGAAACCATGTTCCCACCTCTGAGAAGCATACTGAGACTGTAAGTTGGAAATATTAATGTTAAAGTTTGACTTCCTATACTCAACTTTTGCCAAAGAGTTTGATTAATTAATATGTGGTGTTTAGTAATTATATACTGAATCTGTAACATCGTTTTCATAATCATCCAAACAAATTTCACTGTATCATAATGTTACTTTTTTAAGTCAAGGTTATGTAAATTTATTTACACTGTTAGAGTATAAATATTAAACCCTAATATATAAACCGACATGCATTGGTAAATTTTTGGGAAAGACTTAGGTGTCTCGGTTGCCGGACAACAGATTTAGGATAGACTCTGATATTATCTTAAAATCGATGTAACCTAATTCAGCCCCACCAAAGAAGCTTGTAAGGTGATGACTGACAAAGCTTTAAAACCAAGACTTTGGCCATATTTATAGTCGATGTAGAATCTCAGCACACCTCTCAAATCAAAGACTGGACAGTTGAAGTGCGGAAAAAATATGGACCTAAATAATTTCCTACTCAAAAGATTAACGGAATGCAGTTAAAACAAGCAAGAACTCGGCTTATATGACATGGAAACTCCCTTAAGACATAATAATTAAGAATATTCAAAATGATGTATAAATTAAGTCATTTATCTATTAGAGATTTAGAGCTTTTTTGAGATCTCTTATTTTGGCAAGATCTATGTTATTTCACCTTCAATTGTCCACACTCCAAATGTCCAAACGTAGAGGAGGGGGGGTATAATGAGATCCCTGTTGTTCATTCCTAGGTATGTTGAGATCCCACATCTACTAGAGATAAAACCAAAGTAGTCCTCATAAGGCTTGGACATTTCTCACCTTGCAAGCCGAATTTTGTAAGCTTGAGTTAGGTCTAACCTAGATTCTAAGAGAAGTTGTCTAATCCTCAACCCTCTTTGTGATTTCCATCTTTTATATCAGGTAATTTTTATGATTGTATAACCCAATTTGGGTTGGCCTCTTGGTGTTGGATTGAGACCTCGGAGTGTGCTTCTCTCAAGGTCTCAGTTTTGATTCTCCCCGTTGCCATTTTCAATGGGTTAGTTTAGCTTCATAAGAAAAATCTGATTGTACGCAGTAAATAAGTGACAGAAAACCCATTTCCTTCAATTTTGTGCTCGCTTCTTCTAATTTTCTTTTGCTTATGCTGTTCTTATTAGGAAGAACAGAATCGAATGCATGGTTAAATTCATAACTCTGGCATATTTTCATGGATTTGCAACACAAATAATGCTTTCCAATATTTATTTGAAGGACACTTGTGAGCCAAGTTATAACAGGATACCTTCCCATTCAGATTCTACAGTTGTTTCTGTCTTTTGTGCCAGCTATTATGATTTTTCTTT
>Ga0315914_1010565_pt1 | contig 11427 bp, 8 predicted proteins | sample MpolenodulesMG_FD_203920 | JGI IMG/M metagenome (GOLD analysis project Ga0315914, IMG submission 203920) | Medicago polymorpha root nodule microbial communities from Los Angeles, California, United States - elongated nodules | ecosystem: Host-associated > Plants > Roots > Nodule | place: USA... | reverse complement strand
TAACTTTGCTGCAGACATTGTTCCTTTTGTAATGGAATGGATTTGAAATTAGTTCTTCATAGGACAACTATCAAATCAGGCAAAAGATCAAAGGTGAAGAATCAAATCTTCAAGCAAGACAAGTTGATGTAACGGCTAAATTCTCAACGTCTCTCAAAACTTCTATATATAGGGATGAAGACTTGGAGAATACACAGATCAAGACTACATACAAAAGCAAAGGCCAATACTCTGTGCAAAACGTCGTAAACAAAACATCAACAACTTAGAGAATTCTTTCAATTGTTCATATCTTAGAATTCTTAAGTGTCTAGAAAAACAGAGTCTGTTCTGTTCGTATTGTATTGTGAATACCTCTGATTGTATATTAAGTATTCAAACCTTATTCAATTCTTTGTAATTGTTAAGTTAAGTCTCTTTCAGTAGTGATTGAGCAAAGGAAGTCTCTTGGAGTTGTCCTTGAGCATAGAAGTCTCTTTCAGGTGTGATTGAGCATAGAAGTCTCTTGAAGTTGTCCTTGAACATTGAAAAGTTTTTGAAAATACAATTCAGATCAAAAGTTCACTTAGAATTTCTTATCAACTTTCATATCTTAGAAATTCTAGAGTCTTAAATTCATTCTATTTGAGGTTTTGGGCAAGAGTTGTTTGTCTGTCAAATACTAGTATAGTTGGGCTAGCGTTCAGCAACCAACAATTCTGATTATTCATTCATGCCTTCTCTTTTTTCTTCTTCTTCTAACTGTTGTTGCTGAAGATAGCTGGTTTCAGCATGTACACAAAGTATGGGATGATTGGAGTTTCACATTTCAAATCAATTATCAACCATAACTGGTGGATTTCCACTCAATTTCCTGCATACAGAAACATACATAATGTCATTTCAAGAAGTAAGCTCTTATTCTAATACAATGTCTTTTAAATCAATTTTGTTTATCTGTTAGTCGATTTCTGAATTTTGAAAGGTTGTAGCCTTTCTGACACGGAGGCAGGGGTGGGAATAAGTCAGGCCGGCCTACGGGCCAGATCAGATTTTTTTTAAATAGAGAAAGCTAAGGATTTTTATGAAGTCTGTTTAACTAAAATGGTAGGGCCACAGATCATATGGAAAGGTTAAAATTGAGTTTTTGAAAACTGTTGTGGTTTGATGTTTTAGGATTCGTATCTGAAGTTCTTTTTGAAAGGGGAAGCAGCAATGTTGTCGACAATGGAAGGTCGCAAAATTTTTCATCATCTTCATATGAAGCTGCAATGGAAAAACTTTCATCTCTTATTACTCGCCAAAGGCGTGGGGAGAAGCCACCAATTGCTAATAAATTACAAAAGATGTCAATGTATCTCAAGGTCATATGTCAATGAATAATCTGATTCTTATTGTATTTCTGAGGCATTAGAGCTTCAGAAGACTTATTTCAGTACTAGAAAGTAAATGCATGTTTTCTCTACAGATATTGGGTTTGGAGGAAGATATGAATAGTCTCAACATTATTCATGTGGCAGGCACAAAGGGAAAGGTACTCTTTTCGTAATTTGTTATTTGTAACAGCTACTGTAAAATCATTTTGCATTAAGCTTCGAGATTCAAGAAAAGGCTATTTTTATGATGAACATAGTATATTGGTGTGCGTATCATGGGATGGTTGGAGTAAAAAGAGGTTACATTACACACACATTATATGACGAACATAGGGGCCGTTTGGATTATGCTTATTTTGAGCTTATGCAAAACAGCTTATGCAAATAAATAAGTTTTTATGTTAATTTTTAAGTTCTCACTAACGGAAATTGTATATTTATAAACTGTTTTTTCATAAACTATATTTAAAAACTTATGAATAATACATAAAAGCTTATTTATTTGCATAAGCTGTTTTTCATAAGCTCAAAATAAGCTTAATCGAAACGTGCCCATAGTGTATTGGTGCTTGTCCTGGAAACAGCCTCTTGTGTAAAAAACAAGGAAAGGCTGCGGACAATACCCCAATCAGTGGGACCCCTTCCCGGACCCTGCATATGTGGGAGCTTTAGTGTCCCTGTCTGCCCTTTATAGTTCTCTGATATTGTTGTCCTGACATGACAGAAAGGTTATCCTAGTATTTATGTTTATCTTGCATTTGCCCTTTTAGTTAATGGATTACTTCGTCATTGTCAGGGTTCAACGTGCATATTCTGTGAGGCAATCCTAAGGGAGTGTGGTATTCGCACTGGAGTTTTCACATCCCCTCACCTAATTGATGTGCGTGAACGGTTTCGTATAGATGGGTTAGTAATTGAATGGATTGTCTACAGCAGTTGATCTTGACATTGGTATAGATACTGCATCAGCAGTTCATCATTCCAATAGTCTATTCTAACCACTATAGTTTGTTTTGCACTGTCCCTTTCTCTCTCACACACACACACAAACACACTTCTCATCTATCCTTTACCTGAGTGCATGATTGTATAGCATAGATATATGGTTGATCCTGGAAAATATATAGCAAACTTTAAAAAAAAAAAAAAATTGCTACTCGAAACAATGAACCCAGATGAATGAGAATACATCTAGACTTCAGTTGATTAGGTTCTATTCATATTTTCGTCAGTCACCGATAGTAGTAAAATCCATTCTGTCAGTCACCGATAGCAGAGCAACCAACACTAAAACTAGGATAGCAGGGTGCGGGATGGCCGTTACTTGATATATTTTGGAATTATTGTACAAGTGCCAACTTTATTTTGTTTGTACAACAGAACTACCTGTTTTGTGGAAATTCATGCTTTCTGTACTAGTTTTGTTAAATGTATGGCATTAACTTCTGAATTGTTAATATTTCATGTAGGATTGACATATCAGAAGACAAGTTTTTACAGTATTTCTGGGATTGTTGGAATCAATTGGAGGTATTATTTTTCATTTTTCTATAAATTCTTTCTGACTCTCTCTTTCTAAATAGATGTACTTGGATCAAAGTGTTTCTTTAATACAATACTTATAGGAAATCAAAAACAGAACTCATGTTTAATGAAAGAAAACATCTGGAATCTCTTTGGCGTGGTTGATATTGAGAATTTGAAATCTCTAAAATGGTGATCTATACAAGAACATAAAACAAGATTCAAGAAAACAGAAAAGAAAATATTGGGACACTTCAAGCACTTTTAAGGAGCTTGTTTCCCTTACCCGAATCTGTTTCTGTCCCCACCTTCTGTGTGGGCTGGTTGTTACGATGCATTCTCACGATGTACTTTTCGTACATCCCTTGCTCACTCATTTCTCACAACTGTCCCTATTCAAGTGCTTCCATTCCCTTTCTTGCTATTGTACACTTTAGTGTCGGTAACAATACCCCTCAACACATTTGAGCTTTGGGATTGAAAAGATAACATATCAACTCTTATCAAGCTTCACAGGCAATATAAAACTTTTTTTTTCTATGTATGCTTCTATTGTACATTGATGTTGATTAGAAATCATAATTTCTGTACTGTAGATTTCAAATCAGATGTTACATTTCACATTGACATGATAAACCATTGCTTAGAAATGATATTGTGTAAAATATATTATCCATTTTACATTGACATATTCTATTAGCAGTTTCTCAATTCCCAAAGCTTAATGTTGCAGGAAAAAGCAACCGAGCAGCTTCCAATGCCCCCGTTGTTTATGTTTCTTACTATATTGTCCTTCAAAATATTTATATCTGAACAGGTAAGATTTGTACTTTAGTTTATCATTGAGTTTCTTACTGTATTATCCTTGCAAAATATGCCACGTATCCCTGCATGCAGTAACTGTTGCGGAAGATCCAATGTGACAAACTTCTTATACATGGGTCAAATTCCCATAGTCCACCAACTTATGATCTTTACAACATTCTCTTGGTGTATTTATTTTGTAGGTGCAAGATTAATGTTGTTTTAAATGATACAGTACCAACCCAAACCAGTTTGCCATGCTCTCTTGATTTGAATTAAAAGTGTATGCTGTTGCTAGTAATATACCTTTATCTGTCTGCAACATTCTTTTTAACTCTGGAGTTTCTATCTCCAAACAGATGGAATAATTTCTCCATCTCAGCTGCTATGCTTTTCTAGCATTTGTTATTTTTATCTAAAAGTTATTAGGATCGTTGTGAAGCTAAACTAATGTTCTTAAAAAAAATTATCGCTCTGATGTTAAGATGAAACGCTACTCAGTGTTTTAATGTTTTTGCATTCTTATATGTATATCTGCATCTTAATAAATTATTATGTTTTGATTCAGGAATCTTTGCTCAACCTTTACTTTTCATATGCTGCACCTTTTAGTTCAGTATATGTGCTGCTAGTTCATATAATTTATTTTGCTTTTCCCCGTTGTTTATGTGTTTATTAACATTTGCTTATCTGCTTGTATTGACATTCATTATTCTTTACCCCCTCATTGGTCATTGCCAATATTTTATTAAACTGTTCCCCATTCACAGGTTGATGCTGCCATTATAGAAGTTGGTCTTGGAGGCACAGAAGACTCAACAAACGTGGTATGCATTTGACATATGGTATCACCGATTTACTTCTTTTAACTTTTTCTGTTTAAATATTTGATTTAACTAATAGAATAAATGTGTTCCTTAAGCAACTAGTATGCTATTAATTTGAAACTGATTATGAATGTACAGATAAAAGAGCCTACTGTCTGCGGCATTACTTCATTGGGGATGGATCATACTGAGATATTAGGTGTGTATGTCTCGTACTTTCTGAGCTTTTTTCTGTTGTTTCACATTTGATTTGATCAGAAAGAGATTAAAATGTATCTTCTTTGACAATCATAGTCTATCATCCAAGGAAATTTTCATTATATACTTCAAATTTTCTGGATTTTTTCAATATCACTGAATTGACCTCAATGTGAAAAAGTGGTATTTAAAATGATTAAATCCTGCAGGGGATACTCTCGGACAAATAGCATCACACAAGGCAGGGATTTTTAAGGTCTGAAAATTCTACTATAGCAACCAAACTTGCACATTGATTTCTATGTTAAGTTAGGTTTCTTGGTATAATACTTATGTTTCCAATTTATCTAATTGAAAGCCTCTTCTCCCCGTCATTGTTTTATCTTATCTTCTAAAGAATTGATATCTTCCCTGTTCCTGAAGCCTAAAGTTCCTGCCTTCACAGTACCCCAACTTCCTGAAGCAATGGATGCTATCCTTGATAGGGCCAAAGAACTCATGGTAATCATTTTTCTCAATCCTAACTATGATAAATTGCCTCCAGAAAAAGGAAAAAATAATAAGAGAGCATTTTGAGATTGTCTCTTATCAATGCAATTTTCTATTATTTTAAGGAAAAAAAAGTTGTAGAGTTCTTCTTAACAGAAGCTCCTTTGCTCACCATGTCTTGGGATAATGTTCTATCAAAGCATTAATTTATTTATTGGAAACACAACACATTTTTAGTTAGTTTTTTAGATTAATTATCGATCTGCATCCAGTCTAGTTTCAGCTTGGTCTTTTATTGTATATATGGGGATACTTTTTGAGTCTATCTAGGTATTCCATTGAAAAATAAAGTGAGTATCAAATTATGTTTTTATTCAAATAAAGACATAAAGAGGCCACTTGTTCTAACCATACCTAGCTGTTTTGAAGGACAAGCTTTTTGTAATCTAGTCAATTTTTAGATTGATTCCATAGTTAAAATTAAAAAAAAAATCAACTTTTTATGAAATTTCTTAATTGGGTATGGTCTGACAGTCTGATAGGTTATCTATCATGGTCTTTCAGTTAGGAGTGTGCCTAGTTACTTCATGTATTTGAGAGCTCTAGTTTAGTAGGAAATATAGGTCATTAATCGGACAAGCATGCCAATAATTCTTTTCCTGTTTTCAATGGCTGCAGGTTCCACTGGAAGTTACCGAGCCTTTAGATTGTAAACAAATGAAGGGATTAAAGTTCTGTTTATCTGGTGATCACCAACTCTATAATGCTGCTCTTGCAGTCTCACTCTCTAGATGCTGGCTTCAGAGAACAGGAAATTGGGAAAAAGTTTGTCAAAACGTCAGTTAAAATTCTTCTCTTAGTTCATGCATGCATCTATGTAAATATTATGCTAAGCCTTGTTGGTCATAATTCATTAAAATAAAAATAATTGGAAATAATTATAATTATAATATCAGTAATTAGGTGTTATATATGAGAATTTGTTAACAGTATCCCTTGTTGGTAGGCATTAATTATTTTCCAGACATTGAAATGTTTAATAAGATTTTAATTATTTTGGACGGATTGGCCAGTATTTTCTTTTTTCTCACTTCATGTGCGTATGCATAGAATAATTTTTCCTTAAAGAATAGTCCACCCACCCTTCTTTCATTGTTTGATGCTCTAATATTAAAGTTGTGTTGGTCTTTCTCTTTTTTCATTATACGCCACTTTGACCATAGTTTTAAACTGTACATTAGGATTTTCAGGATTCTAATTTGCCAGATGAATTTATCAGAGGTCTTTCAACTGCCAATTTTTCTGGGAGGTCTCAGATTGTTTGTGACTCTTCTCTATATTCTGACTGCTCAGAAATTATGTCAGAAAATTGTGGCGGAGAGTTGATATTTTATTTGGATGGAGCTCATAGTCCCGAGAGCATGGAGGCATGTGCAAAGTGGTTCTCTAATGCCGTAAAGGGATACAAAAATGCATCACAAACGTCTGTTGGTGTAGTAAATGCAGAGGAATCATCAGAAAATGGTCCCTTTCTACATGAGAGCAAGACCTTGGGGACATTTGAAAAATCTCATAGGCAGGTAGGTGTTGCTAAAATAATTTATTGTCTATCTATCCTTTTTTTCAATATTTCCCAATTTGTTAGTAAAATGCTAGGATTGTCCCTCTTGAAATTTCGTGAATTGTAGTACCACATGAATTGCATTTGCTACTCTAATCCAGTATCAATTGCCTCCTGACGTTCATCATTGATTAACTGTAGATTCTTCTATTCAATTGCTTAGATGTGAGAAATCCCAAAATTTTGCTTCCACAGTTAGTGAACGAATGTGCTTCGTCAGGTATTCCTACTTCAGTTAACCTGGTACTTTTTATTGACTTTCTGTCAGAAAAGCTATTTTCATTAAGCTTGACTTTTCCTTCATTGTATATATAATTTATATTTACAGACTGGATATAAGCATGAATGAATAAAAGTGATATCATATATCAGTGACATGAGTTGACCTTCTTGACATATGGTAGAGAAATGCATTTGCAGTGTATTCTTCATTAAATGGTCTATTATCACTAGTTAATCTGCTGGAAAATTGTAGCGCACAAATTGAGTCTTTCGCACCAAAAGGGAAGATGATTCATCATTTGGCATGTAGGCCTAAAGGTCTTGAAAGTCTACACTAGGTAAAATAAGGAGATAGTGAGCTGACACTGACAGTGAGAAAGAGAAAGAAAGTTTCTTGTTGAATTGTGTGGTTGCAGTTAGCAAATAGGCTGAACGTGTGGGATATCTTTTGGAAAAGAGTAATGTTGTTATGAATAGGCAGCAATTCCTATAGGAGCCTAACTCGATATTTTAGGGATATCATTCTACTTTAACTACCCCGTTTCAGAATTAGTACACAGTTTCCCTACCATTGTTAAGTGTCTGTTGTGTTGGTTCTGGTTTGAATCAGAAAGAAATAATAAAACAAGGGATGATGTCCTATCCGTTTTATATATTTTCTTACTTTGATATCTCATAATTATTGATTCATGTCTAATTGTAGCATCATACTAATGTATTGAAGCGTTGCTTAGGTATTCATTTCTCAAGAGCACTTTTTGTTCCGAGTATGTCAAAGTACACCAAGGTTACTTCTGGGGCATCAGTTATTCCTTCTGATCTCAGTGGGATAGACCTATCATGGCAATTTAACCTTCAAAGAATATGGGAGAAGATTATGCATGGGAAGGGTACGTTCTATCTTTCCAGCTTGTAACATTCTCTGTCACTCCTCACAATGACGTCGTTAAGATTGTCATAGTTATATTGTGTTTCATGTAGCTAAAATGGAAAATATTCTCATTTAAATTTAACCAAAATATGAGATATTGTTTTGGATCTTTGTGGACTCGTTATAAGTTTCAAAGTTCAATAACGGTCACTGATTTCATTATCAGACTTTGGATTTTGTCTAGATAACGATGAATGTACTGATAATGGATTGTCTGATGAAACTATTTTGAAAACCCGTAGCAGAATTCCTTAATTTCATTTGAAGATACTACCTCAGTGGACTTAATAGTAGTAACAAAGCTTGATTTTTCTTCTGCCCTGCACATTGTTTTGTTTATTTCCAGAAATGACCACTTTGCTTGAAAAGGATTTGAAGATAGAGAGCAAGCTGATGTTACCACCTTATGAATTTTTATATGATAATGCTTCAAAGGAACGTCCTTCCCACGACGATTTTCCATGCAGTGCAGTAATACCTTCATTGCCATTGACAATAAAATGGTTGAGGGACTGCGTCAAAGAACACCCATCAACAAGACTTCAGGTGAGTAACGTGGACGGGTACTTTATTCTTATGTTGACTTAGTTGATCAATGGACACTTACATGGTGCTGAACCTCAAATTTTTCTCTTTAACCGAGTGCATTCTAGTAAAAATCATTAATCAAGTTACAATTATATTTTTCTTCACCTGTTCTCTCTACCCTTTTGCAAGGTTGTATCTTTCTTTGGTATGCAACATCTCGTCTTTAGTTCTATCATCATGTTCATTGAAGTCAGTTTAATTCTTTTTCGGTTGAATTTCTCGTTTTTGCCACTCACCGTTAACTGTGTCAAAACCCTGATGAGTGTATTATTTTGGTTGACCACTGGTAGCCAAACTGCCTTTTCTAGATGGAGAATTATGTTTTACTTTTACCATTCAATTGCTTTCCTTCTCCTGAGTCGTATTGCCAGGCATCAACATTGATGGGGTATATAAAAGTATGTGTTATTTTTTTTGGTTCTAAAGAGCATAACAGTGAAAGTCACACACACACACTAAGTGCTGAAAAGTGAGAAATTGCTTGTTCAAACCTGCGCCCCAACATATCAAATATCCCATCCTATTACCATATGAGTTGTACTTATGGGACATAAGTATTTGTGTTATTATTATTACTTTTTTCTCCATCTTACTACATCCCTTTTCTCTATAAAACATGTATGCTGAGAGCCATTTCTTACCAATGGTTGTAGGTTCTTGTCACTGGATCTCTGCATTTGGTTGGAGATGTCCTAAAGCTCTTGAAAAGATGATTTAAATTGAAGTCTGCCAATTGGCTTTGGAAACTTCTATTGCAGCCAAAATTGCCATTATTTTAATGATTTCAGAGACACTGATTTCATGTGACTTCTCAAGGACATGCATATATTTCTTCCTATTTGAGTAGGAGCAGTTATATTTTGCAAATTATGTTCCACATCATCATCATCATCTAAATGAAGGACTGTCATTGTTAAACTTGAGAAAGTTCAGTATAGGATAGTCCGCGGAGATACTACAGTAGGAGAAACATGCAATAAATGCACGTCCCAAATTTTTTATTTATTTTGTGTCAAGTAGCTTAGTGGCTAGAAATTTACCTCTTAAGGTGAATAACTTTAGAATTCTGGGTTTCGATCCAGACCCCTGTATACTGCAATATTCATACCAACTGAGTTATGCACGCAAGGATTATACGTCCCAAATTTCTGTCACCATGCTTTGTGATCCATTTATTAATTTTCCTAGTATAACTGAATAGGATTCATTTGAGTTTCCCCCCCTTTTATATAGACCTCTTTCAAATTTGTAATTGCATTATTTATTTCTTTGTCTAAATATTTGTAAGTATGTTAAATTATTTTTATAATTAATTAGGAAGCAATAAGCAAATATGATGAAATAAGGAGTAAACTTAAAATAAATTATATTATCAATGAAGTTTATCATCATATTTGTTATTGTAAATAAATATGTAACAACATAAACAACAAAGTGTTTATTTCGTCCCTAAAAAAATACAAAGTGTTCATTTCTTTTTTAGATGAAAGACAATTTAAATAAGAAACAAAGAAAACGTAAACGTAGAATATTACATATAGTTTATAAAAATAAATGTTCATGTTTTTTGTCAAATAGTGCAATGGTTAAATTTATAAATTATACATGTGGAGATTAGAGAATCTGAGACCTATACCTCAACCGAGTTGTACTTTCCCTCAAAAAAAAAAAACCGAGTTGTACTTATATGATTGAACATTTATATTCTGATGAAGTTAATGTTGGATTATAGGGTAATTTGGTCAATATATTTTTCTTTTTAAGAGGTTTTTTAATATAATTAAATTAAAATATTAAGAGTTAAACTCCCCTCCAAATTTTGCAATTTGAGGGAGAGTAAAAAGTGGTTTATGAGATATTTTACTCCTTCCCCTCATAAAATTTAAATCAAACAAATACATTTTAAAATATTTCCTTCCCTTCATTATCCGGCCTACAACCAACTTGATCCTAAGTGAGACCAATTTGATTTTACTAAGTAGCTTAATTATAAGAATTTCACCCTTTAAGGTATAAATAAATAAGAAATATTGCGCTAGACCCTCGACCTCTACATATTTTAATGATTTTATCAATTGAACTATTTTCACCGAAAGAGTGCAAATTATTTTATACACTCCAAAACATTTAAAAACTATAATAATGGTGATAGAAAATGGAGAATGTTTTAACTCATGAATACTTCTACTTTTTTTTTAAGTAGTTTAATAGATAAAAATTAACTTTTTTAAGATAAATAATTCAGGTGTTTGAGGTTTGAACTCCACCGCATATATTATGCAATGTTTCTAAGTGAGTTAAGCTTACATGAATACATTTATTTTAATTAATTAAATATAAAAATAATTCATTTTCTTCTAAATGGTAAGAAAGTTTTCTATTTTTTTTGCTAATATAAAATTTTCTAATATTTGCTTTAGGGTCTGTTTGGTTCGAGAATTAGGAGGGGAGGGGAGGAGAGGGATTTTAACGGAGGGAAGGGGAGGGGAGACATTTTAATTAAAAACGTGTTTGATTCGCAAGGGGAGGGGAGGAGGTTTTAAAATTATTTTATTGTTTTACCCTTAAACTTAATTAAAGAAAAGAAACTACTTGATATTACAATTTCAGAGACCAACCAATGACAAACACACATCTAAGCTGCTTATTTTATCTCAAACTGACTCATATATTTTCCACAACAATCAGTGAATTAACATTGAAAAAAAAGGATCAACAAGCAATAATAAGTTGAATTAAAATAAGATAATAATAATAATAATAAGGCCATTGACATCAACAAAGTAGTAGTAGGAGTGGTTTTTAGATGTAACAAATAAGAGTGATAGATAATATAATAATAAAAGTTGTTACAAAAAAAATATAACA
>Ga0315914_1010564_pt1 | contig 11428 bp, 4 predicted proteins | sample MpolenodulesMG_FD_203920 | JGI IMG/M metagenome (GOLD analysis project Ga0315914, IMG submission 203920) | Medicago polymorpha root nodule microbial communities from Los Angeles, California, United States - elongated nodules | ecosystem: Host-associated > Plants > Roots > Nodule | place: USA... | reverse complement strand
TCTTTAAACTTTGTGTTTCAAAATGTGGCAAGTTTGTTCAGGCAGATGAATGTACTTCGGATAGAGGGCGAATTGACTATGCTCGTATTTTAATTTCTACTACTTCTTTGCAGGTCTTGAATACAACAACGATAGTTTTGGTGGATGGATGAAAATTTTCTATAAAATTGGTTGAAGAATGGGGGTGCAATTTAGGGGAAGATGCTTTTTTAACCGAAGAAGTCATTGATTTTCCGCGTAAAGATGAGGATTCTCAACAAGATGTTGGTCACGACCTAGACAATGCTGGAGGGGATCTCGAAGCTTTGATGGATGACTTGCAAAAGGAGTGGACCCACCCTAATATGCTTGTTTTCGAAACAGACAAGCATGCTTTTTTGTTGTTGAATGAAAACAAAGCGCCTATACAAAAGTAAGCGCCTAGGTTTTCATCATTTTCTTCTCTTTTTCATCTTCATATCATCTCCATTAACCTTCAACAACAAGAATCCCAGAAAAATTCAAGAAGAAAATGAAGAAAACCCAAACATTTTTGAATTAAAACTAACGGAAAGAGCCAAAATGTGTAACGAAGAGAAGTTTAGGGACCAAAATAAATCGAATTTTAATTAAGGGACCAAAGCGATACTACCTAAATAGTTAAGGGACCAAAAATGCAATTTAGCCTATATTTTTGAAATGAAATTTTACTAAAAATGTTATAATATTATAACAATCTCATCCACAAACTTTTTTATTTTCTTTAACAAAATTTGAAATTTGAAACACTAGAAACTTAAAAATTCTCATCTAATTGATCAATTGTTATGAAAAATGAGAGAGATGGGGTGGTTTATTCCCTTGGAATTATTGAGGAACAAAAGGCCACTTCGTAAAACTAGTCTCAATAGAGTACTTTAGTCTTTAGTGACAAATAGACAAAAAGTGAAGACATTTCAAGGAAAGAAGACATTTCAACAAAGTACTCAATTCAGATTAAAGAGGGAGTCTAAGAAAGTGAACTAAAAGCTATATACAAAACAAAATTGAATACCAAATTGATACAAAATCTATAAACTTGCCGTTACCATGATTTTTATACCTAAGTTACATATCCTTGCAGCCAAATAATGCTAAGCTATAAAAGATTGCTTTAGAACACTAAATACTTATATTCAAACAAAGACCTAAGCTTCGGTCAAGTTTGTTCGGTTTGCCATGTAAGTTAAATAAATGGTCCACACGTATGCGCAGGAACTATTCATCAGTGGCTGCAGCAATTATGAAAAAGAAAGATACATTATCTAAAAATCAAGACAGTTACCTACTGCTGAGTTGAACATCATGATGAAAATGAAAGTTATAACAGAAAATTAAGTTCTGACAATGGCATTCGTCGAACTGTACAAACCTGTAAATGGACTGGAACGAATTTGAAGGTGACAAAATCACATACAGGCCAAAACATAGCACCGCCTATTAATGTAGGAATTAGATCTCGCTTCAGCCTGGCAACAATTTCAGGCCCACTTTCACCTGATTTTGGCATCGAAAAGGGAATTTAGAATCACCAATAACCATAAAGAAACAGAATCACCAATTAATGACCTTAATTCCTTTGCAAAAACTGAGTAAAAAAGCAGTAGTGCATGATCATTCCATATAAATTAAGGTTTAAATATGTTAAGTCTCAATATTTATCATTTTCGCTTTCGATTCCTCTTTATTATGTTTCTAGCATTTGGTTCCTCAGCATTTAAAAGTGACATATAATCTTTAGGAATTCTCCTCACTTTAGAGAATTCATATCCAAACTGATTCTTATATTGGAATACAAAACAATCAAAATCAATTGAAAATTATGTCAATGAACTATCATATAAACTCACGGGATTAAAGAGTTGAGAAAAGTCACTATTTAAAAAATATGAAAAATTACCTTGTAAAGCACCAATGTAGGAGAAGAAAACAGTATTGATGACAGGTCCGAATACAGCTTGTCCCATTAAAATTTTCTTCAAGGTTGTTGCCACATCTCTGTTAGGTAAAATTTTGGACAGAAAATTAAAATACTTATGCTGTGATGGTCCCAAGATTAGCAGCCCATATATTGCCATGCGGGATGTCCTCTTTAAATCATACGAAGCAGAAGAGGGTAATGTAATCATCTAACATGAATAAATCAATAGGTTAGTGAAGACACAAAGACCTAAAATAATTAGGCTCGCGAATATTTTTAGATTGAAATAACATTTTCAGAAGATTAAGTTAATATATAGCATGAGCTTAGTTAGATAAACTTCTCAAGAAGCACTTATGGAATAAGAAATATTTAAAGAATTTTGCAGTAACTTTGGGATTGAAAAAATAATTCATTTATAGAATCAACTGGTACTAAGAGAAAGATTATAGAATTTTGAAATTGAGGAATGAATGTAGAATATACTCTTCTAACTTATTTTCCAAACCGCTTTCTCATTCTCCTCTCTCCTTATTATCACATCCCATCCAAACTTCATCTGTCTAATCAATTAATTAGCTAAACTTAACTAACAGACTACGATTATCTATCACGCTTGTATAAGTTGAAACTAGTTTCTTCATCTCGACATTTTGAAAAGTACTCTCATATGCCAAAATTATTATAGTTCCACTTTAAGTAGTCTGTCTTACCTCACACCTCAAACCTATGACTTCTTAGTCATAGAAGCAACTCTAATCATTATACCACAGAAATCTAGATATTTAAAAATCTAAGAAATCATCTAAGATACTATAAAATATTTAAGATACAATAAACATACAACGAGATATAATCTAGATATTCTAATGGTCTCTCGTACATCATCATTGGAAGAGAAGTCACCATAATTTATCTCTAGGAAAGAAGTCAGAACAGAACGATTATCTGAAAGAAGAGACCACCATTTGGTATGATACATTCATTGTTAACAAAAGAAGTGGTAAACACCAGATTGAAAAATAAGTTGAATCATGGTCCCTAATCCCATCAACTTTCTAAATGTTAAACAAACAATAACCAAAATGAAAAGAACACATAGTATAAGGCAGAACAGGTCATAGCAGAACATATCAACTCCGAAAAAGCAACTGGATGATAATACAGTAGCAAGAATATGAAACACTTCGCAACACACCATAAGGGAAGTCAATTGTGTGAGGCTCCCATTACATTAGGTCGGGTAGGCAGGTAGATGTACAGGGCTGTACTCCCGCAAGCGGAGAGGCTATTTCTAAGTTTGAACCGATGACCTACCAAGCAAGGCAAAGCTAAACAGATCCATGAATATACAAAGCACTAACCCCTATTTATACTAGATATAGACTCCTAAAGTCCTAATCATATATTTAAACAGATAACAAAATGTGGTTAAATCTAGTAACTAATGCTAAGAGATCATCTTAGATACTCGAAAATATTTTACGAGGCAAAGACTTGAAATATTTTCTACATCTTGTAGCATTATTTCATCTAGCAATATGACTGCAGATGGACAAATATAGTAACATGTTGGTCAGATGGACAAATATAGTAACATGTTGGTCACATGGACACACCTTCAATCAGAAGTGACAATATAATAATTAATTTGACACCCATAGATAATTTTTAAAAAAATGACATAATGAAATGTAAGAGGGGTGCTATGAACACTTTATTTCTAACACCCACTACTTTGTTGGATGAAACTTGTATCATCCCCATATTTTAGAAATGGATCCACATAAAATGGTGAGATCCACAAACTTACATAAAATGGACCTGATAAATCAACAATATAGTGAGTGTTAAATAGAGTGTTAAAGAGAGTGTTAGCATTTATGTAATTATATACGTCAATGTCGTGTCAGACACACCTTCAATCAGAAGTGTCGGTGCTATAAAAGATAGTATAGTAACTAACATGACATCGGTAATAATCTTAAAAAATGACATAAATATAATATATGTGTCGTGTCAATATCATATACAGAAACGTGTCAGACACCAAACACAACTTCGATCAAAAGTATCAACATAACAAAGATTATATTACATATAATAAATATATAACCATATATATATATATCAGTATAATGAAAGAGTTATTACTATTACCTGTGAAGTAAGATCAGCAGCAGTAAAAATTAACGAGGAAGTTATACACTTAGTAATAACAGGGTAAGTTTCAAGCTTACGCAAATACCAACCCACAAACCCAAATCCAACCTTGTTAGAGTTTGAACAAGAAGAAGAAGAAAAAGAACGATTATGCGTTTGTGAAGTATTGTATTGAAAATGTGTAGTTTTTTTCGTTGGGTAATAACGTCGAACATGTTGGGTGCAATGTTGTTGGAGAGTAGTAGAGAAAGTGTGGAAGAAACGCTTCGCCATGTTTTTTTGTCTCTGTGTGTGAGAGATGATGATGATGATGATGATGTAAGGTGATGTTCAGTCGGTTAAGACGTGATCCGGTGATTTCGATTGATAGATGACTTACTCTCCAACTACTTCGGGAACATGTGTTTTAGGCTTTTGGTATATATCATATCATTGAGTTGTGTGTTTTCTTGAGAGATGTTATATTTTTTTTTGGGTTACCTAATGTTTTGATATCGTTTAGAGTTCGAACTTTGAACTTGCATATATTATATGTTGTTTTTACCAGTTGAGTTAAGTTTACGTAGACAAATTAAATAATGTTTATTGAACGAGAAATGTTAAGAATACTTTTTTTTTTAATATTTTTTTTAAACAAGGCAAAATGAGATATATTAACAAATAATTCTACTCTCTAGCACAAGGAGTGCTAAAAGAAGCAGAAAAAAGTTACAGAAATCAATCCTGAGACATCAAAAAGGTTGACAACGGTCATCCAATCCCCAAACAGATAAAGGGTTGCTGCCACCACATACAGTAACCAAAAGGAAATCAATCATTCTTAGTTTTCAACCAATTCAGAGAAGTGACTTTTACCTTTTCCAAAAGATGTTCAACTGATTTAATTTTATTAGAAAACAGCCTTTGGTTCCTTTCGTTCCATATGACCCAGATACAACATAGCCACATGCAATACTTTTTTTTTTAATATTTATCTTAATATTCACTTTTTAATTGAGTGAAATTGATGTGAATCTCGTCACATTATGTGAGATTCATTTCAAATATGTGAGGATTTCATTCAATAAGAGAATGAGTATTAAAAAAATGTTAGAGAAGGTCAATAACACTCCTCTTATTAACCTCACATTGTTTGGAAGAGTTTTGATATATCATTTAAAAAAAAGTTGAGATTTTTCATGTCATATTAAAATACTTTGATTTTGTTCTTACAAATTTTGATTGTGCAAAATGAATGATGTCGCACATTGATTTAGAATTTTTTTTATTTTTTTATTACATTTGAATTTATTTTATTAATTAACACATTAAAAAATAAAATAAAAATATAAAAAACATCAAATAAAATTCAAAAACAAAATCCCAAGAACATTGTCTCTCTCTCCCACATGCACCACAAACACAACAAAAATTTCCCAGCAACATTAAACCCATAATTTCTCTCGGCTTAGATCAAAACTTTATAACGACCGTAGAATTGTATTTTTTATATTTAGACCCAACAACATTTTCTCATAAATCTTAAATGGTGTCATATCTGGATAAGTGTACGTTAAACAATCACTTAAGTTTGAATGTTTAAAATAATATTTCCTCTGTTTCATAATACTTGTCAATTTTGAAGAAATTACACCAAAAAATCAAATAAATGTTGTCATTTTTGACGAAATTCTTTGTGTTTTTTCTATAATACCCTTATTCATTTATTATTTCATTATATCATTTCTCTCTCTAAAATAAATAGGTAAAGGTATTATTGATAACCCAATAATTAACGTTGCATTGAAACTTGAAAGTGACAAGTAAATGAAACAAAATTATTCTTCAAAATGAACAAGTATTGTGAAACTAAGGTAGTATGAGTTATTATACTCATTAATTGATGTGGTAACACATTATTAAATACTACCTCCCTCCCTAATTATAAGACCTTTTTGAAAGAAAATTTTTTTGTCCCTTTTTATAAGACTCCTTTGCTATTTTTAACTACATTAATTATTTCTTTACATACATGTCTTTATTTATCATACATCTTTTTCTTCAATTAGCATTAAATAGCATGTTGAAGACATAAACTAACTCTCTCTCTCTAAAGAATAGAATTGAAAAAAAGTAATGATTACAAACAACTTTAATACAAATATTTACCTTCTTAATTTCCGTAATTTTGACAAAGGGGTCTTATATATAGGAACGGAAGTAGTATATCTGTATAAATTATATATTGATAGAGTATATTAATTAAAATCTTTGTTAAATGTGTTTAATTAATGTAAGGTTTAAAAAAGTTTCCCACAAACATAAAATGATATACTGTTACACAACTCAATGAGTTTTTATTTAACCGGACATCATTTAATGAGTTAGAATCATATGATTTGTCATATTGTTTTAAGGTAATGCTATCCGGTGCCCGGCACTGGTTAAGCAACAATAAATGAACAAATCTCTCTTATTTTACCTTAATTAAAGTCATAAATAAGTCAACTAATTAAAATAAGAAAACGGCAATCAATACTCTATTAAATTTCTTATTTTGTGATACAAGCATGGAATTTCTACACATTTGATGATTTTGTATTTGATATTTTTTTTGAGAGGTTGTATTTGATATTTTAATTGGTTATGTTTTATCTTTGGAATTGTTAATTTATTTTAGACTATTTTAATTGAATATACAACCTTTTTTTTATTTTAATTAGTTGACTTATTTATCACTTTAGTTGAAGCAACATAGGTAAAATCTGTTCATTTATTGCTCCTTAACCAATGCCCCGGAGGCACCGGTTAGCAACACCCTTGTTTTAATTGATCTAACAACAGAATGTTGAGTAAATATATAAAAACAACTGTACAACCATGGTGTATATAAATTAAACTTTAGTATGAAGGTGAGAAAAACACAAGAAGGGGAGGTTCAATTGTGTTTGTTTTTTCTTCGTTTTCTCCTACTGAAGTCACTGATCAGAAGCAGATAGAGTTCAGCTTCTGAGGTGATGATCAGAATCTAATTGCAGCGGATAAAAAAAAAGAGAGAGAGAGACGAAAGACACAAAACAATTATACATGTTCCTTCCACAAACCGGAAGTAGTCTTGTCCCCCTTGCACTTCCAAGGAGAGTTCACTAAAATGTAATATCTGATTACAACTGCTCACTGCTAAAACTAGCAAGAGACTTCAAACTTACTCAAGCACAACTGCAAGAGATTTCCTATGCTCAAGAACACAATTAAGAGACTTCCAATGCTCAAGCACAACTGCAAGAGACTTGTATTCAAACAGAATTACAAAGAAATTTTTTTGAGGTTAAACACATGATATACAATCAGTGGTGTTCACAATATAGATCAGATACAAACTCTTTAAGACTCTAGAATTTCTAAGATATGAAAGTTGTTAAGAAATTCTAAGTGAACTTGATGTGGAACAATTTCAGTAGAGTTTTGACACTTGTAAATTGTTGTATATGAGTCTTACAATTTTCTAAGTCTTCACTCCTTTATATAGAGGTGTGAAAGACACGTTGTTGATTGCCAGCACATCAAAGAAAAAGAGTCGTTTGAAGCTTGATCAAATCACCAATGATCTTATGCCTGATTTGCTTATTGTCTGATGAAGGATCAATTTCAAATTCATTCCAAGTCTGGACACTAGTGCAAATCAGGGATACAAGACCTGATTTTTAAAGATTTCAGACCTGTGTTTGTGCAAAAGTAGTCTTAAATCTCTAAAAAAACAGGTCTTGTATCATTGATTTGCACTAGTGGGAGTAACACCGTTGCAGGCACAACTGTGGTTCTTGTACTAGCAGACATAAAATAGAGTAGTGGAGATAGTGGTTGTACACTTTGTACAATTGTCCGTTTTCAACGTTCTCCAAAGAATAAGCATCCAATGCCTTCAAATCCAATTGAATTAGTCGTTGCTTCATTCTTCCAGTCATCTGCAATGACATGCGTGATTAAATCATTAGAACAACCTTTGAAGCTTCAATTCTTTCAGCTCCTGATGATCTTCAGCTCCTGTTGATCTTCAGAGCTTCTGATGATGTCAGCTTCTGGTGACTAACTTCTGTAGAGAGTGCTTCTGATGACGCCAACTTCTGATGTACTTCAGAACCTCTTTTCTTCAGATGCTTCAAGTTTCCTTCTTGTTGATTCCATTGCTCTCATTTGTTCTTCCATAACCTATGCTTTAAAAGAGACACTAAATTTTTTGTCTATGATCCTGCACACTTGAACAAATATTAGCATATCCATTTGACAATTTTTAATACCTTGTTATCATCAAAACTCAAAGGGTAATGTTAAACACATTTTGTTCCAACATAGTATATTCACATGAAGTTGACTTATACTCAAATAACTTATGTAGTTAATTATATTTAATAAACAGTTAATTAATTTATTGATATAGATCATGCTAATTTGAGGGCACATGTTAAAGATTCCACAAATATAAATTATGAAAAAAATAAATTGATACAATTTTTATAACATAATTTTTTCTTTGGGTTTCTTAATATTTGCATTAAGGTCAAATATTAGACTTTTCCTTTACTGAATGGAGTTCCCTGGGATTTTGAACGTCAATAACTACAATTTAAAACTATGGTTAGTCACTATTAGAAAAAGCAAAGTTAGGGAGGGATGTTAGTGATGGAAAACATAAAATCCTTTAAAAATTCCTTGATCGCAAAATTTAATGACGAAATTAGTGAGAGATTTCACGTTTTTTCTCTCTAAATTTTCCACATTAATTTTTGCCTTTTTAGTAGTGAATTTTGTTCCATGAAAGATTAAGGAATTGTGACACTTTATTAAATCCAGTCATTTATGTCAAAATTTGATAATTTTATTTGTCAAATTATTGTTAAACAAATCAATGATATCTTCATGTCTAAAGTGATGTAGTTTATAAGAACTCGGGTTCTCTTCCTTTAAGAAAAATATAGTGAGAGGGAGAGAAAGTTTATGGAAAAAAGGCTTTTCTTTTGTTCGAAACAAATTAAAATAGTAAAAAGAAAGAAACAAATATATGGACCCCACGCAAAGACGCTTTCCCCTCAAATATGAGAAGAAAGTGAGAAGAACAGAAATATTTGAACCAAATTATCAAATGAATTGGCTTTATTGCTTATGAACTCTCCCTTCCTCATGAAGCACGAATTCACCTGGTGTTTCACGTTTTGAAGCTTAAGTCGTTCTTTGGACAGCCACTGTTGCAAATCCTACCCATAGACGACTCAGTCACATGGGTCTTGGTTCCTTTGCAACTGGCACTCATCTTGGGGAAAAACAAGCTTCATACTGCTAAGGGTGTGATCACACATGTTCTTGTGCATTGAGAAGGCCTATCCGCTGCTGAGGAGACTTGAGAAAATTGACTTGAATCGCTGAAAGCGTATCTCAACTGTAAACTTGAGGACAAGGTAAATCTAGATGTGGGTGCAAATAAATATTGGGCCTTAAGTCAATGATAACGAAGTAGAAAGGGTCCAAGACCACATCCCTTATTATAAAAGCTAAACTTGTTAAGCTGACATTTAGCCCTAAACGCTCCAAGTTTTCCCTCCCTTGCCATCATTTAATGCGATCATATCTTCCAACTAACCACTAAACCCTCAAGCATTTGTTATGACTTTTGATATACCTTTCTACAATGAATATGAGATTCAAACTACCCAATCATCATCCTTTATGTACACACATAACTATGATTCAAATTCTCCATTTCACTCTATATATACACGTGCATTTGCACCCTCCTTTGTTTGCAGTTTACATTCAACTATAACGAGTTCTATCAACGCATCATCGAACCTCTGATGGCAGACGTGACGTTGAAACCATGTTGACGTTGCATTCCTTGAAAGGTTAGTAATCTGTTTATGTTCTATGCTTATTCTGCGAGTTCATTCAGACTTTAAAAATAACATTTTTTATCTTCATGTTTTCACCGCTCCATTGGATCCAATTCCGAACAAAATTGTCCGTGTGAAGGTTGATCCCGTCGAACAAAATTGAGATTGGTTGCGTAGAATTTGCATCTGTGCAATTTTAGTCCTACTGGCATTTTGCATTTGTTCAAATTGCAACTTTATTCAATGTTGCTGGATTGTTTTTATTTTGGTTGCAAGTACTTTTAGTTATCATCTAATGCCTTTATGTTGATGGTTTTGTAATCCAAACTAAATATTTTATCAATAGTCATGTTTTCGTTTGCGTTAGAATCGATTTACAATTGTTGCTACCAGATCCAGTTTTCATTGTTATAAGCTGCAACTTAATAGCGCAAATACCGTATTATAATTTAGGGTTATGCTAACCGGTGCCTTTAGGGCAATGGTTAAGGAAACCTAAAAAAGAAAGTTTTAAGTTGAAAATACCACTTTTTAAACTTTTGGGGAGTTAAGTGCACAAGTTCCAATGCGAGATTACTATATTTGCTTCCTTAAATATTGCCCTGAGGGCAATGGTTAGCATTTCCCTATAAGTTACTGTAATAAGGGATGATGTAAAAAAGAAAAGGCATTCCTCTAGACTTCATCAAATACACTAATGAATTTTGACTTGGTGTGATATAAAGCCAATCAATCTCACTTTTCAGTAAAATACTTTTAAGGATTAGAACTTTATGCAGCTATAGATGCAAAGTGTGGAAACAAGTATATATAAACAAATTAATATTAGATTGATCTATTAATCACCGGCTAATATGAGAAGCATATAAGATACATAATTAGAACAAAGTTCATCCGACACTTATCAATGGATAAAAAGACATTTGCATGTTAATTTCTAACGTGTTCAGTACTACTATGCGAGTAGCAAATGTTGTCACACTAATGAATGTGTGGAAAATAAATTTGAATTGACATTTTATTATGACATTAATTCTTATTTACCAAATTCTTATTGCCTAAGGTGACTATTGCGTTTACTTATGAGATTGTTTACATTGATTTTTGGTAAACAACTGTTGGTTTAAAATTTATTACTTGCAATATCAACTAGTAAATCTTAAGGACATATTGTGCTTTTCTTTTGCCAGAAATTCATGATTGTTCTTCGATAACATATAAAAATTATGAAGATATCTATCGAATTTAACTTGGTTAAATTTGTCGAAGTTACTTTCAAAATGACTTAAAAGAAATTGCTTGCAAAGAACAAATAAATTGCAAAGATACTTACGTAAACAAACTTAAATTGCATTGATTGAATGTAAATTGGTACACATGTTCATACATTGCAACTTGTGACTCGTTTCTCTCTTGAATGCGGATAGTTTGAGTGTAAGTTTTTTGTATGATTGAATTGTGA
>Ga0315914_1010562_pt1 | contig 11432 bp, 8 predicted proteins | sample MpolenodulesMG_FD_203920 | JGI IMG/M metagenome (GOLD analysis project Ga0315914, IMG submission 203920) | Medicago polymorpha root nodule microbial communities from Los Angeles, California, United States - elongated nodules | ecosystem: Host-associated > Plants > Roots > Nodule | place: USA... | reverse complement strand
AAACTCTCTCTCTCTCTCTCTCTCTCTCTCTCTCTCTCTCTCTCTCTCTCTCTCTCTCTCTCTCTCTCTCTCTCTCTCTCTCTCTGTGTGTGTGTGTTTGATTTAATCTGCTGCATTCAGAACAAGAATCAGACTTTGATCCCATTTAGACTCTGACCAAATAAACACTTAGAAAAAGTTTGAAAAAGCCAATACAATCCCCCCCTGTGTTTTTCTTACTTTCAGATAACCGTAAGGATATAATTTGTCAACACTGCTCTTCCATCCAGGCTAACAAATTTGTCAAATTGAAATCCTCCTTGGGTTAGCTCCCACCAGAAGCCCAAGATACTTGAAGGGGATACTCCCCATACTACAATGTAGTAAGGTGTCAACCATCCCCAAAAAAGCAGAATCCACGGTGATACCCATAACACAACTCTTGGCAAAGTTCACTCGAAGACCACATGCAAGCTTAAAACATCTAGGGACAGATTTAATCGCCAAAAGATTGTCCATGGTTTCTTCACCTATAAAGAGAGTGTCATATATGTATTGGGGATTCGACACCGACAGGCCAGAGGACCCCACCTTGAATCCTGAATACATACCCATCTCCTCTGCCTTCTTAACAGACATACTAAGACGCTCGACCACCAGAAAGAAGAGGAAGGGGACCAATGTGTCACCTTGCTTAAGCCCTTTTTGGATATTGATTTCCTAATTGGGACAACCATAAACCAATACATAAAAGTTACTGAAAAAAACGCAGGCACAAATCCAACTATGCCACTTGAGATCAAAACCAAACTTGCCAAACATGTAATCCAGAAATCCCTAGTTCACATAATCATATGCCTTTTCAAAATCGATCTTAAAGACGAGGCAATACATTTCAGATCTCCTAGCCAAATCAACCACTTGATTCACCACCACCATACCATCCACTAAGAGTTTACCTTGGATGAAGACAGACCGATTGATTGATTTGAGTTTATCCATCACCTCTGCCAACCTACTAGCCACCAACTTACATAGGGATCCAAGTAAGAGGATTGGATGAAAACCCATAAGCTTTTGAGGAGCATTCACTTTCAAAACAAGGGTGAGAAGCTTTGGGGCATAGTGGTGTTAAGATGAAATTGCTGGAATATCGCACCAATATCGTCTTTCATTCGGGACCAAAATCTTTTGAAAAGTTGGAATTGAAATTTTCTGACCCCGAGCACTTATTTCCATCCTGAAGAGGTATCTATGAAAACACATTGTATTTTCAGGAATCTTACTTAGTGCAATCACATAAAAAACACTTAGCAATTTGTTTTCAGAGATTTTTTGTTTTATATTACAAGGTCAATATAAAAAAACACAAAAATCTGAAAATACTACAAGGTCATATATCGGCAATTATTTCCATCACAAGTGGTATGTTTAAAAACACATTGTATTTTCAGGAGTCTTACTTAAGCCCTTTTGAAAAGCTATATTTATAAAGCTATATATAAAAACAAGTGTTTTTTTTTTTACAAAGTACATTTTTCAGTCTTAAATAGTTATTAATTATGAAGTATTTGATTAAATTTTTTATTCATACACCCCTTAGTAAATCTTGACAAAAAAAAAAAACTTAGTTAAATAGGCAGACAACAGTAACAAATACAACTAACATTACACCAAATTACCAGACAGGAAAACCCTCGCACTTACAAGACTCTCAACTGGGGTAAAAGGAAAAGGAACAGAAAATAACCAGACAAGCAATTCCTAGAAGGTTAAGAAGTGATTTTACCGATAACAGTCAGTACATGCAAATAAAATAACAGATAAGCTCTAAAAACTTAAGAAGAAAGTTATGTTTTCTCAAAGAATATAGAAATATGATATTTAATTTCAAGTCCTGTCTGAGCATCAGATCAGAATATTGTACAATGAGGAGTTTTATGGTAAACAAGGTAACTACTTCTTAACCTTGTTTCAAATAGGTGAGAATGTGTCAACAAATTAAATGAATTCAAAGCAAGAATCAATGTGGAAAGGAATGATGTTGGAGGTAAACATCGAGCGTGCATTGACTCAGTTCCTTCTAGGTTTCAAGACAATGAGCATCATTCTAGCAAGACACTAGTTGAAATAGCCATGCCAGAAAGATGAAAGAAAATGGGGGATGCTGGAGAAGAAAGAGATAACTATTCCGACTATTCATGTAACTTGCATTTCTGCAGATAGGAATGATTGTATTTAACATATTTAGTCCAGTAAGGCCGATACTTTGTCATGGCAATCGCTAGCCACGGCTTCATATTACCATTGTAGTGCACAACTGCTGCATTCTCTATCATTGATCGATCTACAGTTGGACTATAACCCAAACCAAGAACATGCCACGATTTATTTAGTGGATGTGTCAGCCCATAGAATGTCATTAGTCCTGGAGGTAATGTCCCCAGCTTCCAAAGCACCCTGTCTTCATTCTAGAATCAGATAAAAAAAAGCTAGGTCAGTGAAAGATTTTTCGTACTAATCTAATTGTGTGAGAATAGACAGTATGATGCAAACTAATGCTTTAATCAAAAGCTCACCATATTTTGCCATTTGTGATATATGCCAGTGATATCCTTCTTTTTCCACTCCTTGAGATCAAATACGTTCATGCCATATGCCCAACCACAAGCATTTGGATCAAAGTTTCTTGCAATATGCGGATTTGAAAAGTTAAGATATTTGTCAAAACGGTGAAAGCTTTCGCCACATGTTTCCACTGCACCATTTACTTTCCCCTGAAGATCAACTTCCCATAATCCTGTCAAATCCTTCTGAACGACGATGTCATCATCAAGAAAAAGGATTTTATCTAATTTGGGATAAACTTCTGGAAGATAGAATCTAAGATGGTTGAGCATCGAGAGATATTTCGGGTTTCTATATTTCATATTGGAAGCACCAGAAGAAAGGGTGGTTGGATGGCCAGCCTTGAAATAATACTCTTTCATTTTTGCAGATTCAAGCTGCCGCAATACAGGGCAGTAGGATGAGTTCAACCACTTAAAATCATCTACATTTTCAACATGGATTGTTGCTTTTCCAGGAGGGTTCAAAAGAAACCACATGTTCATGGCTCCAAAATTGAGTTTATCAGTAACAAGGTGGAAAACATGCTTTGAAGGATCCTGCAACATTGAACACAGGAACATAAAGACAATGAGGGTTGGTTTAATGATATCGTATTTTCTCAAATCATATATGGAGTACACATGAAAGATATTCAAATCCTACAGTCGAGGAACAAATTATTCACTGTCTATAAAAGGAAATAATGCTCATGGAACATCGGTTTTGTAAATAGATCATCTTAGTCACCTTTGCATTTGTAACAGCTGAGTTCACAACAACGGATGCAGCCAAGACATTGTCTGAAAATAGTGCATAATGATAAAGACTGGGATTCTCCAAGTTCTCGCTCCTAGGGAACTTCCTTTTTTCAGGAGGAAGGAGGTAGTAATCTATTGTGAGGCGCATAGATAAGCAATGAATTCCACTTGGAATGGTCTTGGCAGCCAACTGACTGAGGAATGTGCTTTGTTTCTTCAAGCTCCTAACTTGCTCATCAGCTGTCTGTAGCATTGCTCTCAATTTTCCAGTGACCAACTTGCTGTCATACAATTGCCCCCGTGCCTTTGACAAAACTTGGCCCATAGCCTTTATTTCTTGACGTGTACTAGAGATAATTACACTAAATTAATTAAGCAGCAAATTCAGAAAAAGGCATACAAAACGTGAATGAATACCACCTAATTCGAACCTGTGATGAAGATCTGAATCAGCAATTGCATCACCTAAAGCATGTTGACTCTCTTTGAGCCTAGACTGCAGCTCTTGCAACAGTTCAAGCTTGTTGTTCATCTGTGCAATACTCACATATACCCTAGCCATAATGATCTGGTCCCGCATAAACCGAACAGAAGAATCAGCATTTTCATTCTCAATTTCTTTTCTCCAAATGCTGTATTTACCCAGTACGGCTGACTCAACAGATCTTGAACGTTCAATAGCATCATTTTCAAGTTTTACGATTACTTCATTCTCCATCTTTACCAACTCAGCAGCACGCTTTTCCTGCCTTTTTTCTATTAATTGCTGCAGAAAATAGTTATGAAGAACATGAAAAATCCCATTCCCAAAATAAAAAACACTCAAAGTCGAAAGACAATGTTTGGTTTAAACAGAACATCATTGTCAATGCTTGGCAATTGGAAAAACAAGTTGTGTCTCAGACATGCCAAAATTCAGTAAGAATGAGAATATTTTCAATCATGTTGGAGAAAATTACGTTTTAGGCTAAATATGCTCTAAAGAAAATTATAAAATTCTAACATGTCTAAAATGTACTATGAACAAAAAGTTATTTTTAGCTAAAAGCTAATATCATTTGAGGTGGAAAACATAAGTACTGTTTACTTTCTGAAATATTTTCAGTTTTAAATTTTCTAAGATTTAAGGAGATGGAAGATTCACGTAATAAACATTTTTTATGAGAGAAGACGGAAGACTATCTGGGAGGAATGTATTGTTAGAACCAATGAAAACACTGTTGTAAAATAATATCATTTGAGGTGGAAAACATAAGTACTGTTTACTTTCTGAAATATTTTCAGTTTTAAATTTTCTAAGATTTAAGGAGATGGAAGATTCACGTAATAAACATTTTCTATGAGAGAAGACGGAAGACTATCAGAGAGGAATGTATTGTTAGAACCAATGAAAACACTGTTGTAAAATTGGTTAGACTATCTTTTCAAAAATTGTAAAATCAAATAGTGAGGAAAATACTAGAGCTATATCTTTTATGTCTATTAGTTGAAGTGAAAATGTAAACATGAAACACGGGCCCTTGCTTTTTCCTTTGTTGTTGTCAAAAATAAAAACTAAAATGGTGCAAGTTCTAACAAGAAAATGTCACAAAATGATGCTCACCCTTCGGACTTGTCGTGTAGGGCTATCAGTCCAGTGAGTAAGACCCTCTGCACAAAAAAATAGTTGGAGTGTAAATTAAGCAACAACACATGCATATTATACAGTATAGAGTGTGATACCACCTGAAGATCTTCCTTCCTTCACCTTTGGTTTTTCTTGTGTAACATGTGTTGTTGGTTGCTTTACCTTTAATTACAAAATCAAACATGAATTAACATTTGGACGCAATAAAACAATAATGGCTTTTTATACTTCTTTTAAATTCTTTTAAATACAGGAATTAAAATTTCCATGCAGAAGCACATCAGTCCAAACCTCATAGGCAGCATTTGAAGTCTCTAATCCAACAACTCTCCATGACGCAGACATATTTTTTCTAAAATTGTCAAGACTCAAAGGCCCCGTATCATCTGTGCTGGATACAATAACATCAAAAACCTAAAATATAACATTAATTAGAAAATTCTTACGTGAAAAAATTAAATGATGGATCAACTGTTTATAAGCCTGAACTTGCCTCTTTCGAAAAAGTTGATTTAAGGTCTTGCAACGCATACCATTCTCTCCATTTGGCAGCTGGCTGCAGTCAACAGTTAATTCCAGTCAAACAAAAAAGTAATCTCTAAGTGATATCCATTATTTAGTTACATAGCCAATATCGCACAAAACAAGCTACCTGTCTATTTGCAACAGCTGAAATGTCATCTTGGTCTGCACAATGCATTTCAAGTAAGTAGACCGGCTTAAACTAATAAATATGCATGTAAAGAAATACATAGCAATTGTGTTGTGTCAATTTCAGTCGTAGTAAATAGCAGTTTGTTCAAATTTCGTTACACTACAATGCTATAGCCCCAATATTTGAAAACACTTTGTACTAAATTAGCTTATCACAGAGCAATAGCGACTCTTTCAATTTTCGCTACACTACAATGCTATAACACCGCTATTTGATAACACTTATAGATTTGTTTTTCTCTTTCTCATTGAAGTGAAATAGACGGAAGAAACAGAAGATAGATGAAGCACATTTCAAGTCTATTAGCGCAAATGAGGACTGGCAAAGCCTCTCGATCATCAATTCTACAACATGGAGAAGAAAGGGCAATCTATTCTATAAAGCTCCTACCATGGAAGAATCCAGGAATGGACCCACTGTAGGTTTATAGACAGCCTTTACCTTACAATTGCAAGAGTCTAATGTCACAGCACAAAGTTGCGACCTCTAGACACATAATAGTAACTTTAATTGTTGCACCAAGGCTCCCTGTTCAATTCTAGTGCGTGTTTATGTTTTAGACTATCCAAATATCACATTGGATCCCAGCTAATACCAGTTAAGTCAAGTGAACTCGCTTAAAAGGATACAACTATTTTTTTTTTCAATTCAGAAGACTTAGACCCAAGACCTTACTTAAGAGGAACCAAACTCCTTACTTATCCACTTGGAACAACATAAGTTGATATTCCGGTCACTTAAAGAGAATAGACAAAATATTTCAATTCTTATTTCACTAATACACAGATTTTATGCCATCACAGAAGTTCCAACAGCACAAAACCCCAACAAGCAACAACAAAATTTGCTCTTCTTATCTAGAGCTGTCAACTTTAGGTGGCCTAAAATTTGGGGCCAATGGGGCCTAACAGGGGGTCCAATAAAGGGGGCTTTTCAATTTGGGGTTTTTTTGACAGCCTTATTCTTATCCACAAGTTTTCATATTACATCAAGCACATCAAATAAATATAAGCATAATATATTGTCAAATTTAAGGATAATCTTTAAAAATTAAGGACAAGCTTCAAAACCAAATGACTTTTGTTTCATTAGAAGTATAACAAAGTATATATGGTAGCGCCTATTGTGAGAAGGTGTAGAATCTTGCCTTTGATAATATCAGCAGGTGTAAAGACCTACAGATGTGCTGGTAAGGGAAGTAATTTGTAGCCTCTCATCACTCACCCCTAATTAACTACCTAAGAGATCAATACTTAATATCCCATTTCACCTTGTCTTCAATGTGAACATGATGAATACATGGGCTCACCAAAGCCCTCATCTCCTCTTGTGAAATGCGCATTTAGGACATGCCCTTATTATTAGGACTTCAATTTGAAGGTTTTTGTGGTGGCAGCTTAATGTCTCTCAGAGGTTCTAGAGTTGCACAGCCAATCTTGTTAATGATGGGCCGTATCTATCAGTCCCATCGACTGCAAAGCCAACAAATATGCAAGTTTGCCACCATGCCGTGACAAAATCCTATTGCTATTGACAGCTGCTATTCTATTTGACGTGATCTTTTGTCCCTTTATGTTTTCACCCTGAATTTTGGTCTCCACCCCCAATTAATTGTCATTCAACAACAAAGATGCTAACTGCTTGCTTACCTTTGGTGTACCCTCTGTGGACAAGTTAAATTATATTTTTCATGCAACTATGGGCCTAACAAAGAAGGATTTTATTAGCTAAAACATAAGTTTCACATTAATTTGGGCTTGGCCAATCCTTCCTTTACCGAGAATACCCTCTTCTTTTTTGTGCCCAACAGGACAACAAACTGGCCCCACGCATGGGATCACTCTTGTCTCGAAAGTTGAAACTTCAACCTCGAAGTTGTAAAACGGCAATGCACCAACCCCCCTGATTCTTTTCTTCCACCAGAGTCACACAGCCACCATGCCGGTACAAGTATTTGGTGGAGGAAGCTTGATCGACATGTTCAAGAGTTATAGCTTCACCATTTTTTAATAACTCTCCAAAGTAAAGCTTGAGTTAAACAGTTCAAGTGGAGACGACAGTGCATCTGTCCCATTCAGGACCCGCCTTCTAGATCATCGATGGTTCTTCCCTTTTCAACGTCCCAACCTTTGTGTCCACACCAACGCCCTTGGATGCTTCTACTAGGCCCCACAAAAAATATAATTGGGCTTTGTTCTCTCATCTCTTTTCCACCATTGCACAACTCATGGCAACACCTTTCACTCCATTACCTGCTTCTGTCAGTTCCTTTTCTCTGTCTCTCCTGTGTCTAGAGTCGACCGTAGTCTTTCTAACTCATATTGTTCTCCACCACCTTCGCTGCTTTGTGTTTCCTTATGTTTTCTAATTATTGACCCTTGATATTGAGAGGTTGTGAATATTGTGTTTTCACTTCTTGGGTTGTCTTTAGTTCCAAGTTTGTTTGCTTCCCAAATGTTGTTTCTTGTCTTTCTTAATTTGTACCACCCACCACTTATTCCTGGCTCTCATCTTGAACTTCGCCCCCACTTGCAACTTAGATCCAAAATCTTGAAGACAAAGTCAAGCCTCAGATTCAAATCTCTTCAGCACTGCCTTCTTCTCGGGATGCATTCTGATTCTTTTCCTCCTTTTAAGGCCATCACATACAATACCTTTATTCCCTCGGGATTCTAATGGCTACAAAATGAAAATGCTGATATACTTGGATGAGCCACCAAAATAGGAGCTTTAATACCAGTTGATAGAAACTGGATTGAATGTTAGAAGAAATGGCGTCTATTGATTGAAAATAACTATTACAGTCTATGTATTGAAAAGACTTGGTGCTCACCCACTCCAATTTCCTTACAAAACCAAAGATACCACATCTAATCTCCTTTCTATTATTTATAGCCTCCAATCTTACGCGCATAACTAAATGACTTACTAACTAACTAACTAAGAAATTACCTTTCAAGGAATCACAATAAAGGAAGGCTTTTTTTCCCATACATGACTACATCAATTTCGGTGCACCACGTATATGGATTGTAAAATGAAAGTATATTAGGAAAATACTAAAGAAAAATCTATGGGCGACACTTAAAAAGGAAGTTTAGCACTGTCAATACTACCTAGAAAATCCATCCCTGGCAGAAATTGAAGACTTAAAACATTGTGGTTAAATAGCAGCTATAGCAGCGCTAATAAGCACTATACCGTAGCGGAATTTGAACAAATTGCAATTGTTCTGAGATACGCTATTTAGTACAAACTATTGTCAAATAACGTTGCAACGGCAATACAGCCTTTTTCCTATCCGAGTAAAAATAGTGACGTCAATAACACTAACAATTTATTGATAATTACCTTATATTCTCTTAATAACCCTTCCTTCATCTAAATTCCCAATACAGCAACAATTAAATACAATAACACTTTCAAAAATCATAAATGTATAAGTTAACCCGTCTAATACAAAAGTATACCCAATCAATTAAAAAAAATACTCCATAATCATACTCAATAAAAAAAAACATTCAGCAACAAAACAAAACAAAAAAATCAAAAGTAGTATGTAGAACCGACACTTCTGATTGAAAACGTAATGACACTACATTAACCCGTGATTACATTCAATTATGTCATTTTCTTAATTCAAAAGTGCCGTGATTAGTGTTCGTGTAAGAAAAAAGTAATGAACTAACCAGCAACGTGAAAACCTCGACCGAAGAAGAAAACAACTGGCGTAAGAACACAAAGAAGAACAAAACTGAAAACAGGAAAACGAATTCCTTTGCTTCCGTTCTTAGCGAAGGAAACCCCTCGCTTTGGCGGCATTGCGTATCAAAAACCTGCAAAACAAGACGAAAATTGAGAAAAACAAAATATACACAGTAAGAGGAGAGAGAAACAACTAGAGAGAGAGAGAGAGAGAGATCGAACTTGAAAGAGATGAACGGTTGAAGTAGTTAGGGTTTCTCATCCAAACAGTGTAAGCAAAAACACTGTGTTTGAGTTCGAAGTTCCCAAAAAAATGAAAATGTGAGAGATGATTCAGAAAGAGAGGATATTCTGTGTTGTTTCTGACACTTTCTTTTTTCAGTATTTTTATTTTCTTGCAGTTTCTATCGTTTTCTATGGTGATTAATCTAATCATGTGAGGGATTATTTAAGTAATTAAATGTTTATAGTTGAGATTTCGTAATCAGATAACGGCGCTGATGATGGATACGACGTCGTTGGTCGTCGGCAAGTAAGATTATGTGGACTTATTTTGACTTGATTGCTGATTTAAATTGGATTAGCAGCTATTAATCCGCCACACCGGAAAACAGTAATTCATCACTAAGATTTTTACATTTAAAAAAATATTCATTACTAAGATTTTTGTATATTTTTTTTATGAGAGCTTGGCTCTCTAACACTCTCTCCGCTCAATTTTTTATCGGTGAAATCAATATCAATCTCATATTTTAGAAATGAACTTTATATAAAATCATGGATAATATTTGGGTGACATAGAATTAGTGACATTGATTAATCATAATATCACAATTCTGGTGAAAGAGAGAAAAAAAAGTTATATGTGACATTGTGGTTGGTTAATGTCATCAATGTCAATTCTCTATCACTCAAATGTTACCGGTAGAATCATAAGGTTCATATTGATTTCACTTAATAAAATAATAATGATTGTAAATGAGAATGTTTTAAATATTTTTCTAACTTATATACTTCGTACAAAAAAAAATATACTCTCTTTATTCTTAAAACAATTCTCATTACAAATTTTACATATATTAAGAAAAGTTGTTAGTATAATTTAATGTGTGCTTAATTCGATTGGTATGGATATTGCATAATATATACAGAGCTCGAAGTTTAAACAATAGACACTCCACTTATCCATTTTAAAAAGATGAGTTTTTAGTCATTGGACTATTTGACCAAAAAAATAGTTAGTTTGTCCATTTTGTGTGAAAATATTAATAAATTATCAATTATGTAGTGTTCAATATTCCAAAATAAATTTAGTAGGGAGTATTACTTAGAGTTATATTTAAAATCGTAGTTATTAAGGTTTATGTGGCAAACCACCATCAATGGGTGTGGATTCGAAGTCCCAAAAGAAAAAAATCACAATTTTTGTAGGGTTTAAATTCGTCATGAAGTTGTTAGAATTTATTACATAGTCATCAAGTGTCATGTAGGATGAAATGTGTCAAACCATCTAGAATTTCAAAACAATTTATGTTTGTCATTGTATATTTAAAAAAAAAATGGATCAAATGTCAAATTCACTATATTTGTAAGGACGAAATGCATATTTAAATCAAAACTTAAATTGCAAATTACGGAGAGAAAAATTAAAAAATAAACAAAAAGACAATATATCATTAATTAAACATGACAATTGAAGTCATCCATTTTAATTACAAACAACAACATCAACTACATGAATCATCAATATATATTGCAACAAAAAAAAATACATATCTCACATATTCTTCCGGTATTGAATATGACTTTTGCAGTCATGTATTTCAGTCACAAATAGCATCAGCAACAACATGCACAAACCACTAATATATCTTACAAAGAATATATATCTTCCTCTTTCTTCGTGTATTAAATATGAGTCTTTGAGTCATACATGTTATGTGAGAATAAATATTATATATGCTAGAAATGTAAAGTGATTGTAATTTTTAACCTTTGTTAGATATATGTATTATGTATCTATTATCTATAAAAAAAA
>Ga0315914_1010559_pt1 | contig 11434 bp, 7 predicted proteins | sample MpolenodulesMG_FD_203920 | JGI IMG/M metagenome (GOLD analysis project Ga0315914, IMG submission 203920) | Medicago polymorpha root nodule microbial communities from Los Angeles, California, United States - elongated nodules | ecosystem: Host-associated > Plants > Roots > Nodule | place: USA... | reverse complement strand
CAAGAACACGGCAAACACATTACTTAATGCTACTTCTTATTTAAAATTAATTAATTACTACAATTAAAATAGTCAAAGTAATCCAATTATGGGATTGTCGGTAAAGTCTCATTTTCTTGTAACCACACCACACCTCTTTGTATGTGTCACCACCGCCGTCAGTTGTTGCAATATCTTCTGTATGTAAGCAATGATAATCAATACCTCAGCCATGCTTATTTAGTGTAACTTTACACAGCCGTGTTTCCATTGGCATGCAACTCTGCGGTGTGATTGAGAAAGAGGAATATGAAACGCGTTGAGAAGGAGGGATCACCTTTTCTCCATGGTTGGTTGGTCGGCGGTGGCAGCAACAGCATGGTAGGAGGGCTAAATTTGAGAGAGAGGAGTAAGAATATCAGACGGTTATCAATGATACACGTCATTCGCGTGGATGGTGCGAAAGTCATATCGTGCACTTAAGCATTTCTCAAAACCAATACATGACAACAATAAAAGCGTTCGTGCAATTTTAACGAATTATTTATCGTGCATTTTACTGTTTTCCTTGATAATAAATTGCACTAATTGCTATTTTGCTTCTCTACTTCTTGATAAAATCCACTTACTAGTATCTTCAAAGCTTCTTTATCACTCTAGATTTTCCAATGATAAGATCTTTGATCTAGACAAGCAACATAAAAAGTATACACCCTCCCGTACCTCCTACTACGATTGCGGATCTTGAGCCAACGGAGGTGGTTATGGCCTTCATGGAGTTTGTTGTCCATGTCCTTATCCAGCAAGAGAGGGGTGATCTGGTCTCGGAGAACAGGGTGTGGAAGCATTCAAAGGGGAAAATGAAATGGTTCTACAAAGTATTACATCCTATTATGATCGCCCCTGCGGTCGTTCCTGACTACATAGCTCATGTCCGTTCCTACGAGGAGGTTATTGTTGAGCAGCAGTGGGTCAGACAGCCTCCTGACCCATTCCAGATCATCGGCAACATCGGAGCCAAAGTGGAGAGTGCAATGGGTGTTCCTGATGTGTTTTCAAATCCAATCGTTCTCGGCATTATGGAAGGCATCCGGGCCAAGTATAGAGTGTTGGAGGAGGTGTCAGCTCCGCGGAGGAGGAGTAGGAGTCATAGTCCACAAGAGTGGGGTCTTATCTTATGACTTTTGTATATTTGTAGTTTTTTATGACATTTTGTCGGATATGGATGTAATATATTTACACTTGCGCTATTGCCTTTTTATGATATTTTGCGTAATTTTTGGTTTTATTATGCGTATTTTAATTGTGAGTGAATGAATGATGAAAAAATGGATGCAATTGAATGAATGGATGTATGAATGAAGAAAATTAGGGAAAATTGAGTTTCTGTTGTTCTGATATTTTGCCCAGACACATCGTCACTTAACTCACGCAGGTGTTAATTCCAGCGTGAGTTAACTCACGCAGTGTTTAACCCATGCATGTCTTAACTCACGTTGGAGATTTTGTCAGAAGTACAGTTGGGAGTGAGCAAAACTTGTTGGGAGAAGAGCATTTTTCTAAGGTAAGCGCAGTTGTCGATAGCATTCCCCAATTTTGGATTGGTCCATTCGTTAAGCATTGAGATCGCTTTGCCAGCTATTCCTTCTCTTCCTGTCTATAGCTTATGAAACAAATATCTAACCCTCTCCTCAGATCATGAATAAAGTTCTGCTATCCAACGACCAACAAAAGCATTGCTTTCAAAACCCCATTGATGGACCAACCATCTTCACAGCAAGCTGCCGCTCCAGCAGTCCATCTATAACTATAAATATATAGTACTGACTATTATTATGATGATTAAAGTTTAGTTTGCAACTCTGGTCAGGGTAGTGAATAGGCCACCTCCCACACTGCAATTGCCATAGCTAAAAGGCATATTTTTAACTATGCAGGTTATTATAAATGATTAAAAACTATGAAAGGTGGTAATGGGTTGATCACAAATTAGTCCATTTATAACATTTAAAGGGTTCTCGTAATTCGGAGTTTGGTTATAAAATGAAAATATAGTACAGTCAAGAATTGTTTTACCTATGAATTGAATTCGGATTTTCCCAAACGATATATTATTTGGTGAAGTTCGTTAACTATTTAAGTGCATCACTTGATTATTATTTCCTTTATCCTTTAATACTTTAATATGGACATTTTTCAAAATTCAACATACATTAATGATTTATAGACAAGATACTCCTATTTAAAGTACCTTTGGAAAACGTAAATTGTATTTTTCTCTCTTTAGATATCAATTATTATGAGGATAAATTTGTAAAACTAATTCAACTTTTTGACAAATTTATTACCACCACTACATTTTTAATACAAGCGAATTTTGTTGAAGAACCGTGCTACTATCTTTGTCCATATATATATATATAGGATTAGTGGCGGAGCTAGGAATTTTATAGAGTTTGGACAAAAATTATAGAGTCAGGAGTTCTTGTGCGCGCGCTTGTGAAAATATTGAGTTTGCCCAATTTTTTTTATTTTTTTTAAGTGGGTTAATGGGCTATTGGGTTGACTCAAATTTAAAGAAAGTATCAATTGAGCCCGGGCGAGTGTCCGGGGTTGCCGTGTGGTGGCTCCGCCCCTGTATAGGATCCTTTTTCTAAAATCATGGGAATTAAAAAAGTGAATATTTGCATTAAAGTTGTGTGTAATCACTATTGTTTTTACAATTTTATCTTTTAAGAGAGAGTTAGTTTATGTTTTCAACATATTATTTATTGTTGATTAAATAAAAATATGTATAATAAATATGGGCAGGTAAAGAAATATAGTTAATGTCACTTGGAAATAACAAATGGATCTTTTAAAAAGGGACAACTTTTTTTCGCAAAAGAATCTTATAATTAGGGACGGATGTATATATGGTGCGAAGCTTTGTTCGCACAAAATGCATGACCGCTTGTTTACATGTTTTTTTTTACAATTTATATGCTTGTTTTAATTATCTTAAAAATGAAATATGTTCCAATATAACGGTCATTGCATATTATTTTAAAATTAAAAAATAAAAGTTACCGCCGCCAACCTCACATCCAATTCCATATTTTCTATCATCAGTATGAGAGAGAGAGAGAGATGAAGCACCAAAAAACCTTGAAAAAGTTATGAGAGATGGTGGCATTTACTTTACTTTTTAGAAAGTCAGTTTAACTAGTTGGATTTTAAAAATAAAAAGAATATTGACCATTCGTCTAAATTCGTGCGAGTGTTTGTCGTAACCTTAAGCATTATTCTTTGTTGAAGAACGTTGAAATATCTTGTAATAGGGGATGGAAGGAAAGGATGATTCAATGTTAATATTTGTTGTCCCACATCGAATGAATACAATTTTCCAAATTAATGTCATATTTTGGTTGTAACCTGCTCCTTCATTTCAAGTAATGCATCTTCAAAGCACTTGGCAAGAAATTCAGGATCAGGAATGATGTCTTTAGCCACCTGCACTTGCATGTCGGCCTTTCCAGCATAACTCACCATATTCAAAACAAGTGCCTGGAATAACAATAACAACCACCGGTCATGAACCTTCCATTATACTCAACAATGGGTAAAAATAATAAAGAAACAACAGAGTGAGTTAAGGGGTTGTACATGAGGCAAGGCAGAATTATTTGCCCTTAAGAACGTTATAGGATTGCCTCCAATCATAATCTCCTCTTGAGGACCAACCACATTTGAGATTGTAAAGGTAGTGTTGCAGAGTATTCGATAATTTAGCAAGCTAGCAAACTGCAATTTTGAAATAATTATATTATAATAATAAATACTTCACACACACCATAAGCTTATACTGAAATAATAAGGGGAGAAAGAAATTAAAGCACCTTTGGACCAAGAGTTGACATTACTAAATCTCCAATTTTGTATGACAAATGGGCCTCCAAAGATCGTTTCTTTCTGTCAATCATTACTTTAGCTCTCTTCAAATATTCTAAAGGATCTGAACTGTTGCTTCTATGATAATATATAGGCAGTAGGAACAAACCAAATTTGTTGCCCCATTTTGCCCCTGAATTGCTTTTCATCAAATTGGACAGTTCCTGATATAAATAATGCTTATTCTTATCAAACATCAATCAATATTATACTCTTGTTATATATGTATTATACTCTAAGCACAGCTTATAACTATTCATAAATAAATAAAGTAAATTTGGGGAGAGTGGACTACCTGCAATCCTGGCTGCTTCCTCAAGTTGACCATAGCTAATCCTGTTAGCTGAACACCATCTTGCAGCCCTTAAAGCACAACAAAGAAACATTTTGATTCTAGAGCAGGCAAAATTGCTTCTAAATGTGTAGAATTCTTGCGTGTTTGGTTGCTCTGGAATAGAATTGATTTTGCCTCCTAAATTTATTCTACTTCAAGCTAGAAATTGAATATTTTGATTTTATAATTGATTTTTAACACTGGTATGTATTGTTTAACTCACACATGAATGTATCTAAACATGAATCATTTTACCTTCAACTCACTTATAGTCAGAATCAATATCACATAATCAATTCACTCAATCAATTTTTGTCAACTTAGAACCAAACATACACTTAATCGGTCGTGATTGGTTTTCCTATATGTGTGGGAATTATGTTTATTCAAATGTGTTTACCATTAGGTTCTCTGAAGTCCAGGTATCTTGATATTCCAGATGATATAACTGCAAATAGAACGTCGTTTATGGTCTGCAGATCAAAAACAAAAATTTATTTTATCAGTATGTTCACACGTCAATGAAGCTTGTAATTAATGATCATAAATTTTAAGTTTATCCTTCACTTTTCCTGTCACATTAGTACTTTGAGTGGTGAACAACACATTAATACTGCAAATACAAGGTTGTATCTTGTCTTCCATTAACACGTTGTTTTCATCCAGATTAAGTGCAACCCAACAAACCAAAGGCATGTTGGTAATTAGCAAGACCTACCAATTACTACATAATTTATTGAATGACAAGTTGACAGCTATTTGAATCGAAAAAGACAGAAACTGAACCCAATTTGATTCCATAATTCCATCGTGTATATGTAGAGTGAAAGAAATAAAAAAAAGTGTCATAAATAAATAAAACAAATGGGTGTACACAATCAAATTAAATTGGATCGGGAGTCTGGACACACTATGGCTATGTTTGGTTCCACTCTTGCGAGCAGCCAAATAATCGAGTCTGTCGGTGTAAAATCGATTTTGAAATGTTGGGTTATTTTCAAATAGATTTGATTTTGTCTTTGGAATTTATTTTACCTTTAAATTGGTATTTGTAGTTTTCAAGTCTAAATGGATTCTTGCATTGAAATTTATTTATTGTTGAACCTATGTCACATTTGAGTCACTAAATCAAATATGCACTATGGGGTGGATATGATGTTTTTGGTAATTAATTCATCTCACAATCACACTTTCTCTTCTATTTGTGTGGGGTCCAGATTGACAGGTACATGTATCATCACTACAATGCAATAGCCAAACAACAAAACTAAAAGAAATTGGATAGGATGTTTTAGTTTTTTTGGAATAAACAAACTAACCTAATTCAATCATGAAAGACACCTACCTACCCATGAGCTTGTTAGTTTAACTAATCAATTACTAATTGTCTAAAAATATAGACAAATGTGGGTGGCCCACGACACACGCATAGTTTTAAAGTGGAGGCACAGCACAGGCAGGAATGAATTGAAAAAAAGAAAAAGAGGAATGAATTAGTTTAGTTACTGTACCGCGTTAGGAACAGCGTCCTTGACTGTCTTCATGTGTTCCAATGAAAAAGTAGCAGTTGCTATCTTCCTGGGCCAAAGGTCAACCCCTTCTCCGCCAGTTATAGCGGTTTTACGGTCACGAATCCACAGAACCCTCAGAATGAATTGGATGACATATATAAATGAAAAATACAGAGCAATCATAATACTCCATAAATTTCTTCTTTGAGGTTTGGTATTTGGAAGAGATATGGTTGGAAGAGCGTTTGGATCTTGCAACTTCCTACAACCAGCAAGTAGCATAGACATAAGTGATATTCCATCTCCAAGTGAATGATGAATTCTAAATATAATACACTTGTGTGCTCTCAGAATATGCATCTCCCAAAGTGGTTTGTCCATGCTCAGTTTCGATTCTGTGCATAAATCAGACATATACTCACTGATTGCTGCTGATTCATCCTCGACCTCGGAGACTGAATCGTTGATGATAAAGATGTGGCGGTCGAGGTCAATTTTGATTGGACGCCAGTGTTCAACACCTCGATGGTCACGAACCATGAGGCTAGTGAACCTTGGGTGTTGGAGCATAACTGAGTTCTGGATTTGGGTTTTTACTGAATCAACATCTATTGGATTCTTCAATCCTATTACACAGTGGATTATTTGGTTCATCTCTGGTTGTAGGAACAACCTCCCCGCTGGGGTCAGAGGTTCATCATCCTCACCCATCTTTCACTCTCCTCTTATGCCCACCTCATACATATAGAAATAGTACTAGTAAATGTAAATCAAAATAAACCTTTTTTCTTTTTCTTTTTTGTATAGTATAATAATATAAAATAAAGTATTATTACTATACCAAGTATATCCGCTATGACTTTTCTTTTTAAATCATTATCATGTCACCTTGTTCGGTAACTAATAAAAGTCACCGCAGAACACAACAGTGCTTTCATTTTTAATAATTCATTCATTCGTTTGATAGTATGATTTGGATTTGGTAGGACTTTCCCTTCCCCCTTCCCAAAAACTCGTTACAAGCCAAACATATTAATTACTCCTTTGTTTTAATGAGAAAAAAAAGGCACGCATTCATTTCATTTTCTTTTCCAGTACTTTTTTTGTTTGTACTATTATTAGGGGTATAGCTCCTCCTGCTATTTACTGATTCATCAAAAATCATCATAATGGTCACGTGTAATTCTTTACAAAATTTATTTTGAGCAGTTAATAGAAATTAATTAATGTTGGGAAATTGACAAATGGCGTACATAGCGACATAGAATAGGAGTGGAGTGGGGATAACTCAAACTAAACACTTACCAGTATGTGTGGACACCAATATTCCATGCTATTTTTTGTCTTGTCTCCATTAGCTTGATACGGTCCAGAAATGGATGGGTGTGTACTTGTCTTCGTCTACGCTTCATCTTCTCCTCTCTTCTCTTCACTTCTCGATCCCTATCCCCGGTGCCCACCCACTACATTCAATTCAACTACGGGATAACAACAACAATTGCGAGTTGAATTTTGAAGAGCTCGGAAGAATGTACGTTCAATTCAACTAGATCGAAATAACTTTAAAAGTAAAAGAAAATTTAAAGACAAAATGCAAGTAATCTTTAAATAAAAGACATTTGATTAAATAAATGGGTAACCGTCACTTTAGTCTCTAAATATGTAATGATTAGTCATTTTAGTTCTTCATTGTATCAAAATTTCAAAATAGTCTCTGATTGTGCATTTTGTTAGTCAAAATAGTCATTGACACTAAAATAACCTCTCAGTGTTCACAATAACTCTTTTCATATAAGGACTAAAATGACAATAAGCATGTACTTATAAGAACTAATATGACAATAAGTAAGTATATTGGAAGACTAATCTGACAATATTAATGAAATATTTTAACATTACGGACTATTTTGACTAACAAAATGCACAATCAAGGACTACTTTGAAGCTTTCATACGTTGAAGGACTATTTTGACCACTCATTACAATTTCAGGGACCAATGTGACTATTATCCCTTAAATAAATGAACAAAGTAGGTGCACAGAATCATACATAGTTTGAGTATTTTAGAATTGTATAAGTGATTTTGTGCCACTTATTTCCTATACAAAATTAAAATATCTGAAAATGACAATCACAAACTAAATGCTTCCGACACATGTCTTGATACGCTCCCACGTGTCCTCAACCTTTTGACCTTGCCTCTTCATAAATAATTTGAATTTCTTCTGTTGAAGCTAAATGACTTGGTAATTTCCAATATGCTAAGTACTTACGTGGCCTATTGAAGCTAACAACTTTTTGGAAAGTGCACACACTAACCCCAACTTGGCATATCTTTTCCTTGTCGAATCATGTGTGTCGAAAATACAGTATGACTGTTTGTCGTCTGTAACCGACCTTCAACGGTTGTTTCTTCGATTGTATAAATAGATCTTAGACCACAACATGAAATACATAACTTTTATTCTTTCAGTACCTTCTACTTTTACTCTCGTAGTGATTTAATCATTCGAGTGTTTGTAGTTAGCCTCACTTTCCATCTTGACGGATTGCTCACGTCAAGGCCAGCCTATATGATCACTCCATATCATAAATATTTTGTAGGAATAAATCTATATTATAATATATTTTTTAAATTGAAAGAACAAACATTATACATGAACATAAAATATCATGTTGGTATTTTATATTTATCTATTTATTTACAATTTGATCAAATTTAGGTAATATAAATAAGATTTCTCTTTTTATTTGTTGGAATTACTTAACAGTCAAGCCTTATTCAGCTTTTAGCGTTTTCTATCTAAGTGATGAGTTCGTGAGGTTTTACTACCTATCAGCTATCAAGTTGCACATGCTAATTACACGGGTACGTACGTGTAGGGTCTTACCCTCTCCGAGGTATGGGTTCATTTCCCTCCAGCTGTCAGCTGCAACCTTCCACCGAAGTTTCTACGGGTTTCAGTGTTTAAGGTTGTCAGTCATATAGGGAGATACACTTACGTGCGTAGAGGTACGTGCATGTTCTTACTTTTTCAAAGGTATTTGAATCAATAACAGATATTATGGTTCCTAAATTCCAGTGTCTTAAAGGTACCATCATCTATTAAATCTTAGAAGTACATTAACACACTCTCACTCTCGGTAGTTCTTCAAATGGGTAGCCATATCTCGTCTACCTTACCAAGGATGAAAGAAGAGTGAAGTTATTGTGCTAATTTAGGTAGGTATTCACCAATATTAGTTATGTCACCTCCCTAAGTACCTATTTCTTAGGGTGATTCGCTTTAGAGGAGACAAATCTTACGCATGACAGTAAAATTAAATAGGATTCAAAAAATAACTAAATAAAGACTTTAAATCTTAATAATACAAATGCAATGAAATCTGCAACAAAACCCTAGCAAAACCCTAACTTTTTAATCTGCTCATTTTACCAGAATGCCCCTGCTGGGAGCCAAATTGAAATTTCAGGGTGACGATCTTGGCCATTGATTGTATCCAACCATGAACATATGCCATGTGTGCCATTGTTTGAGGAGGTGACAAAGCACAATGTTCAATAATCCCACTGGCCACCACACAATTAACCAATATGAGATGATTGCTTCACCGACCCATTTTCAATTTTCAGATAAACTCATTCCTTCTTCATAAGCACGACAGAACTTCAATTTTTAGAACATCTTCTTGCTCATAACAGAACATCTTGTTTTTCCTCTTCTCCCAACCCATTTTCAATTTTCTCTTCACAAACTCAAAATCCCTTCCCCCTCTCTCTCCCATACGGTTTCAATTTTCAATTTCATCTCACAATTTAAAATGGGTCACGTGAATCCTGTGCAAAATTGGTGAATCCTGCGCTTTTCTTGCTGAATCCAATTTTGCAGGTTGTAAGATTCAAGGAATACGTGTGTTTCAAAAAAGGTGTCAAACATGTTGATTATCAATGATAAGTTTCTCTAAATCAATTCATTTACACTTTGTTTGGATTTCATTCAACTCATATTATTTACATGAAAACAACTTATAGCTTATATGACAATATTAGAGTCATTTAACAGTATTAGAGTTAGATTGAGATTGACCTTTTATTTTATTTGCTATAGGTGCATTTCTGAATGTATTTTAGATTTTACCTTTTGTGTCATGAAATTTCTCTGCTTTTTTTAGTGTTGAATTAAGATATTTCCAAAACGGCTATGGTAGTCAAAAAGCAAATTGATAAAGGATCTATTTACATAATCTCCTTCCTGATGAAGATGATATATTTTATGTTATTGTTGATGGGTTAGAATACAATTCTCATGCTAGGACTGGAGGTGAGAAAAACCACAAGAAGGGGGGGTGTTGAATTGTGTTTTCAAAAACTTCTTCCTTACGTTCTGAAAAACTGTTCTCAGGTTCAGAGTCTGAAATAGTTCAGAGTCTGAGTGAGTTCAGAGTCTTAGTGCAGCGGATAAATGTAAGAGAACAGAGAAAGAAAGAAGACAAGCAATTATACAGGTTCCTTCCACAAACCGGAAGTAGTCCTGTCCCCCTTGCACTTCCAAGGAGAGTTCCACTAAAATGTAATGTCAAATTACAAGTTGCTCAATCACACAAAAAAGAGACTTCTCAATGCTCAAGGACAACTCCAAGAGACTTCTATGCTCAATCACACCTGAAAGAGACTTCTATGCTCAAGGACAACTCCAGGAGACTTCCTTTGCTCAATCACAACTGAAAGAGACTTATCTTAACAATTACAAAGAATTGAATAAGGTTTTGAATACTTGATATACAATCAGAGGTATTCACAGTACAATACGAACATAACAGACTCGGTTTTTCAAGACACTTAAGAATTCTAAGATATGAACAATTGAAAGAATTCTCTAAGTAGTTGATGTTTTGTTTACGACGTTTTACACAGAGTATTGGCCTTTGCTTTCGTGTGTTGTCTTGTTGTTTTGTTCTCCAAGTCTTCATCCCTATATATAGAGGTTTTGAGAGACGTTGAGAATTTAGCCGTTACATCAACTTGTCTTGCTTGAAGCTTTGACTCTTCACCCTTGATCTTTTGCCTGATTTGATAGTTGTCCTATGAAGAACTAATTTCAAATCCATTCCATTACAAAAGGAACAACGTCTGCAACAAAGTTACTGTTATCCTTGTCTTGATGTAGAGACAAAGATTGCAGAGATGGTGGTTGCAGAGTTAGTGGTTAAACATTTCGTACATTGTCCTTTGTCAACTCTGGTGAGGTAGCTTTTGACGAGATATGCTTCTGATGTCCATTGCTTCTGATGACCTTGCTTCTGATGACGTGTCTTCAGGAGCTCTTCTTCAGACTCATTACTTGAGACGCATTCTTCCAGATGCTTTAAGCTTCAAATAAAATTCCTTTGCTCTTTGACTTGTTCAATCAGAATCTCTATAAATAGTACTTTGATTATGATCCTGTACACTTGAACAAATGTTTAGCATATCCAATTGATAATTTTTAATACTTTGTTATTATCAAAACTCAATAGGTTATTTTGTGAAACACTCTTTGTTCCAACAATCTCCCCCTTTTTGATAATGACAACCACAAGTATTAAAAGTATCAATTGTTGTTAACTTAATTAACAAGTTGACTTTGGGGTTCTGAGGTTTGTAAGCTCTGACTCCCCCTGAGTCTGATATTCTTTAAG
>Ga0315914_1010553_pt1 | contig 11438 bp, 8 predicted proteins | sample MpolenodulesMG_FD_203920 | JGI IMG/M metagenome (GOLD analysis project Ga0315914, IMG submission 203920) | Medicago polymorpha root nodule microbial communities from Los Angeles, California, United States - elongated nodules | ecosystem: Host-associated > Plants > Roots > Nodule | place: USA... | reverse complement strand
AAAAATGATTTTTTTTAGCAAAATAGTTTTTTTAAAAATCTAAAACCAACACAACAAAAATTTAAAAAGTGATCTTTTTTTACTTAAACAAATAGATTTTTTTTCAAAAAATCCAAAACAAACGGGCCCAATATCACTATGAATTTCTACTATTTCTTAAGAATCAGTCTCATAACGTTGTACGTGTTTGTTGAGACTAATTCTCAAGTCAATAGTAAAATATCTTTTATTGAAGTTTAACCACAAACGTTAAGATATCGGGTAATATGACAAATTTTTATAAATTTTAGAAATTAAAATAATATACTTTAAAATTAATTTTATTTTGTAGACATTACAATCTTAGTTGGATAGATATTAATACTTAGAGCCCTAAATTAAAACTTTATTCCTTAAACAAAAGGTGAATATTTGTAAAACAAAAAGTGAGTAGAAAAATAGGACTATTTAGAGTATTTCCAAGGAGGTTTCCTATTTAACAAAACCATTTTTCATTAAGGACCTCCTACCGGAGGAAGAAAAAATGAGTCTATATTAAGCAATAGACAACTATATAAGAATTCTCTCTCTCCTAAGCAACTAACATGCTCACGTGTAAAAAAAGTAATAAAATATGTACTGGTTGGTCCCACTTGCAAAAGAATTATAAATTTTTTTTTTATAATGATGTAAACTTAGTGTGATCGATTTAAGTACTTTTTATTGGAGTCCTTATTAATGTATTGTCATTAAAGTTATTAAATCCTTAATAAATACTTTCATTAAAAAATTATATATAATTTATGTGTACACATAAGGTCTATTTAAGAAGTCACTATTAATGGACTACCATTCTGAATTCTCTTAGAAGAGCAGAAGCAAATTTGGACTCAACTAATGTTGCAGTAGCCCTCAATAATACTAGCACACCTAATATCCTAATATAATACTCATGCAGCACACCTATTTGGGAGCAATTGTGGTGGAGTGCAAATTTTTTATTTTATTTATTTTGTTGTTGTTGAGAGTGCAAAATTTATTTATTTTAACTTTAACAATGTTGTTTTCTCACATGTTTGGGATGAAGAAACTCCCCCTTACGTTAATGTTGTAGTGACTTTTTATTTGTGGTCACAACTTGATTAATGAGTATTAGTTTCTTGAAATGCTAACCACACACGTTTAAAATACATTTTTCAACACACTCTCTTTAGTTAGTTAAAATTCATATAGGTTCCACCAAATTTATATGGATCCCGCATGATTTGGTGGAACTCATGTGAGTTTTAACCAATCAAAAAGAATGTGTTAAAAAATGTGTGTTGTTAGTATTCCTCTAAAATAAATAAATGTAATTATGTTAATGTTAGAACAACAATGGCTAATAGAAGAAAAACAAAACTAAAATCGCAATTCTATCACTTTTTTTACTTGTACAAAAATTGGTTAAATATGTTTTGATTCGTATAAATATTATGCTTTTCGTTTTAATCTTTCTAAAAAAATTCTTTGATCTTTATTCCAAAATTTTAATGTTAATTTTTGTTCTTATAATATTTTAGTTTGTAAAAATAGTCTCTATTTTGAAAACTCTTTACAAAAAGTTGTTACTTTTAGTCTTTTAAAATAGTCTCTATAAAATACAAATAAAGACTAAAAGTGAATAATTTTTTAGGGACTAACTTGAAAGTTTATAATTTTTTAAGGGCTAAAAACATATTTAAGACAAGAATCTATTTCAAAAGTTGATAATTAATAAGTTTATATAGGAACAAAGGTAAGTATTATTTTCTAATTGATATTTTTTTGTCAAGTAGCCTAGTGGCTAAAACTCACACATTTTAAATATGGAGGAGCGGGGTGTCCGGGTTCTAACTGGTTTTATATTGAGGATATTAATGTTTTTTAACCAATTATGTTTACACTAGTATTTTCCCCTAAAAAAATGTTTATATTAGTATTTTTTTATTATGAAAGTAGTATTATTTTTTAGTGACTTTCATACACATTTTATTATTGCATTGGTCAAAATAATGTAAAAAAAAAAAAGTTTTGTAAGAATATACTAAAATTATTGCATTGGTCAAATCTTTTCAAAAGAATATTTTGGTCAAGAAAAACGTTCTACAAGAAAACCAACGTTTCTTCTTTATCATTCTAAAACCCCCAAAATATTCATCACAACAACTCATTCATTTCACTCTTCTTTTCTTGATTTTATCAAAGATAAAAGAAAAATGGACACTTCAAATCCAACTCTTGATTCCACCGCCGGCGACACCGAACCATTCCTCCGCCGCACCCTCCGCCGCACCATCCACCACACACCACCACTCCGCACCGCCACTCATTTCTTCCGTCGCGCTAGCTCACACCGCATGATGCTCCGCGAACCATCAGTCCGTGTCCGAGAAAGAGCAGCAACGGAGGTAGAAAACCGGCAGAGAGAGTGGGCTTATTCAAAACCCGTTGTAGCACTTGATATAGCGTGGAACTTGTCATTTCTTGTTGTTAGTGTTGTCGTTTTGGGGTTGAGTAGTGAAGAGGAACCGTGTGTGCCTCTTAGGGTGTGGATTTTGGGTTACTTGTTGCAGGGGTTGGTTCATTCGGTGTGTGTTGTTTTGGAATTCAGAAGAAGGAGAAGGGATAATCATTTGGAAGATGATGATGATTCTGTTTTGGAGAGTGGTTTACGGTGGCGTTTTAGTTCTGAGAGTGAATCTGATTTTGCTTCTCAGCATGAGAGTGAGGAAAATAGGTACATACAACTCTTTCAATTTCAATCTCCTTTTTTTCGTATGATTGAATATATTTTTAGTTATATATAATATTGAAAATATGTCAATTCTTATCTTGATAAAAATGTTATATTATTTATATTTATATTAGTATACACTATTAGTGTAAGCGTAGTGGAGATGCGGATGTTGCGTTGGATGTGTTGTAAGATCAGACGAGAAATTAGAAATTTCAACATTAGAGAGAGATTCGGGGTAGCATCTATAGTAAAAAAGAATGTGGAAAATAGAATGCACATGCACAGAGAAGACATGCAGATTTTGTAGTAAGAAGAGTAGATCAGATAGAGAATAGTCAGATTACAAGAGGTAGAGGAAGACCTAGAAAAAATATAAGAGAAACTATTATGAAAGATTTAGAGGTTAATGATTTGGATCCAAATATGGTTTATGATAGAACATTATAGTGTAATTTGATCCATGTAGCCGACCCCATTCGAGCGTGAAGTGATGTGCCCGTCTATCTGTTTTTCTCGAATGTAGACCTTAGTTGGCCTTAATCATGGCAAAAGTTACACTTGAAATTGTGGACACAATTCTATCATTTATTATTGTTATGTTTATTTTCATTCAAATTTCAATTAGGATTACTTCAGATTTGATTTGCTAAGATTAATTTAAGCATTAGAGTAGATTTGATTTAAAATTTAAACTAGGATTAAGATTATTTTTGATTCAGTAAAGAAGGGTAAAATTGTAGATAAAAGAATGTGGAGAAAAATGAATATCAGTGTTTCAAAATCAAACTTCAATTTGTTTTATGTTGTTTTTGTCAAATCAACACATTAACCATGTCACTATCTCAATCATAAGGACATGGAGGACCTTGAACTTTACGTAAAGTTTGCAGGCCATTCATTCTTAAAGTTTTGAACGATTTCCAAGCATTGATCGGTCTATCGTAGATCACATGAGACACCACTCTAGCAAACACCATTTTTATATTTTATATGGACATAAAACTTTTGTAACTAAATTAAGTTGGAGTAATGTTGCATGCACTTCCGTTCACATTACTTCGCATCTTTTTAGTTTCCATCGCTACTTGAACAGTGCTGGTTTGACCTTGTTTTCTGCTTACTCTGTTCTAATTTTAACACCTATCTTTATTTGAGGAGCTGTACGCCATAGTGATATGTGAGAAGTGTTATTCTGGAGTACACATGAGTGAATTACAATGGATGGAAGCAGTACAGAGGATAGTATAACTGAATTTTAAATTTCAATCATTCAATATTTGCACTGCATCATTTCTGTGCAGTTCAGATTTTCATTACCTACTGAATTCTGTTCATAATTCAGAGTATCTTGTTTGGAATGTGGCTTAGCTTTGCTGTATTTAGCTTTGTTTTTTGGCCTTATCAAGTTTGTAACCTGTATTTTTTATTAAACTATCAGTATCATCAAGCACATAGAGTCTGCAAATACCATTCTATCATTCATATGGTGGATTCTTGGGTTCTACTGGGTAACTGTAGGTGGTCAGAGTTTGACAAAGGATTCACCTCAGCTTTACTGGTTAGTTACAACTTGGAACAATATCTCTTTATGCATTAGTACCATGTTTCTTCCTTGCAATTTTGTAACCATCGTGCATGTTGTGTTTTGCAGGCTATGTATTACATTTCTTGCTTTTGATGTTGTCATTGTAGTGATTTGTGTTGCTGTTGCATGTCTCATTGGAATTGCTGTTTGCTGTTGTCTTCCATGCATACTTGCTATTTTGTATGCAGTGGCTGATCAGGTAAATAGTTTTTTCCTTATTTTATTGTTTGTCGTATAGGTTATCTTGAGATTACTAAATTTTTGTAGCTATTCATTTGAAAAATGAGAACAGTGAATTTGGAGTATGTGTCATCAGCCTTACGTCAGTAGTTAGTAAAAACCGGTTCAGTTTCAATAGGGCTGGTGAAGGGGATGTTTTGAACAATCATAAAATTTTTTATAAACTTTTATCATTCCATTTCTCGCATTTCATCGTCTTTTTCAACTTTATCAGACTTAATTTGACCTCAAATGTTGCAACAGGGAGCAACCATGGAAGAGATTGATCAGTTGCCAAAATATAAGTTTAGAATGATAAAGGAATCTAAGGAAGAAGGGGATGCCCAAGAATCATCCAGAGGAGTGATGACGGAATGTGACAGTGATACAGCTTCTGAGCATGTTATTGCCTTAGAAGATGCAGTAAGTTTCTAGTTATTAAATATGGATTTTCTTTTTATTAAAAAGTGTTAAAAAAATATATAATTTTTTGTAATATCTTACAATTATTCCATGTTTGGTGCTAAAGCCTTGCTGGTTTATTCCATGTTTGGTGCTAAAGTCTTGCTGGCTTATTCCATGTTTGGTGCTAAAGCCTTGCTGGCTTATGAAAATTTATTTACATCATGTTGTTACCTATTTAACGCCTGCAAAATCATATCTAAATAGTGACATGGTAAACAATGTAAATTACAGTATTTTTGGCTGTAGATTTAACTTTTGTTTTAAAGGTTTAGGACATTTTACCTGTTTTTACATTTAATGCATCTGATTGATGGTAAATTACAGGAATGCTGTATCTGCCTTTCTGCCTATGATGATGGGGCTGAACTTAGAGAACTTCCTTGCAACCACCATTTTCATTATACATGCATAGACAAATGGCTGCTAATCTGTGCTACCTGCCCTCTCTGCAAATTTGACATTTTGAGCACTGATAACCCCAATCAAGAAGTTTGAACTATTTAGTTGTTGCATTGACAAGGTCGGCATAACCCTTTTCACAACAATCTCATATTCACTTTGTTGCAAGTACATTACCAGAGTCACTGACAAAAATTTGAGGTGAAAAAAATGGAATTCAATTTTAATTTCCATCGCTAAATGTTATAGACGCAAAACTCGAAAACTGGTTTCATTTCTTCGTCTCTAATTTTTGTCGGTAACAACTTGCTTCATCATGTTGTCTATAATCAGCAGGTTCAACCAAACCATATAGGGAACAATTTGTTTCCATTGGTATATATGAAGAATTTGAGTCCTTTAACTTTAGCTCATAACTTGACTAGATACAAAAGAAATCACATTTCTTGTTTAAGGTCCCACCTTTTTTTTTTATTTTTTTTTTACAGTATATCTCTTAAATGACAAGGTCATAAAGCTAGAAGAAAAATATGTTGCTTTATATGGCAAATGAGTGAATAGGTGTTGTGGACTAGGGAAGTATTTTTTACAGTTGATTAGTACTTGATTTTGTGCATGTTTGTTTTAATGTTTCTCCTATGTTTCAAAGTAGAAAACACATTAACATAATAAATAATTTGAATAATTTAGTGTAGAGTGAAAAAGGAGTAGGAGTGGTCCTGTATTTAAGCGTTCTCAAATGATTCATTGGTGTTTACTTTCTAATAATCATATACCACTAAAACATTTGACTTGATGAAAATTGTAAAATTTATGAAAAGCTCCCAGTATCATGTGTTTCTACTTTCTATGTTGAATAAAGATCAGGCAACTTGTATTTTAATTTCTTTGAATCAATTTTAAAATATAATTGACGGGTCATTTATCTAATTATTGAAATCGACAACAGTGTGTGATTGTGTCACTGCAAAAAAATTGAGAAAATTCAATTTTGTTATTCCATATGATTGATGATAGCACAAATTAAAAGTATACCTATTTCTATTTTTGGGCGGAAATTAATATCACAACATTTAGCTGTAGCAAAGAGGCTATATTAGAGTTGAACAAATTATGATTTATAAATACTTGCCTCTGTTGTCATTTTCATTTTAGTGATTATTTGGTTTTGCTCTTTATTATGCCTGTTCCAAGGGAGTCAAATCAGAAAATACATGGTCTTTTTCTTTGTTGCTCCATTTTCAGGATAACATCTACAATTTGAGTTTTACCAAAACTTTGTTGTGATACCAAACATATACTAATACTACTAGCAAATTAACAATCCCTTCGAATGTTGCTTACCCAAACTGGAATCCCTCTTACAACCCCAGTGGAACCATCATCATCAGCCACCGGAATTCCGGTCACCGGATAAGAATATTCCATCACTTTTACTGTCACTGAAATATTGATAACACCATTTCTCCTAACCCTATTGTCCCATAACCTGTAACTGAAAAATTGCACCTGATCATCTTGTAAAAACAAATCTGACACTGGTATCCTGGCCATTCCAACACTTTTAATATTCCCCCATGATGTTTTGCATTTCACGTCAGCTATTATATACCTTGCATTCAATGGCACCTCCATCACAAGCTTCTCATTCCATAAAAGACAGCTTCCTCCACCACATTCTTCTGTATTATCTTTTGTGGAGTAACAAGTTTCATTGCTTGAATCACACTTAAGAGAAACAAATGCATTTTTCTTTATGGAGTTTTTATTCATGTGGAGGTTTTCTGCATTCAAAATGATTATTTCTAGAATGTGAGACATCGCCTCTATGATAACTAGCAACGTTTACGATTCTGATGACAACTGTGACACGATTTTTGATATCATAGAGAATCACAGTCAAATATGACTGATATGAGTTCAAAGATATAAAAAAGTTTGATTTGGTGACTTAAATTGATCGCGGTATAGTAGACCTCTTTTAAAACCCATGTAGCTAATTTGCTCCAAAACGTTGAAAACAATGTATAGGGTACTTTTGGGGCAGAGGAATCTTGGGAAGTGAAGGGTTGATGGAAAAATGAAACGGGAAAGAAGTGGAGGGTTATAAATGTGTGTTTTGGAAGGAAATGTGAGGGAAAGAGGAGAGAAAGATAGAGGTTGTTTCTTTATGTTGATTTTAATTGTGTTTTGGAAACGTTTGAGAAGAATGGATTTAAGTAATGTCAATTTGTGAAGGACCATGGAAAATGCATGTTGACATTTTGAACTGTGGCTAGGGGTTAGAAAAATGAGCTATATATGTGGTTGTTTGGACTAGTTGGTTGCTGAAGTTACTCGGAAATTTCATTTCTGCTGGGAGTAGTATTCAAAGTGGTGCCTAGGAAATGGTTGCAAATCTGTTCCAAAATCCCAATGCTAAGTAAGTTCCATTTGGAAAGAAATTCAAATCCAAAATTTGTATAACCAAGTCAACTTTAGAATTTGGAATTCTCAAAATCATGTTGGTCCAAAATTTGTGTTGTATCCGCATCCTCTAAACCATGCTAACTAAGTGCTATAAATTTTAATTAAAGAACTAATGAAAACATAAATAACATATTTTAAATTTTAATAACAATTGTTTTCTCTCATATTCTCATGTATTAAATATGACTCTTGGAGTCATGCATACTAATAATCAAGATCACCACCAAACAACTACATGTATGACACTGTCAATAGATTGTAAATTTAAATAAAAAATAAATAAATTTCAAATATTAATGCATCATACACATTTGATTTTTCATCATTCTCATTTATTTAATATTTCTCTTTGAGTTATGCATATCAATCACAAGAACACTGCCAACAAACTAAATCCATAACACCACTGTTTTTAAAAAAATCAATTCCCTATAATTCTTCATGTATTAAGTGACTCTTGGAGTCATATATTATATACATTATAAATACAAGATAATTGTAAAGTTGAACCTTTATTAAATTTATGTATTGTGTGTCTGTTATTTATCAAATAACTGTGTTTTTAATAATCATATTAAATTTTGTAAGATTCAATTTTTTTTATTAATTAGGAATTCGAGCACTTGAACTTATATGAGAAACCTCTTAAGCATTACTAATGTCTTTGATCTGTTATTAATTTCTCTACATATACTTCTTTGGATTTTCCTCTTTTCTTTTATTTCATCTTTTTGCACTGATATGTAAAAATAAAAGATACGCGTGTGTGTTCTCGTAAGCTTAACTCAATTGGTTGAAATAATGTATAATATATGCAAGGTCTGAGGTTAAACCTGGAACACCACAAAAAAAAAAAATACACGTCTGCAAACTCACAAATATCGTGATAGTAAAAAAACAAAAATGAGTATTTATCTAACTATTTACATATACCAGTAAAATAATTGTCATACTTTTATTTTATTTTACAAAATTAAATTATTAGTAAAGGTATTTTACAAAATCGTAGGAACAATTGTTTGCTCAGAATCAGGTCCATGAACTTTTTTGTTTCTCATATTTATAGAGAAGGAAATCAATGTGTTGATTCCCTAACCACTTTTGGTTTAGTTGTTTCTCATTTTATGGTGGTATATATTTTGGTACACTAGTACAAAATATACAAAAGAATTATTGGTATTATACCTATTTTACTAAAAAGAGGTGTGAAATATAATTAAGGTGGCAATTTTGTAAATATACTGAAAATTTTGTTTTAGTAAGTCTGTGTTTGATTGCCCGGTTAAAACACTCAAACGTGCTTCCTATTCACGAAAAGTGATTTCAACGTGTTTGGTTTTCCACCAACACCTTGCCGCCGCCGCAAGTTATCATCTCCAAAATCAATTCTTAGAGAAGCTGCTTCCATAGCTTCTTGAAATCAAGTCTCTCTAACATGAAAGTACACAATACCATTTGTCTCATTTACCCTTGATCTTGTCACTTCCTTTCACGTACCTTTTAATGTTTGACAGATCCATTCACTTTCTTAAAAAATATGTTACTCTATCTCACTATTGATTGTTGTCTGCGTTTTTTTTTTTGTTCCTGTGAAGTTTTTTTATTTTTTGGTGTTGCAGAGAACTCAAGGAAGAAGAAGAAACTGCTTTTTTAGGATAGAAAACACTGTTGTAAACAACGGTGTTTTTTGGTGTGAAGAAACACGTTTCTCTTGCATACTAACAACGGTGTTTTTTTAGAAGAAGAAACACGTTTCTCTTGCATACTAACAATTTTTTTTAGCAAAACACTTTCTCCTTGTTATAGTACTTGTTAAATACCCTTTCTTTTATGCACTTTTTGAGAACAAAGGTGAGAAAAGCTAAGGCCACAATGACCTCTGCTTCAAAGCATTCTTTACTCTTGTGATTTTGATATTGATCCCTAACAACAACTTCTTTGCTATCATACATTAAATGACTGTGTTGTCTTTTGTAGGTGTTTTTTTTTTTTCTTTGTTGCTAAAGTTGTTAAAGTCCTGTGAGTGAGTGCATACATCTGAATGATCTGATGACAGACTGTCATATCACATTTTTAGAATCTTTTTAATTAAGTTTTAATTCTATTTTTATTAATTTAGTACTTAATTTAGAGTCATTTTGAATAAATTATCATTTTTTATTTATTGAGTCAAAAAGGTTTCATCAGCTATTATTACTACTAGTTTGTGGCTATATGTCTATGGATATACTTGATGGGTAATTTGAGAAGGAACATGTAGCACAAGGAAAGAAATGAAAGCAAGAGAAAACATGATTATATAAAAGAGCCACATGAACAAGAACAAGGAGGTGTCGAACAAGAACAAGGAGGTGTCAAAGAGCAATGGATTTAAGAATTCATATTAATTTATTGGCTTATGTTTGATCTAAGAGAGAAAAACGTAACATGTAAAACTTAGGGAACTAGGTTACAAGGATATAAAAAAGGAACAACCGCACCACACAAAGACAATCACGTTTTGGCAGAAGCAAGAAAAAGCCATACGTTTTGGAGGGTTTCGGGAGAAAGAAAACGGCAGACGCACACATGAGTAGAGCAGTCAAAAAAGCCCCATTTACAAAAGCCCCATCAGCTGAGAGCCCTAAACTTTCTGGCCCCATGTTCAATAAGTTAATTTTTGGCCCCAGCCCACTATGTCATGTTTTTTTGTTGGGCTTAATTGAGGGGGCTTAGGGGCCCAATTTTACTCCTTCCATTTTTCACTTTTGCAATTGCTGCGCCTCCTTGATGAGGATCATGTGGAAGAACCACAACCTCGACAACCACCATGACGATGCAATCGCAACGGTACCACAACCTCGACAACCACCACTTTTGCGATTATGAGTTTTTCTTCAATTCCCAAAATATGAGTGAACCCTAAATTCCAAAAATCAATTGGAACTCTAAATCGAACCTTCCACTTCTTCTGCGATTCTACAATTTCTGTCTCTACTCTCTCATCATCTCCGACACGATTATGTGTTCCTTTTCCCTGCGTAAGCCTTCAACCAATATAGCTACTTCTGTTTATAGCTTTTGTTTACTGCTTATGCTTATGGATGCTGCTTATTAGTTTTGGATGACAGAATACTCTGTCGTGAAAGCATGGCAAATTATTTATTTTTTTTTGGAAAAGACATAGCAATGTTATTTACTTTATTGGAGTTTCAAGTATCCTAGTTTCAAGATGAATGAATCATGAGGCACTGCATGAAAGTTACATATAGCAGCACCCACAGAGAAGAAAATATTTAAGATGTGAATGACGAAGATAAATACAAGAAATTTACCTTTGAAGAACAGTTATGGATAAGAGAAGAATACACACAATAACAGTTTGATATTGCTATAGCAGTTTAAGACTGGTTTGTAAATAAGGATGTGAGTTCGATGCTTATGTTGTGAGGCTTTATATACCAATTGAAAGACCTATTGTGGGGGACATTAATGTCTCTTTCCTTTCCCTGGTAGTCTTCCAATGGTTTTCACTTGGGATTCTACATCTATACATTGCTTAAAAGATGTGGATAAAAATTTATT
>Ga0315914_1010544_pt1 | contig 11442 bp, 7 predicted proteins | sample MpolenodulesMG_FD_203920 | JGI IMG/M metagenome (GOLD analysis project Ga0315914, IMG submission 203920) | Medicago polymorpha root nodule microbial communities from Los Angeles, California, United States - elongated nodules | ecosystem: Host-associated > Plants > Roots > Nodule | place: USA... | reverse complement strand
CTTAGTTATACCTTTTTCTTAGTTGCAAATACTGAACTTTTAGTTTTGGATACCATCCAGGGATTATTCAGCATGATACTTATGCAACTAATAGTGAATATATTGTTATTATGGCTTAAGAAAAAAAAGTCACTCATTAGAAGTTTTGAGGGAGCTTAATGTCATTTGATTCATTTCTGTCTTGCTTAGGTTTATGCTTAATATCCTTGCTTTGGTGTATTTTTATTTTTTTAACAATTTTTGGATTTTTTTTTGTAAAATCTGGTCTTGAAAACCGGTTTTAACCAAAAAATAACCGTTTTAAAACCGGTTTTTATACCAATAAATAACCATTTTTAATCCAGATTAAGAAAAAACTGGATATTTTTTTAAACCAAACCATATCCGTTTATAAACCAGTTTTGTAAAAGTAACCGGTTATTTATCCATAACCATATTCATAACCGGTTATGTAACTGGTTTACAATTAAATATGGTTATGGTTAGGAATCCAAAATCATATAAGTGGTTTATATATGGATATGGTTTGGTCGGTCAAAATATCCGACCATGCACACCCCTAATTTTCATGATAGTTTAAAAATTAAATTGATGCATTTCCATAGTTTAGGGACATTTTAGTTGATTTTTATGGTTCTCTGATTAAATTGTTGAGGTAATAGTTTAGTGATTAAATAAATTGTTTATTCCTTTTATTTTTTTAATCACATTTGAAGATAAATGCAAGAAACATTTTCTTTCTGGCACTATCTCTAATATTCACTCTCTTACCGTAGAAAATTTATTTGGGTCTCACTGCTTTATATGAGACCAATTTCCAAATTGTGAGACATAGATATGTTACACCCAATCCAATAAAAGAGTGAATGTTAAAAAAAAAATGTTCATGGCACACTCTACATTTGATATCTAAATGACACCCATAGAAAACTGATACTGATAAAAAATAACATAAAAAACATTGTTTATTGAAATAATAACAAAACTAATAGTTTTTTTTTCGGAGGAAACAAAACTAAATTATTGTCTTCTTTTAACTCACTATGTCCAAGTGTAGATGTTACAGGACATTCAAAATCCCATGTAGAACTCAAGTCGTTTCATCAAACAAAGTTTCTAACATAATGAACTGCAGTTTAAATAACACTATAGGTTGCTAATTCTTCACTTATACATTCAAAATTTTGGCTTAAAGATAAGTATGAGTAACAACTAACGAGGTATATATAAAGAGTTTTGCTTGAGATGGTAATACCTCTCAAAAACTCTCTTCTATTTTCTCTCTTTCTACATTTTTGCAGTAACCAAAAACTCTCCACTTATTTTGCTCTGATTTATTGTTCATATTTATAGCCAAAATCTAGGTTAAGATCATTTGTGGATGAGAAAGATGCCAAAAAACTGCTAGTGAGATTGTGACAAAACCAAAACTATAAGGTTGTTGATTGCAGAAAATGCATAGTTGCATGTGATATTTGGACTATGGAGCACAAAAATGGAATTTTGAAAAAAGCAAATGGAAAGTTAAACTGAAGTTATGTTCAGAATGGAAAATCTTAATTTGGCATGTTGGTTATACTTCATCCTCGCTGTAATCTTTTTATTTTATGTTTGACATTTAGTTAAATTGGTCAAAAATTTGGTGAAATTGGTTAAAGAGTGAGGCACAGAGAAGGTTGTAGACTTTGTCCTTCTCTTTCTTTTTAAAAATTTGTTTTTATTGTATTTTGTATTATTATTTTTTAGGGAAAGATTAAGTATAAACAGTTATTTTAGTTATTTACATATGCAACATATTTATTGGCTTGTATAACAAGCAATTTTATTGACCTGTAGTTTTAGTCAAGTGAGATTTTTAGCCGTTTTAAGTGAATCAACCAGCCTCCATTTAAAATACACAAGACTTCAATTTGGGATCCTTGACCACCGTGTCAACGAGCGTATAAATTTGACTAAAAATGTCATACAAGTTGCATGTTTTCTTACCAAAAAGTCAGACTAGTTATTTACATGTGGTAATTTGATTATTATCTGATAACCAAGTAGGGATTTGTAAGCAACTCCGGCTCTATCCGAAATGTAAAAGTAAGCAAATATGGTCATTACATTGATCTAATCCAAACGGTATATGGGCATGTTTTCTTGTCCAAATATAAAAACAATTTAAATGTACATGATATAGCTCATATATATCACTCCTAGGGACGTCAATGGATACCCATGGGTTTTGATATCATGATACCCGTCTCCGCCATATTGGATAAATATGATACCCGTGCCCGCCCGTATCCTTGTGGGTACCCATTATACGGGTACCCGTGGGTATTGAGGTATCCATGGTACCCATGAATTTTTGAATTTATTTATTTTTTTGTACAAATAATAACTTTTTTAATTACCAAAAAACTTCAACTTTTAAACATCCATATATCATCCATTCAAAATTTCATAAATCATACATAATCTATAGAAAATTCATGATTCTTAAATAATCCATAGGATATGTTTTATGATGTGAATGAAGTGGAACGGTGAACTTAATAAGATGAATTAAAAAAAATTAAATAAAAATAGGTTATCAATGAAGAATCTTAGATGGGCGGTAAAATTTGCTTCAATAAGGTAACAATTTTAAGTAATAAGATAAGATGTATAAGAATATTTTAGTAATTTATTTAATTTATTATCGGGTATGGTTACCCGTGAGTATGTGTACAATCAAATCTTTGTCTGTATCCACATAATAAGGGGTAGTCAAATACCCGTTTATTATATCTGTGGATACCCGTTTAACTACCCGCCCCGTGCCCGTGATGGATTTTACCCACGGATACCCGTGGGCATGAGTATTTTTGCCACCCCTATCCTCAAAATATATGTTGTTATCGCTCACTTCACACATGCGAATATATAAATTTGACTGTTAATATCTTTAATTATCTATGGTAAAAAATTTAACATTTTAAAATATTTTTCAAGATAAATCGAACATCTTACATGTTAATATTTATATTTATATATTAGTTAAAAAATATAGTCAAAATAAATAAGACATGTATTTTAAAACGGATAGAGTAATATGATTTATTACATCATCCCTAAATAAAAATATATCTCGCTTTTATCATCTGAATATTTTTTTTTCAACATACTCCACGTTCGAACAAAAGTAAATACTTTCATTGCCCTGCTTCGTATATATGTAGATTACACTTTATACACGGAACAAAATTTGCATCTAGCAAAGTATCGAACAAAATGTTTTTTTTTAAGAGAAGATGCTTATAGCATTTTATTAAAAATAATATTATTAATATAATATGGGGTATTAAAATAAATAATAGGATTAGTTAATAATGTGGTCCCTTCAGCAAGCGCATAAGCAAACGCATTTGTTTGTCGTCTAGGAAACTCAACCCGAGAGTTTGTGAAGTGGTTGGCGAAGAGAGATTGACAAGCCGAAATGATATGCTTGAATTCGGAGACATCATCTTTATAAGAATGGAAAGCATCATGAGTAGTTTTAGAATCCATTGCAAAGTCAACATTATCAAATTGCATATTGCTTAACCATTCCAAAGCATGGTACAGACCCAAAGCTTCGCCAAATGAACTGAATGAACAACATCAAAGCTTATGGTTTTGGCTAGCACAAAAGCACCGTCGTCATCTCTCACACGAATGCGTATGTCGGTTATGTTCGTAGCAACCGAAAAATCTGCATCCACGTTACATTTGTGCTAGCCAGTGCAGAGGAGCCACTGAAGCCGCGGAGGATGGCTGCAAGTGCACACCAGTCTGCTGCGAAATACGACACCAATACGACTTGGTGTCTGCATATGCGTGCATTACTGATTGGAATCAGTTAAGGTAGCATTTGCATGTTGCCACTCCTTAATCATGACATACGCTCTGTCAACAGTCATGGCACATGTCTCATTCTTGTTTTCCCAAACCTTCAAAATGTTTAGATGAGTTGAATATCAAAGTTCAGATGGCGCTTATAAAACTATATGTTATATACAAATTATCTTAGAAACATATCATCTTAAGGAGTTATACTCATATTTTTATTGAGTATGAATCAACTTCTTACCGACTAGACTAACACATAATAACCATATTTTAATATCATCTCATCTTGTATAAGAGTAACTAGGTAATTAGGGCGAGGGAGTTAAAAAATGGAATCATAAGGGCCATTGTTTGATTCAAATAACAAACCCCGTCATAAAAACTAATGATACTAAAAAAGATAAACTAACCAATGAGAAATAAGCTTTCGCCAAAAATCATTAAGGTTTTGGGAGAAAAAGTGAAGTCAATGAAAATGGATTGACCGGAATACATTGTTCGCAATGGGTTTCTTCACGAGAAATAACATTTTTTCTTTAACAAATTACGAAAACAAGCCAAATTTACAAATCTTGTCGCATCCCTACATAAATAGAAAACAACTAATTTAATTATACATCCAAAACACAAGATTCGATTAAAAAGAGATTATGATTCAATTAAATCCATCTCTTAATTTCTTACAATAACTCACACATTGCTGTTCCAATTCAATTCAACAATTAAATTCAGAAAGCAACATTTCTTCTATGTCCAACAGCATAACTCTTTGATCTAGGATAAGAATCAGCAACAAAACCAACTTTTCCTTCAACAAAGGAATCAAATGGCATATCCTCATCAATCTTAGCCATTCCAACACTACTAGACTTAGGTAACCCTTTATGCAATTTCTGTTGTTGTTGTTGCTGCTGCTTGAGAACTAAATCCACATCAATTCTATTACCTAAAGTTCTAGCAGAAGCAGCTCTAACAAGTTCAGCAAAATCTTCATTACCCTCTAATGATGCTGATGATCTTCTTGATGATGATCTTCTTGATGTTGCTGCACTTTGACTTCTTGATAATGAAAATTTACTAGCACCATCCATTGGATAACTTCCATAACTCATATTTTGACCACAGTTTGTTATGCTTCTTACGTATGCATCTCTTGCTTTTCCTAGTGCTCTTATTGGTGAACACATGATCCTCACAAACATGTTTTGGTTCTGTCCCTTCCTCATCATAATTAAGAAAAATGGTTGTTTAAGAATGTTTTTTTAGAGAGAGTTTGAATGTGAATATGTAAAGTGGGTTTGAATTGATTTTTCGTTGTGAAATGGTGTTTGTGTTTATGTGTATATATATGATATGATATTATGACATGAAACCGTGAGCAGAAGCAATAGGAAGACTTTTTCATAGCACACCGGATTGAGAAAACGTTGTTAGGATTAAACTATTGTAGATAAGAATGAATACTGTGAAACGTGTTCAACTTTGATTATAAAATTTAGTGTATTGTTTAATTTAAGGAACATTATTATTATTTAGTCTACGTGTTGAAAATTGAAAACGAGTGAAATAGGTGACTTGTTGGAACCTAGCTATGCAGATAAGTTTGAGTATTTCTCTTAAAATTAATTAATTTATAATTACATAGTAGCTAATACCCCATTAATCTAGTTTGTGTGTGAATAGGTTACTTACATAGTAGCTATACCCAATTAATTTACTTATTTCTTGATGTAAAAAAACTAATTTTTTTTATGTTAGTTATTATGTTAATTTTTTTTCTTTGGTCACAATTCAAACTTTGGTCATTCCATTCATTCAGTCCGTATCTTAAACTAGCAATTGAGTTACCTAGCCATCCAATTAAATTTTATTGATTTATGTTAGATGAAAAACCTGTAATTTTTCTATCAAATATGAATCGACGCAACGATGTTCGATGATGATCAGTTTGGTTCAAGTGATTCCATCATATCATAGGAGATAATTTAAAAACCAAGAAAATTGACATTTTATATTATAAAGATTTGACAAATTAAAGTTTAAATTCTCAATTTTCTCACGTATTGGATTCGCGGGTTTGAAATCATGAAATCATTACCTAAACCAAGCCACTTTAGGTTTAACCGGATTAGACACAAACTAAGCTCAAATTAAACACTTCGGATTGGGTCGAGGAATTAATCGTAGTTGACCTGCATGCATAAACACCCTTAAGTAAAGGATTATAGAAGAACTGCTAGTGCTTGAAATGCATGCTATTTGCGCACATTATTGCGGACAGAGTGTTTAACTACATTTTTTGTAATCATTTTCTAGATAATATTGAAAGAATTGTTGTTGTGACTTGTAAGCTGTACTACTACTCTCTCTTTTTCCTTCCTTCTTTTATTGACTTTAATAATATTAAATCAAAACGCTATTCACAACATGTTTTGTTTAATTACGATGATTTTTATATCAAAAAAATATGTTTTAGTGCATCTCACAAGGTATGAATAAAAAACCAAAAACAAAATATGAATTGATTTTTGCATTCTTGATGATGAAGGGACTTCATCTTAGCCAAAACACAATTGATCCAACCTATTCTTGATGTGGAAATTGGAGAAGCTTTAGACTTTCTTTCGGCTCTAAATTGAGTTTGATGTTAAAAGTGCTTTGGATAGATTTCACAACATAGATATGTCTCGGAATCTTGATACCATTATTAGTTATTGTAGGCTTACGTTTGGCAATTGTAGAAGCTCTAGTGTTGTGGACAAATCAATGAAGTTCTTCGCACTCTTACAAAGGTGACCGCATCTCTAACTAGTTAGTTTCCAAGTATTTATCGATAATCCCATTTGTATTCTAGGTATTTTTTGAAGACGAATGTTAATTGCTAGTATATTATTAGAGTCTAGAGGAGTGGGGGAAATGTTAGCAGCAAGGATCAAACTTTAAAACTCATTCTTAAACTCCTTCAATGTACCAAAATCTTTTACCATTGGGCTACACCTTTGAAGACAACAAAATATAATGTTATTAATATATTTCTTGAAACAGTAAAATATAATGGGTTTGCTTGCTTCTTGTTTGATACAATGAGCATTTCACACTTTAAAAATAGGTTACTCATAAAGTGTAGATTAATCCACGTGAATTTTACTCAATTAAAAGAGTGAGTGTTGATAAGAAAGTGTTCATTGTACGCCTATAATTTTATTGTATTTGTAACTAAAAAAATTCAATTGGGCTATGAGGTTCATCAAGGTCAAGGTTAATGCTCATCAAACCCTAATGAAGTTACTTATAGAATAGATCACCATAAAAAATAGCATCATGTTGACATCAGAAGTTGAACTTACGACGGATGAGTCAACTCCTTAACAACTGAACCAACATTCATTGATTGCTAAATTAATATTTGTTACCCATTGAGGTGTGCCCCTTATATTTTATCTTTGAGTTAAATAAGTTGTCGATCCTTATAAATATCTTAAATTTTGTTTTCAATCTCTCTAAAAAAATTCACCAAGTTTTGATCTCCAAATATTTTCTGTCACGACTTTTAGTCCACGCTTTTAAGTCAACACATACGTACCATTCACATTTTTTTAATGAATTTATACAAAGATGTTTAGAAAATTATGGAAATATCTTCCACAATCTTTTTTATCAAAATATAAAATTTTAATCAAATATATAAAACTTAAAAATACTTATTAATTTATCACATGTTTAAAAAATTAGATGTTTGCAACAAATATACTAAACATAACTGCAAAAAATAATTCAAAATCTCCAAATAAACACATAGATTTATTTAAAAACAAGCACCACAAGTTATGACATAAAATTTTATTTTGAGTACTAAAACTTACACAACTCTTTTGAAGGATCAAATGCAAAATTTAAAATATTTATTTGGAAAAAGAAAAATCATTCAACCCTTTAGGGTCCGTTTGATGGTCAGAATAAGATAGAGACATGATATGATATAAAGCTGGATGGAGATAGGATATGATAAGAACATGATAAACATTAATCCTATCATGTATTTGATGCGCGCATGATAACAAACATGATATCATTATATTAAATGAAAAAATTGCTCTCATAATTAATTAAATATTGTAAAAATGGCATGTTATTAATTATAATAGAAAATACATGCTATCATTATTTTAAAAATGACAGAATATCAAGATAATAAATAAGGTATGATCTTCTGATCCCATCAGGATAATTTCTAACCCAGCATATACTCAAAAGATAGAAACTATAAAGGAAAGTCAGAATAAGATATGAAAATGGTTTATTTTATCCTATCTATTTGGTGCATCAAACATGAGATTTAATCATGATATGATTAATATATCATATCATGTCTCCCTATCCTGACCATCAACATACCCTTACCTTTTTAAGGATTGAATAATCCCGATCTTTTAGCAGATTATACTATAACATAACAGCACGTCTCTGAAAATAATTGGACTGTGGAGGCTTTATGCTTCGAGAAGAATGGAAGGCTTTTCCATAATCCCATGTTGGCGACTGAGAGAGACTCCTTTGAATATAGTTTGACGAATTTGTCACTCATGTTCCTTTTACATGCTAAAGTTTACCTACAGATCATAGAGACTCGTGTGAATTTGTCACTTAATGTATTTGATCTAGAAGTTTTTTGTTTTTTTAATAATTGATCTAGAAGATTTTAGTAGGTAATTGAATATAGTTTGACGAATGTATTTTTAGTAGGTAAAATCACCTACTAAAATTACCTATTAATGATTTTAGATCACTTAATGTATTTGATTTAATGTTAAAAGAATTTGTCTAACATATGTAATAAAAGTTTGAGACCCATGCCGGGAAATGTTTTATTGAAAAATTATTTTCTATATTTTAAGTAATATAAATTTTAAATGAAAATATCTATAAAATGTACACAATTTTTTTGGCAAAAATGTAAATTAAAATTAAAAAAGTCATATTTATTTTTTGGAAAAAGCTTAGATACATTTCATTAGTTGTTCTTCATATGGTTCTTAACTTAGATTTCCTTAATCAAATACATTCCTTAATAATTGTCTTCATGATTTTGGCTTCCCTGATATTACCATCAAGCTTATCATGCACTGTGTTTCATCTTCCACTTTCTCTATTTTATGGAATGGAAATAAATTGCCTCAGTTCAAGCCAACTCATGGTCTTCGTCAAGGGGATCCACTCTCACCACACCTGTTTATTATTTGCATGGAAAAACTCTCTATGGCGATTAATAATGCAGTGAATCAAGGATATTGGGAACCTATTCATATTTCTAGCACAAGGCCTCATTTATCACATCTCCTCTTTGTGGATGACGTGCTTCTCTTCACCAAAGCAAAAGGTTCTCAATTCCGTTTTGCTTCCACTTTATTTGATGGGTTGAAGAAGGCTTCAGGATTAAAGATCAATCTCTCCAAGTCAAGAGCTTTCTTTTCTTTAGGTACTCCCCAAGCAAAGATCCATAAGCTAACCGCTATTTCTGGTATTTGCAACACAACATCTCTGGAAAAATACCTAGGCTTCCCAATCCTCAAAGGGTGGCCTAAAAGGAGTGATTTCTTATTTATTATTGAAAAAATGCAAAACAGGCTGGCTACTTGGAAAAGAAAACTTCTCAATAAAACAGGTAGACTTACTCTAGCCTCATCTGTTTTATCCTCCATTCCAACTTACTATATGCAAATAAATTGGCTTCCCCAAAATATTTGTGATAGCATTGACCAAACCACTCGGAATTTCATGTGGAAAGATCACAACAACAAAGGCATCCATCTTGTGAATTGGAAAATTGTTGCTAGCCCGAAAAAGTTTGGTGGCTTAGGCATTAGAACAGCCAGAGAAGCTAACATTTGTCTCCTAGGGAAGCTAGTTTGGAACATGGTGCAAAAAAACAAATAAATTGTGGGTGAATCTTCTTTCTAACAATTATTCAAGTGGCCACAATTTCCTTCACACAACAGCAGCCAATCGTAATAGCTCTCCTTCTTGGTCATCCATAATTCGAGCCAAAAATGTTCTAAAAAGCGGTTACACTTGGAGAGCTGGCTCGGGTAATTCTTCCTTTTGGTACACTAATTGGAGCTCTCTTGGTTTGCTCGGCACACATGTACCTTATGTTGATATTCATGATCTTCATCTAACTGTTAAAGATGTTTTCACTATCGGCAGGCAGCACACTCAGTTGCTATACACCATTCTTCCAACAGATATAGCAGATGTCATTAACGATACTCATCTCAATTTCAATGCTTCCATAGATGATGCTTATATTTGGTCTCATAATAGCAATGGTGTTTACACTACAAATAGTGGATACAGTTTGATTCTATCGCAATCAGAAACTTTAAACTATAATAATAGTTCTTGGTCTTGGATTTGGAGATTGAAAATTTGGGAAAAATACAAGTTTTTTCTTTGGCTTGCTTGTCAAAACGTTGTTCCTACTTTATCTCTTCTCAACCACAGGAACATGGTCAATTTAGCCATTTGTAGCAGGTGCGGAGATCATTAAGAATCATTCTTTCACTGTGTTAGGGATTGCAGATTTTCTAGCATTATTTGGCATAAAATTGACTTTTCTAGTCTGATTGGACTGGTTGAACGAAGGAATTCGCTGCCACCGTTCCACTACCTTTCTCGCAGGACTGTGGTGGATTTGGAGACACTGCAACCTCATGTGCCTTAACAATGAAGCTCGTTCAGTTTACCGACTCAGGAACTGCATCGGATGTGGCTTCTAAATGTTGATGGAAGCTTCATCGGAGATCCTATTCGTACTGGTTTTGGAGGTGTGATCTGAAATTTCACAAGTAGTTATGTTACCGGCTTCTCGGGCTTCATCAGTAGCCCCAATGACATCTTGTTTGCTGAACTGACAGCACTGCACTGAGGTCTTACAATGGCAGCTAGCATGGATTTTGCAGTTTTGGTTTGCTACTCCGACTCACTACACGCAGTTAATCTCGTAAATGACGATATCTCCCACTTCCATGTCTCTGCCGTGCTCATCCAGGATATTAAGGACTTGCTGAATTCTAGAGGTTACACGCTCCACCACACTCTCAGAGAGGGCAATCAAAGTGCGGACTTTATGGCAAAATTAGGAGCCTCTGAAGATGATGTCTTGACAGTTCATTCCTCTCCTCCCGAAGGCCTGTTTAGGACAGACGAATTGGGAACTCTCTTCATTAGGAACTAGTTGTTTTATCTTCTATTCCTGTTTTTCCTTTCCTTTTCCTGTTTCTTTTTTAATTAGCCTTGTAACCAAAAAAAAACTTGGAATATATTTTTTGTGATTATTATTACTGATATGTCCAAGAACAGAGATAAAGGATGAAACAGTTACGATAAACGTACGATGGAGGACCAGTACGTTGAAGGAGATGATCCGATGAGTTTTCCAGTGATGGTTAGAGCGAGCGACGGTGATACCTGCAAAACAGACACACGCTCCAACACTCAAGTGAGAGAGAGAGAGAGAGAGGGAGGGAGGGAGAGAGAGAGAGAGAGAGAGAGAGAGAGAGAGAGAGAGAGAGAGAAAATACTAACAAT
>Ga0315914_1010543_pt1 | contig 11445 bp, 7 predicted proteins | sample MpolenodulesMG_FD_203920 | JGI IMG/M metagenome (GOLD analysis project Ga0315914, IMG submission 203920) | Medicago polymorpha root nodule microbial communities from Los Angeles, California, United States - elongated nodules | ecosystem: Host-associated > Plants > Roots > Nodule | place: USA... | reverse complement strand
TCTTAGGTGTTTTTAATGTAATTCACTGCAAAATAATGCAAAACGGCAAAACAAAGCACCTCATCAGTATTTGGAAAGAAAATGGATGAAGATTCAAGCAGTCTCGGAAGACATTACAAAGTGAAGAAATTATGTTCCAAATTCCAAGACAAATTTCAAGGAATAAACACTCGAAAGATCAAGAAAAAGGAAAAAAAAAACAAAATGGAAAAAAGTACCACGCGCCCCAAGTGTCCGAATGTGGGAGGTGGACCCTCCTAGTTGATGATGTTGTTGACTTTGTGATAGAAGTCCTCGACCAAGAGGAATGTGTGCCATCCCCCAAATGAAAACTTGGTTTTACGTTGGTCTCCTCTAATCGAGGCGCTATTTAACTCCCCCTTATGGGAATGAGGGGTTTTAACAGCAAAAGGTGCTAACTTTTAGGTAAAATGTTAGTGCAGATAATTGGTAATCGAGAATGATTCAATCATGATTTCGTAATGTTATTTAACCTTACAAGAAATGGATAATTATTGGTAATATCTAGACATCTTAGGCATGTCAGTCAAAGTTGTTAAAATTGGGTCTTTACTTCAAGTCGAAAGGGAGTAAAAAAATCAGAATTCATAAAGTCGCAATCAAAATCGAAGGATTTTACTCAAGGACTTTTGTAGAATCGATATAAGATAGTAAAATTGGGACTCGTAAAATCGCAATCGAAATCGAGGATTCTACTAAAACAAAAATAATGTTAATATGTTATAAATTGCATATAGTCATAAATGACTTAAAGTTCAAAGTCCACAAAATACATATACATAAATGACTCAAAGCCTATATGCAAATATTCTTTAGTAGTCATAATAATGTCAAACAACCTAGACAAAATACTTAAAGGCAAATCCTAGATGCCTAAAAAAATACTTGATCACAAGTGAGTAAGGCTATTAAGTTTCAAGGCAAAGACTAGATGTCTAAAAAAATATTTAAAGGCAAAGCTTATATGCAATCATAAATCACGAATAAATCGTCAATTATATGGATTATCTTCCATCATATTAACACTTTCATCTTCATTGATCTCGTCATTTCCTCCATCATCATCATCATCACCACTTTCACCAATTCCATTATAACCTTCCATGATGGAGACAAACGAATATGAAATCAGTGTGAAGAAGAAATGGAAAAGATGATGGATGATGGATTGAAGGAAAGGATGATGGATTGAGGGAAGAAGGCAATCTAGTTAGGTTTAGTTCATTTTGAATTAGATGAACCGTGTAACTAATGAGGAAGTGTGGGGGAAGTGAAAGAATGATAAATTTTGGTCTTTTGGGTATTTATATAACCGGGTCATGGATTAAAATCGGGTCAATTTACCAACCAGGTTAAAAATTGACCCGTGTCAAAAAAATGAACAAAATCCTTCAAAATCTATCAAAATCCTACGATTTTAAACGGATTTCACGATTTTGATAGGATTTTTTCTGTTTTGGGGATTCTGCTATAGATTTGAGTCGTTGACCTTGAAGCTACGTAAAGTCGCAAAAATCTGGATTTTGGGACGTAAGTCGCGATTTTGACAACCACGATTACAGTGATACATTGCCTAAAGAGTTAACCAGGAGTTAAAATCCTCTCCATTTGTTAAAAATAAATGAATAGTGTCATTTAGTGAGAGAGATATACAAAAAAAAAATGTAATAAGTCTTACCACTAAGTGGGTCCTACTAGTATTAATTATTTCAAACTTCTTTATGTCTTTATCTTTTCATTTGGTGAGAGGATCTTGACTCGTTAATTAAAATAGAAACTTAGTCCTCTTACTTCTTACCCAATGTTTCATTTTGAGTGATAATTTGATGTGAGACCTTTCGAATGTAAGGTTATGTTCATCGTTCTGCATGTGACCATGACAGACTTTCTTCCCATCTTTTGGTGGGACATTTTCTTTAAAAAAAATTCCTCTCTTTCGGTGACGGAGCCCTTCATGGGTTGGGGTGGACCCGGAAAAATTAAAAAATTAACCACCATAAGTCTATTTTACGAGATTTTATACAATTTTGTGTCGGTTTTAAGTTTCGGATGATCCAAATTTCAGCCAAATGGTGTAGTGGCCCATCCAAAAATTTTAAATAATTCAATTATAGGTCTACTTTGTGAGACTTTAAACAATTTTTTAATGGTTATAGTTTTCCGCGCTTTCAAAAGTGGCATACGTGGTTTTTGTGATGCTTATACTTGACATCATTCTTAGGTGGGGCGTTGAAGGAACGGTGCATATCCCAATGATGTTGTAGTAGACAAACTTATAGTCCACTACTAGGAACTGGACTTCGACTGTCCTTCTTAACCTTTTGCTCAGGGTGTCACTATCGACTTGCCGCATTCACGTAGTGGTACCACCAAAACTTAGAAGGTCTGACCTCACATACGGGGAGTCTTCCATGGTTGATTTTGGAAAGAAATGTAGTTCTTGTTTAAGCCTATACCTGCATTCTCTGACAAGGGTTACCTGACACTCGTCAGTATGGTTGGGCGAAGGGATCCCTATAGACCATAGAAGCTCGGGGCGTCATTTTCTTCTCAAACTATTTGTTTTCTTCTTTATTAGGAGTAGTAGTGTGAATGGTTAATATATTTTTCCTCGGCAGTAGTGGCTCCTGGTATGTCATTATCCATATCTGTGTTTTCTTTTGAACTCTTTGTCGAGTACCCTCTATTCTCACGCCCTGGGCTTTCTGTTAGAACAATCACTATGATCTATGCGCAGCGGTAAGTGCTTATGGAAATAAGTTGTTTTTTAAGCAAGCTGAACAACGGTTGCAACTAAAACTGAATTTTATTCACTCAATGTAATTCAATTGTTACACACTATTACTTTTCTATATATATTTACAACACATGAGTGAGCATATATACAACTAGACGTTGTAACAAACTCCTCTAACAAACTAACTACATTGGTTAACACGCTAACCAAAGTTTGTTATTAGACTTAGACGCTAAAGACTTCAGACGCTGCACATCAGAAGCTGCACTTCAAAGTCTGATGTTCAGAGGCTGCACTTCAGAGTCTGAGCATTAATATTCTAATACTTCCATTGTGTTTCCTTTTCGTATTTGTATCGCTTGACGCCTTATTAGTAGTCAAAAATGAAAACTATTAATCACTTGTGCAAAAAGGGGATTTGGGAGTGGTTGAGCTTAAACTTTGGAGTTAAAATTTGACTGTTATCTTGTTCTTTTATATTCTTGGTTTTGGTAGTTACACTTGGAGTCTTCAAGTCCGCTTGTCATTTCTGCAGCAGTAAAAAACTTAAGACTATATGAATTTGTCATTTCAAAACAAGTTTATAAATGACTACAATCAACTCATCTAAGTAATATTATTGGAAAGGAGAAAACTGAAAGAAAATCTTCATTTATATCAACTATAAATAAATTATAGCAACATCATTATCAACTAATTTACCCATGGATAGAGAGATGAACTTCTAAGATGTAATTTGCTATTATGATTCTCCTAACTATGTTAACATTCTAAAGGAGTCAACTTTCTCTTACTACTAGTACGCTACTTTGATTCAAGATGTCAAGGACCTTCTAAATCTTGACACGACATATCCATTGTTCACACTCTCCGCAAAGGTAATAGTTAGACCTTCTTTCATCTCGGATTTTATGATTCACACCTCTCCATCAACAGCTTATCGGACCTCCTAGAAGCAAAACTCTGCGGGAATCTTGTTCTGTAGATAGTAACTTTCCTTCTTTTTTGTGTTTTTTATCTCTACCTTGGCCTTGTATTAAAAAAATAATAATAATTCATTAACATTTGATATCATTGTTCTAAAAATATTAACTGTACTGCAAGTACGATTCTCAAGGTAGGGTTAGTCTGTTTATCAGATGCCTTGAGAATGCTCTCAAGGTTGGTATTTATAGCTAATAGAGGGTTGGATAAGCCCTCTATTTTAGGCGGTTAGTTATGGGGATAAGGATGATTACCAGGGGATAAGGATGACTTATCACTGGTTCTAGCTGCTTCTAGAACGTGCTTGTAAGCGGTGCCTATAAGGGTGCCGCCCTAGCCTATTTCGGCCCTTTCGAAGGGCGTTTATGCTCGTTTGAGCCTTTATGAAGGGTGTGGTGTCCTTTATCCGGGTTTTCCCCGTCCATTAACAAATATCAATCAATTTATCCACATTTTATGGCATTGCTCTAAAAATATCCTTACATTAATTACTTGATATTGTGAGATGTGATGATAAAAAAAATTTCAAGTTGTTTAGTGGTTAGATTCACACACTTTTAAGTGACTCGGATCCCTGCAAATAATGTCCTTTGTCATCCCACTCATCCCTTTTTTGTAGGAGCAACTTACAAAATCATATATTAAGAAAGGTTGTTAGAGTAATAAATTTGTCACAAATGTACGTTATAATTACTAAATAGTCCTTTGTGTATATAAATATTTAATGTTAGTTTTTCATATTCCAAGATACAATGATAGTATTAATAAGGTGTATTTGAAAGAGAAAAAAAACGATAAATAGTACTCCATCCGGTCCTATTTATAAGAAAAAGTTGACTTTTAGATTCATCGGATAATTAATGTATTTGGTATATAATATAGACTAAATACATCATTTATGCAATGAATCTAAAAATTCAAATGTTTCTTATAAATAGGGGAAGTAAATACATCTAGAAATTTGTAGATGATTTTATATTTGAGGACCAAACGTTTTTGTAGATGATTTACTATTTATAGATGATTTTATATTTAAGGGTATAATTGGAATAACAACAAAGTCAATATAAAACATTACTTTTCCAAAAATAAATCAATATAAAATATTAAGTTTGGTCAAAATTGCCCTTATTTAGTCCCTTCTTAATTAACAATCCATCATAACAGCATCATGAAAATCTATCAATAATCATTAGGATTACATTAAAATAAAAATAAATTATTTATGCAATACAATGGAAAACGGTTTCCATTGTGCCAATAGTTTACCCAAAAAAATTGATATAACTGGTGTAAAAATAGACATTGAATAACCAAACATCAATCATTATGAATTGGAGGAAGAAGTTAAAATTCCCAAACATTAATCATTAAAAATAGATAGTATATGAATTCTTTTTTAAACCTATATGCTTCAAATAAGCAACAAGAAAATGAAAGAGAAATAATATGCAGAGAGAAAGAAGCCTTTACTCTGTTGAACAAGAGCATGTACCAAACAGGATTACCAAATGTGACATAATCTATTATTAACCTATACCATTTGTGATGATATAACTAACATCCAAAAAAAATTCAATTTAGAGAAAACTTGAGTGTGTAAAGAAAAAAGCATAAAAGTCTACGACAAAAGCATCAACACGAGTCGATTCACCAACCGCGCTTCGTTAGAAAATCCTTTGTTCTCTTTCTCATGCGGGTGAAGACAATAACTACACAAGCCAAGATCCATGGAGAGAAGTTCCCTGGAGAGAAGTTGAATTTGTTCATCCATTCTGGAGTTTCCCTCGAAACTATTACTATCATTAGGGTTATTACTGCCACCCCAATCAAGATCCTGGTAATCGGTTTAATAAGTGAGTCCTGCACAATAAAAGTTTAAGCAAATTAGAAGTTTGCATACCACAATAGTTTTTAGGACAAAGGTTATAATAATCAGAAAACAATTTCAATCCGATTACACAACTTGCTACTGCAATTCTGAATCCCTCAAAATCTGAAAAATGAAAAATGGATTGCCCAAAGGTTTTGAGAAAGTTGATAAGTTTATTTTTATATTAAATTATAATAGTTCATTGAACGCTTAACCCTTCCTATACTCGTAATAAGGAATCACATCTGAGAAAAACATTGGTATACAGGTTATAGAGATACTGTGATTATGCATATTTAAAGATTCTAGATGATTAGAAGAAGTGCTCGGTTTATATGAAGCAAATATAAATGCGTCTTTGATTCTTCAATCAACTGACAAGCAGCAGAGTTTACAAGGAACTTTGGTCAACAATGCCCCTAAAAAAAAAGAAAAAATAACCAGTTCTCGTATTATTATAGGGTTAACTTGTATGGATTGTTGCTCGAATAGATGCACTAGAGAGGAAATTGGAAGGGGACGAGAGCTGATGGAACAAATGCGCACCATGATCAATCAATTATTACACCACAAGAAACAGGAAGAAAGAAGGTGAAGAGTGGAGGTTAGTATTTCACCAAAAAAATATCCACATGGATGGAATTACAAAATTGAAAGGTATTTTGAGGAAAATCAAATTCCAAATGAAGAGAAGGTCGTGGAAGACTCTATCTGTTTGAAAGAGAAAGGCTTTTAAATGGTTTCAACGGTTGGAAACTATGACAAAAAGGATGGCATGAATGTGCTTCAAGAGGTTTCTGAAAACTCGGTATGTAGCAAAACATGTGTTAACCAGGTGAAGAAGCGAGATTCGTGTATCCTAAAAGCAGAGGAAAAAAGTACCGAAGCCAAAGTTCATGGTTGGAGTCCAGGCATGTTATTTACTGGGACAATCACATTTTCATGATAAGAAAACATCGGTCTTTGGGAGAGATGAAGTGATCAGGACCAGGCCCAGAATATTGAAAAGAAGAAATGGGCCTCAGATAGAGTTGAAGTGGAGTTTATACAGGAACATAGGCAACATATCAATGCTGAACAGGAAATCATTAAGGGTTGGGCCACTATTATATGCTGTACCTAAACTCCCTTTATCCATCAAAATGAAACAAAAAGGAATAACAGCTATGGAAGGATAAATTTCAATTGTAACATGTTCATTATGTTTTAAACAGTGGATCCTGGACAGATTTTAATCATCCTCGGGAACTACATGTTGTTCACCTTGAGACACCAGGTGGCAACTAATGTGCACTAGAATGCCGCAATCACGGAAAAAAATTGCGGCCACTACAGGATACGCCGCCGCACTAGTGGAGGGACCTAAAAAAAACGCACTAAAAAACATGTAACCGTTTTAGAGGGGGCTAAGGCTATTAGGATATTTGCAGCTAATAAGACTTAAGAGACCAAAACAAAAACTATGAAGTCTCACTATCATCTCTACGTACATAACCAAAAACTCTCCTTTCACTTTCACCACAGTTGCGCCTCCAGCGACCAATCGTTTTGCAATTCAGCTTTCAGCGCCATTTCTGGGGAAGTTTTCTGATCTGTTTCAGCCACTTTCAGCTGTTTTCTACAAACTAAGTTCCCTCCCATTTTGTGCTCACTTGTCAATGTCTCAGTAGCTATCATGGCAACTTCCTCTCAACAAACAACAGCTACAGCTCCACCAAAACACAGTTCTTCAAGAATTCAACATCTACCACAGTTGCTTCTTGTAGTCTAATGTTCAAACCCACTGGTGATGCCATTGACATAGCATGGGAGTGGAACAGTTTCAAGGAAAGAACAATAGGAAGAGAGTTAGTTACATGTGATTTTTGGGAGGATACTACTAGGGGATATTAAATTGTTGTTGAAGACAAAGACAACCTTTGAAAGGAAAAAAAAGGGGAATCGTACTTGACTGAACTACAAGAAAATCACATGAGAGTGCAAATGCCAAAAGCCCTGTAGATTTACTTTTTTTAGCAAATATAAAAAACTATCGAAATGGGAAAAACCATGAAGAAGAAAAGCATAAACAATGCTTGTTACAAGGAAACAAGAACGAAAATCGTTTAAAATATAACCCGATGCTTTTGAGGATATGGAATTCATTTTGAAGTTGTGAGATCTAATAGATTCAAATTGATTGTGGAGGCTACTAGAAAATATGGTCAGCGTTTAAGATTTAATAAGTTTTAAGCTTGTTAAATATATTGAGAGGGGGTTGAAAGATTGGGAGGGGAAAAGTATACGTACGTAGTTAAAATTATTAATACATATGCACAACTTATGATAGATAAATAAGATGCTACTAATAAGGAAAAGGTATATGTATATAGTTAGGATTATTAATACATATGCTTAACTTATAAAACGCTAAACTAGTTCATAATCATAAATTAGGACAGTGCCCCCTGGTTTGAAGCCGTTAACAGAACAAGCACACCACACGAAACAGAGGAACTCGCACGAAAACAGACCAACCAGCACAAGAGGGAGCGCACCACACGCTTGCAAGAAATAGAGGACATGTTGCAGTAACCATAGGAGGAAGGAGGCGGCGGACGGTGTATACAATTGCAATCACAGGAAAGGAAGAAGATGGTGGCTGCGTTTTGCTGGAAACAGAGTACGTGACTGAGAAGTAAAATATTGAGCTTTATTTATAAAAAAACCATTATTTTTAATTTTAAAAAACTGGATTTTCCTTAAAAGAAGAAATAGGGTTTTTTATGATGAATTTTTTTTGGCCAAAATTGGGGATTATTTGTGTGCAATCTAACTCGCAATGCTACGATCCGGCCATCTATCCAACCCACGATCTTACATTGATGAGAATAACTAAGTAATATGAAAACCAATCTTAGGAGATAATCTAAAATACTCAAAGATTAGAAACTGACCGTATGAGATAAACTACGATACTCTAACAATAATATCAAGATCTCATATGATACTTTCTTATATTCATTCTAACAAGCTTAGGGGGGAATTTTATCGCATAAATACAAAAATGACAATGTTGTATTGCCCTAAAAGTAGGACAGTAATTACCAGGTAGAAAAGGAAAGGAAAAACAACAAGGATAGAAATCGTTGTAACAGGGGTAACTCCAACTATCATAATCATGTTTTAGGTGACTTGATAATATATTAAAAATTGTTGAAGCCTTCATAAGAGTATATCCCATAGTATGGTCACATAGTTTGAGATAATGGAAAACTGATAAAAACTAATTTTATAATAAGACAAGGAACTGCCATGAGAGAGCTCCAAGTACAAAGTATAAATGGAAAGACAGATATGAGAACGCAAGAATACTTTCTCTGCCCTATAGCTTTAGCCACCCCCCTCATTACCCAAATCTGATACCTTTATCTCCTTTCCCTTACCAGTGCTTCCTAAACCCCCCTTTTCTAATGTCTTTCCACCACATGGCCATTTTCTTAAACCCCTCCATTTCCCTCTAACAGACTTATCCAAACACAATCCCATTCTAACTCATACGCTTAGTTTGTTGGTCTAACACAGACCAAAACACTATAAACTAAAATAACGGTGATAACAATACAGTGTAGTAAAATTTGAACAAATCACATTGTTCCGCACTATGCTATTTATTACAAAGAGTTTTCAAATTGCGGCTATAACGACGTCATAGGACGCAGCATATCAGAATTTGAACAAACTGCTAGTGTTCGTGGTTGACAACACTGATCAGTATAGTGTAATCAACCCCAGCCACCTATTATCAAAAGAGTGTGTTTATTTCAAAGTTTTCGCCAAGATTGCTAGAAAAATAGGCTTCAGAGTTCAGAATATAACATTATCATGTTTGGTACAAGCTTATAAGGTTTATCTCTATTATTATTTTTTCCCAAGAATAAAATTGACACACAACTCTCAATTTTACATTCCTGCGTAAAAGAATAGTATCTCAAGCACTTACCACCCATGTAACACTGACACTTCAGATTGAAGGTGTGTCATGTCAAACACATGTCAATGTCCAATACCAACACTACAACGACATAAGCAGCTACCCCAATCACTTCTAATTTCTCAAATTATTATCGTCATCTAAATATCAATGTCATATCTAGTATCTAGGTCAATCAGTCAATGTTTCTTACCTTACCATACACATTCTTAGAAATAATATTTCTGATAATAGTAATCCTACAAACACAAGTACTCTATACATAATTTTATACCTTGAAACAAACACCATCTAAACCTTTTGTTTTTGTAAAACACAAATAAATAACTCCATTTCGGCAAACACTTTTGATCAAAGACATGTCAGTGTCAATATCTGACACCAACAAATGTAATTAGACTCAATTAATTCATTTTCTCGATTACTACCAGCGTCAGTGTCAATGTCATGTCTGGTATCCTTGTCAATGTTTTTCCCTAAACAAACATACACCAACCAAACAAAAATACCACAAAGTAATAACAAAAAAATAAAAAATTAAAGGAAAAAACAAACCTTAGGTTCTCCATCAAGATAAACAACAGCACCATCCCTATAAGTCAAAACAGACCTTCCATTCCTAGGATTAAACCTAACAGGAACACCACGAACACGTGTCTGATGATTAAAAGCAAACACAGTTTTCAATCCATGTTTCTCAAGAATATCACCAACCTCAAGCTGATCTTGTTCCCAACCTCCTAAAGCAGATTTAAACACAACAATCGGTCCTTTTCCTTGCCGGAATAAATGGATCTCTACTTCCGGTACCTTTGTTCGGACGTGCTTTGCGGTGTCGCCGTCGTTGGCGGTGGTGATTTCTTCTTCTTCTTCGATTTCGGAAGTGAGTAATGGTGAGTTTTCGTTTTCGTTAACCATTGTTTGATTTGACGATGATGTTGTTCTTGTTCTTGTTCTTGCACTCTGTCACTCTGTCTTGTTCTGTGTTTTAGATTCTTTTATATCTTTTTGTGGATTTACTAAAATGTCCGATTTCTTTTCTTGCGAAAGATGAAGGCTAGTGACACTCGTTTTCCAACGCTATCTCTAGGCGTCACTCATTTATTAGATGAAATTCATTGTATGTTCCACCATTTTTTGATGGTTCAATTTTCAAAGTGTAAACCCACAATGATTTAAATCAATAAGAGAGTGAGTATTAAAGAGAGTGTTGCTAGCATTACTCCTTGCGAAAACTTCAACCTTTGCCCGCGTTGATAGAAATATGTTTCGTGAGCTTAGTTCAGTTGACAAAAACAATGTATAATATAGGTAAGTTTCAAGGTTTAAACTCTGAAGTCCGAACACTATAAAAAAAAAAAGATAAGGGTCATGTTAACCGGTGCCCCCGGGACACTGATTAAGAAAGTTAAAAAAGGAAGTTTTAAATTGTAGATGCCACTTTTTTGACTTTTGAAAAGTTGATTACACAATTTCCAATGCAATAATTACTATATATACTTCCAGTTAACATGTTTATAGTTCGTGCAAATAGGGCTAATTTGAATTTTAGTTCATGTACTTACTAATCCTACAAAAATTTCCTTGCATTATTAATTCATTTGGTCATAATCCCATTTTATGACTTACGTGGCACATGATTAAGGACATGGCATTGACATGGCAAGATTTGACTAGGATAGGACATGAGTGACTCAGCGAAATCCACATGAAATCAGCGTTTTGCCCTTAATGAAATTAGACATGTGCAAAATTACCATTCTATCCATTTTTTCTTCCCTCTCCAAAACCCAGATCTTGCACAAGCTTCTATTCTCCCTCATCCCTGTTCTTTTTCATTCATAACCCAAAAACAAC
>Ga0315914_1010539_pt1 | contig 11450 bp, 8 predicted proteins | sample MpolenodulesMG_FD_203920 | JGI IMG/M metagenome (GOLD analysis project Ga0315914, IMG submission 203920) | Medicago polymorpha root nodule microbial communities from Los Angeles, California, United States - elongated nodules | ecosystem: Host-associated > Plants > Roots > Nodule | place: USA... | reverse complement strand
GAGTAATGCGAGATAGAGGTATTTGTCCTGGCGAATCCAAAAGCTGAACTCAGGATTGTCGGAAACACCGACTGCAGTTGCAATTTTTGCTGGAGGACGCGGCGTGGCACCAGTGACATATCCGTCAAGGTCTCGAGCAACCAGAAGAGAATGGATTTGGCGATACCAAGCGGGGTAATTGGAGGAGTTTAGTTTGATTGGGAGTTGGGTTGTGGTATTGAATTCCACAAGTTCTTTTGTAGTGCTGGAAACATATTGTGAAAGTGAAGAGTTTGGGGATGACATAGTGGCAATTGGATCGAATTGAAGCTAGTTAAGCAATGAGCAATCTGATACCATATAGAAGGAACAATCTGTATATTTTTAATAATTCATATTGATTTACATCAGTTTGTATATATAGAGACTAATAAGCAACTAACTCCTAAATATAAGCCAAGTGATAGAGGAGCCTCTGATATGCTATTCAAAATACTGTTGCACAGTTCCTTCCTATATACAAGGAGGTGAATGATAACTATGAATCCTTATCTATTTGTTGATTAAGTACTCCTATATGCTTGAATCATAAAGTGTATCATCAAATGTTGCGTGCAATTTAGATGACTTGTCACTTGTGTATGATCTGAAAAGCTCAAAATATCAATACCTTTTAACAAAAAAAGAGCTTCTTTCTCATGGGTAATTTTTAGAATATATTAAATTGATGTCATGGTGATTGGTCATAGTAATCTTTAGAATCTATTCAAAATTAAGTTACATAAATCGTGGATACATCTTACTATATGTTTGTGGTCCTTAGCTTGAGCGTTATGCTTTATTCATATTGGTATTTGGTTTTTTGTTGATTTTGTATCTTTGCCACATATTGTGCCACATTTAAACAATGTGTTGATTCGATCAAGATTAAGATACTAAGTATAATAATTAGAGCACCCATGCCACAATGTTATTAATTGGTCCACCTTTAACAGCGGTATATAACATAGTTTAAGACAAAGAAAACGCGAGTTACTCATGTCATTTAAACAATTAATTGATCTTCACTTTTTCCAGTTATACATAGTGGGTTGTGAATTATGACAAACACATGATTAAGCTGGTTAATTAAGCTGTGATCAATTTCAGAATTATTTTGTTCTGTCCAAAAAATTAAGATTATGGAGTTCCTAATTACACTAATCACCACTGTTCTACTCTTGTTAATACCTACAATAACTTCCTCACAATATTTAGGAAACAACCTACTCACTAATCGAAAGATTTTCCAGAAACAAGAAACAATTTCCTCTTATGCTGTCGTGTTTGATGCTGGTAGCACTGGTAGCCGTATCCATGTTTACCATTTTGATCAGAACTTAGATCTTCTTCATATTGGCAAAGATGTTGAGTATTTTAATAAGGTTACAAAAACATTTTTGCATCACATTTTTTTGTTGTTCTTCATTACCATGAAGTTACTCTCTACGAACGAACTTAAGTATAATAAAAAAGTCAAATGTATTTGGTCCAAATTTGAATCAAATACATTTGACTTTTTGCTTATATTTAAGATGGAGGGAGTGTATATATGCATGTAAATGTATTCATGTCAATCGTTATTCTCTTCAATACTTACTTCATTGTATTATGTTGAAGATAACGCCTGGTTTGAGTTCATACGCGAATGATCCGGAACAAGCTGCAAAATCTTTGATTCCACTTTTACAACAAGCAGAAAATGTGGTCCCTATCGATCTGCATCACAAGACACCGATTAGACTTGGGGTAGGTTTTTTCTTTGATTTGGTCTAGTCACAAATTCATAAATTCACGCCGAAATCACATCGATGATTGTTAGATCAAAATATGCAGAAAACAAACGATCAAAAATATAATTAAAATATCAAATTTCAAATTTGGATTGTCCGATCTTGTTCTAACAATCATTGATTTGCTGTCCTCGTAAGCATAACTCAGTCGGTATGGACAGTGCATAAAATATGCAAGGTCCGGGGTTCAAACCCCGGCCACCACCAAAAAACAATCATTGATTTGCTGACTATGCAAATGTGTGATTTTTTTTGTGTTAACCCTCACTTCTCAAGAAAAATGGGCCCTGCTAACCTGATGTTCCGGCCATAATGATCAAGAATTTTTCCATCCAAAAATAAATGAATGAAATGTGTAACAACATATTTTTTATTTTTGGTCTACATTTATATAATTAGAGACAGAAAATATCAATATTACTCTGATAAAAAGTAAATCAAATTTAAAATCATTTTTAATTGTTTCAATATGTGAAATGATTAATTAATTTGTAACATAATTTGCATGATAATATTATTGCAGGCAACCGCAGGTTTAAGGCTTTTGAATGGGGATGCTTCTGAAAAGATATTGCAAGCGGTAATTATTAGTTTAATTTTGTTATTTTATGTTTCATTGTTATAATTAGCAGTTAGATCTAAACTTTCCATGATTTAATTAGAGCTTAATTTTGTGTTCTTAATTGATTACCTTAGGTAAGGGATATGTTCAGCAATAGAAGTACCTTCAATGTTCAACCTGATGCAGTTTCTATTATTGATGGAACCCAAGAAGGTTCTTATCTATGGGTATGACAAATATCGAACTAAAGTTTTTTTATTTTTATTTTTATATTCATATCTCTTTTGAGAAATATATTTTTTACTTACAGTGTAAAAAATCTTCACACTGATGGATGATGAATATAAATTGAATCCTATGTATTTTCTTGTCACATTTATTTATTTGAAGGTGCATCTATCTCTACTTTCTTGAGCAATTTTCTATTATATATCTTGTGAACTAATTAAAGATGTGGGGAGAATGTATATACTAATTGTGTTGAACTACTAGATGGTATTAATTATTTTCATCATAAAAAATATAAGTAAATTAATTTGTAACCTTGTTTTAATAGGTGACAGTTAACTATGCATTGGGGAATTTGGGGAAAAAGTACACAAAAACAGTGGGAGTAATGGATCTTGGAGGTGGATCAGTTCAAATGGCATATGCAGTGTCAAAGAAAACAGCAAAAAATGCTCCAAAAGTTGCAGATGGAGATGATCCATATATAAAGAAGCTTGTCCTAAAGGGAAAACCATATGATCTCTATGTTCACAGGTTTCCTTCTAAATTCTAATTCAGCATATATATATATATATGAAATTTTTAATAGCATATATATCATGGCTAATAATATATTGTTTCTTTCAGTTACTTACACTTTGGTAGAGAAGCATCTCGAGCTGAGATTTTGAAGGTCACTCGTAGTTCTCCTAACCCTTGCCTTTTAGCTGGATTTGATGGTAAACATACAAGTTTGTTTCACAAATTCGATCACACTATTTCGTCTATGATAATTTCCGAGATTAATTTGATTGAAACAAAAAACTTACATGATCAATGATTTCAAATTTCAGTATACTTTTTATGTTTGTGTATTTTAGTAGCATGTTATGTTATGTTATGCCAATAACATAGGATTATTTTTGGTTCTTAAAAGGGACCTACACATATGCTGGAGAGGAGTTTAAGGCCAATGCCCCTGCTTCTGGGGCTAACTTTAATGGTTGCAAAAAGATAATTCGTAAGGCTCTTAAATTGAATTATCCATTTCCCTATCAAAATTGCACTTTTGGTGGAATTTGGAATGGTGGAGGGGGAAATGGACAGAAACACCTTTTTGCTTCTTCATCTTTCTTTTACCTACCTGAAGATGTATGTAATGTATTATTGTTTTCTTTTATAATTTCTAAATAACTTTGATTTGATGCTATTTAATTAAGCCTTGCTAATTACATTGTCAATTTATTATTTTAGGTTGGTATGGTTGATCCAAAGACACCTAATTTCAAAATTCGTCCTGTGGATCTCACTGGTGAAGCTAAGAAAGCTTGTGCATTAAATTTTGAGGATGCCAAATCCACTTATCCATTTCTTGCTAAGAAAAATATAGCTTCATTTGTATGCATGGATCTTATATATCAGTATGTGTTGCTCGTTGATGGATTTGGTAAGTTTTTGCTATGAAAGTTAATTAGCTTTTATTTTTATGAGTTGAAAAATTATGATATCATGATTCCATGCCATCATTTTTTCACGCATTCACAGAGTCATGACTTTAGTGGTCGTCCGATCTTGACGGTCATCAACGTGTGACTGTGTTTGAGCGTGACGATGATTTATAACTTTAATATAGATTCTTTTGTAAGGAAATATTGTTGTACACTACAATGTTTTCATGCAATAATTGCTTCCATTTTATTGGCAGGCTTAGATCCATTGCACGAAATTACATCGGGGAAGGAAATTGAATATCAAGATGCTGTTTTGGAAGCTGCATGGCCTCTAGGCAATGCTGTAGAAGCCATATCATCGTTACCTAAATTTGAACGAATGATGTATTTTGTTTAAACTTCTGGATATTACTATAAGATGTTCCAGCACTAGAAAACAATTCTGCGTAAAATGAAATAAATTAAGTCTGACATGTTTTTTCTATTGAGAAAGTTTATATTAATCTGTGTTGTTTATGAGAAAATGACATTGAGAATATCCCTGCATATATGCAAGTTTAGAATATACTTTTCAATTTGAAATTCAACTTAGGACTCAAATTTCTAAAAGATCAAGATTTACAGATTTACAATGTTCAATTAGCTTACAATGTTCCATGTTGATTGTCGATGAAGATAATTGGAGTCCAAAACTATTGCATATGTTGAAAAGTTGGGATGAATTTTTCGGTTATAAAGAATCGGATGCCGGTTCTTGATAATAAGGGGGAGGAGAAAGAGTTATCGGAGGAGGTGGAGGAACTTCATTCTCTTTCATCCCAATTGTTCTCGATATCAAAGTTTCATATAACAGTGTGCAGTGGCAAACACCTAGACTAAATTGGCTTAAGGGATGGGATGCCAACAGAAAATTCTTCCATGGGTTAATGGCTAGTAGACGAAGGATCAATGTTAACAATGCTCAGGTGGAAGGGGTCACCAATGTTTGAGCAGTAGTTTTTGATCATTTTTTCCAATCATTTAAGTTAGACTTTGTTTGCCAACCATTCAAAACTCTTAGTACTTTGGAAAGTGGCGATCTAACTCGACCATTAAGTGAGGAGGAAGTTAAACAAGCAGGTTAAGATTGTGATAGTTACAAAAGCCCACGTCCTCATGATATTACTTTTGGCTTCATTATGGAGTTATGGTTCGAGATTAAAGCATATGTTTTTGTGATTCCTATATGCGTTTCATCGAAATGAAAAATTGGTGAAAGGCTTTAATTGTACCTTCATAGCTTTAATTCTAAAGGTTGAGAATCCTCAACGTTTGGCCGAATTCATACCTATTTCTCTTGTTGGTTACATCAACAAAGTTTTGGCGAAGATCTTAACCAATAGGATTCGTCAGGTAATCGGAACTGTTATCTCTAACGCTCAGTCTGAATTCATCAAAGGTCGTCAAATTTCTGATGGGATTCTTCTCGCTAACGAAGTGGTGGATGAAGTGCGCAAGAAAAAAAAGAATTTTTTATTTTTTTTAAAAGAAGAATTATAATTATTTAAAGTTGGCTTTGAGAAAGCTTTCGACTTAGTGGACTGAAATTATTTAGAAGTGGTTGTTGGGAAGTTTGTGGAGCGCTTGGAGTGACAATGGGCTAAACATCCAGGACCCGTTAAGAGAGAGACACCAACTCTTACCCAAAACCATAAGGTAATGGCTTTATGGGTCACTTCGCTTATATATCCAACGTTTGCACCATTTCTAGTCGATGTGAGACATTATCACTCACACTTGATTTCCAACAATCTCCCCTTAAGTGTGACTCACCCACATCACTAGGATGATCCACACTAGGATCCCACTCCCACTTCCCCAACAAGCCTAACTAGGCTCTGATACCAGTTTGTTAGGGAGTTTGAGGAGCACTTGGAGCGGCAATGGGCTAAATATCTAGGACCCGCTAAGAGAGAGACACCACACTCTTATCCATAACCCTAAGGCAATGGGTTTATGGGTCTCTTCTCTTATATATCCAACGTTTGCACCATTTCTAGTCGATGTAGGACATTATCACTCACAATTGTTTTCCAACAGTGGTAATGGGGAAGATGAATTTTCTAGTCTTGTGGCAAAAATGGATCATGGAATGCATGGAACGACTTCTAGTTTTGAAAGCTAATTTTTTCTTAGGCGATGTTAGGTCTCAAGGAGAATTTTCATAAAAGTGTGTTGATAAGGGTAAACATGGCCGCTTCTTGGTTGGCTTAGGTGGCCTCGGTGCTGAACTGCAAGTTACAACGTATCCCTTTTATTTATCATGAAATTCTGATAGAAGGTGATCCTCGTCGTATGAGTTTATGGTATCCGCTGCTTGAGTGCTTAAATAAAGGTTATCTAGGTGGAAAAGCTTGAATTTGTCTTTGGATGTCCCTTGGTTCTTCATTAATATGTCATGTTAGGAAAATAAATTTGATTAAATGAAATATTGTTTGTTTAGACAAGGGTAATGGAGGTATGGTGTTGGAGGTTGCATAAGGATCAATATAATCTTTTGTACAAGGTTTTGGTGGGTAGATATAGTCAACAAGGAGGGCGAGTTTGTGAGGGAGGTATTTTGGGGTCAACTTGGAGTTAGAATGGTGGGACCCACTTAGTGGTAGGACCTACAATCTATTTTTTGTGTGTATCTCTTTCTAAATGATATCCTCCATTTATTTTTATTAATGGAGAGGGTCTTTACCCGTCAACTTGATGGAAGGTTTTGTTAAATATTTAAAGAGGTTTAGGGTTGGGAATGAGTAGTTGGTTTGATGAAAATTTAGTTAGAGCGGTGGGAAGTGCAACCAAAACTTTCTTTTGGTTAGATCTGTGGCTAGGGGGTGACCCTTTATATAGTAGATTCAAACGTTTGTTTTGGCTAAAAATCAATTAATTTATGTTACCAAGATGAACTCTTTAGGTTCAAATATTGGGGGAGACACTTAAAAGTGGCAGCACGTGTTACTCGCTTAGGAGGATGGACATGTAAGGGAGTGTACGTTGTGATTTGCTCGATAACATTTTTATTGCAGGATGGTGTGGATGATTCTTGGGATTAGGAAATATTCGACCAACCAAATATATATGTTCCTTTTTGGAACAAAGCTGCCCCGTTAAAGGTTTCTTTGCTTGCTTGGAGATTGTTACATAATCAGCTTCCAACCAAGGATAATCTGCTTTGATGTCGAGTTCATCCGCCTAACTCCAATTGTGCACTAGTGGATGTGGGCAAGAGGAAAATGGTAATCATCTATTTTTGAGTTGCGACCACTTTTGAAGTCTCTGATTTCTTGTTCTTCAATGACCAGGAATTTCATCAGTTTGTTCAAATGTTCTTGCCTACCATTTCAATCAATTTTATGATATAGGAGGTCATTCTCCAAATATCTGATCTTCACTCCAGTTGATTTGGTTGGTTTATGCTTAGGTAATTTGGAAGGAGGTAAACTACCGCATCTTTTAACATAAGGAGTCTCTGATACATCAATTACTTCATAAAGTGAAATTTATTTTTTGTTGGTGGTTGAAAGTGAAGAATGATAGTTTAGCTTTTGATTTTCACCTTTGAAGGCTAAATCCTCTTCAAAGTTTGAGTTTTGTTACCTAGCATTTGTCTTTTATAATTTTTTATGCTTCTTTGATTGTTATAATTCCTTGAATTATATTTTAGTACTCCTTGTTGGTTTTAATATAATTCATATTGCCTTCTTCTTAAAAAATAAAAAAGACAAATGATTTAACAAATCTGGCAAATTTTATTAATAATTTTGCATGTGTAAATAAATAATTGTGAAAACGACGACCAAAAAGTACGGGAAGTAATATAAGTCTAATGTATTAAGGGCTCATTTGGATAAGCTTATTTTTGAGCTTATGAAAAATAGGTTACACCAATAAATATGTTTTTAAGTTAAATCATAAGTTCTCACAAACTAAAATGATATCTTCATAAGTTGTTTTTTCATAAACCACTATGATAAGCTTATAGATGATACATAAAAACTTATTTATTTGTATTATCTAAAAAATAAGTCAATCCAAATGGGTCATAATTAATGCAATCTATTGATCTCTCCTCTTTATTATTAAAACGTTAAATTACTATTATTCATTACCTCAATTGTCTCTATCAAATGATATTTTTATATTAAATTTTTATATTCGTGTTAACTCTTCGATCTCTAGTGAAAGATGGTTGTGATACTCTGAATTTCAAGTATGAAGTACGTAAAGACTAACTATCAATATTTTTTTTATCTAAAAATCAAATTCAAATTCTCATGAAGAAGAGTCATGTTATACCAACGTTTGCAACACAATGTCGATTTAAATTAACATGGTAATAGCGGCTCAAAGGGCCTAAGCACTAGAAATAGTTGGAATTATGGGTGAGAAAAATGGCCCGACCTTATGACTATTTACGACGGGTTGAGCTGAAGTTTCAAACTCAACCCCTTTAGTTGGATTGCATCGCTTAGCTCGCTGAGAAAATGACGTGGGGCGGCCCATGAGCTACATAAAATATGTCAATATTTTTTTTAAAATTATTCAGTGGGTCTAACAAAATATGTTAACATTGAGACTTATTTTGTGTTTTTGGATTTATTCAGTGGGTCACATTGTTGCTATTAATTATGATGCTGCATTTGTTAACTATGTTGTTTGATTTGTTGATGATGTTGGATTTGTCTCATAAACTTGTTTTTATCACAAATTATATGTTGCCAATTTTTTTTGAATAACAACAACATAGATTTTTGTACCAACAAAATTGTCAATAAAATTATTAATAAAATGTTTTTGTTTGCAATTTCTTATGTAAATTTCTCTGAATTTCTTATGTAAACCCCTATTAATTGGGCAATTTCGTTATATTTTTTGATTATTTGCTTGCAATTTCTTATATAAATCTGTATAAATGTGTTGCAAATTGTTTTGCTCAGACTTTATAATAATACTGGCTCCGCCGCTGGTTAAGACGGTCAACTTTGTCATCCTTAAATTTTTTTTTAAGGAACTTTGCCATCCTTAGTTAGAGCTCCTAGTGGATATATGAAACCTTATGTGATGGGTTAGCAAAAGTTATTTTAATTGCTTGTTTGTAAAAAAAAGTTATTGCTTGTCACATTGTTTAAAAATATTTAATGTCTTAATTGCTTGTTTCTAAAAATTATTGCTTGTCACAACACAATTGTTGGTTGCAACGTGTTTTAATTGCTTGTCGCAATTATTTAGTGTTTTAATTGCTTGTCGCAATTATTGCAACGTGTTTTGTTTTGTGACTTACGACACATGTTAACATACAAGTTAATAACATAAAACTATAAAATACGTAAAAATAATATGACAAAATCAAAGTGATCATATAATACCATGCCTAAGACTCAATCATTTGATTGAATTTGTGGTTGATTTATTTTGATATTTCAACCAGAACCAAACAAACACTACACCATGATGGAATGTTGTTGGAACATTGGTGTGAAGTTGGAGGAAAATTGAAAGATTAAACATCAAATAATTATACTTTAATTTAGTGTTGTGTGAATTGAAAAAAATAGAGTGTGGAGATCCCACATAAAATAGAATACACACATTAGCAGTGTTTAAACTGTGGTATTTAATTTTAAATACTTGATAATGATAAAAATAAGAGTAATTATTATTTTTATTTGTGAATATCACTTCCCATAAATTTATCTTATGGTGGTGTTGTGATAAGAATAAGAATTCAATTGAATTTCTTATCTTTCCTTCAAATCCAATGAGTTTGTTTCTTCCACTTTTGTGGATTTGTTTCTTTTTTTATCTTATCCACAAGTGTTGTTGAACTGATTAATGGATAAGTTCTCTTTTGATCTTATTCATTAGAGTAACTCCTGCCGCAATTTTTGCTAAAATAATTACAAAATCTCTATATAAATAGAGGAATCCACTCAGTTCAAAAATCACACCAAAGAGTTTCTATTGAGTTGTCGAGAACTCTTTCTCTCTTCTCCCTCCAACTTGTGTTGACGAGTTATTCTTCTCCTCATCTCCTTTTTCTGTCCATTCGTAATTAAGAGTGTTCTTACGACCTTAGTACCTATTCGGTATAATGTCCCTTCAGAATTAAGAAAGGCCTTAAAAACATAATCTATTCGATAATGTATGTCCCTTCGATCTTCTCGTCATCTCCTTTTTCTGTCCCTTCAAAATTAAGAGTGTTCTTACGACCTTAGTACCTATTCGGTATAATGTCCCTTCAAAATTATGAAAGGCCTTAAAAACATAGTCCATTCGATAATGTATGTCCCTTCAGAATAAAGTGTACTTTTAAGATTTACTCTTTTGGAACAATAATGTCCCGTCGAAATTAAGAATGATCTTAACAGTATATAAATATTCTTTCAATATTTTTCTAATTGAGGAGAAATTAAAAAGTTGAAATAGTGGTATTACCATATTTGAGTGGTCGAAGTGCCATATTGATATTTGGGAGAAATTAAAGTTAGAATGGTGGAAACACCATATATGAGTGGTCTCAGCACCATAACAGAGTGGTAACAATACCATATTAAAGTGGTTTCAATATTAAAAGAGTGGTCTTAGTACCATATTTGAGGGTGTAAGTCTCGAATGATTTTCTACAGTGCAATAGTTAACCGCACAGTTGTAGTTGGACTTGTTTTATCCTGGAGGCGGCGTGGTTGATAGTCTGTCTTGCACAACTTTGGGCAGTGCCACGAAACGTCTTAAAGAGGTGCGACCTGGTCGGGACTCAACCTAGTAACAATTTCGGTAAATATTCTTTTTCAGAAAGAATTTGGAAATCCAAATACAACAATTTTAAGACGTTTCGATCTGCTATGTTTATCGAATAAGATACTTATTGACAGTGGCGGAGCTAGAAAAAAAAGCTCGGGTGGGCCACTAAATTTCGAAATATTTTTTATAGTATAACTTTTAATTGGAGGATAAGGGTGTTTTGAAATCCCCACAAATTCTCTGAACCTCCGCTAACGTATAAGCATGACAAAAACCATGTATGCCAGTTTTGGAGTTGCCGAAAACTAAAATCGTTGAAAAATTATTTAAAATCTCGTAAAATAGACTTATGATTTTTAATTTTTAATTTCTTTGGGTGGGCCACTACACCATTTTGTGGAGATTTGGATGTGTCAAAAACTAAAATTTCACAAAATTGTTTAAAATCTCACAAAATGAATCTATAATTATTAATTTTTTTATTTTTTTGGGTGGGTCGTAGCCCACCTCAGGCCATGAAGCGCTCCGCCACGGCTTATTGAAGTCTAATTGTCCCTAAATACATTAAGGATAAATCAATTTATTGAAATACATCCAATGACATAACAGACGAATTGCTTGTTGTAAACAACAATACTATGAAATTCA
>Ga0315914_1010538_pt1 | contig 11450 bp, 7 predicted proteins | sample MpolenodulesMG_FD_203920 | JGI IMG/M metagenome (GOLD analysis project Ga0315914, IMG submission 203920) | Medicago polymorpha root nodule microbial communities from Los Angeles, California, United States - elongated nodules | ecosystem: Host-associated > Plants > Roots > Nodule | place: USA... | reverse complement strand
AAAAAAAAAAAAGAATTTCGAGGGTACAGTACTTTTTTTTTTTTTTTGATAAAAACAAATGATATTCATTCATTCAAATTGATAGAGTACATCAATACAATGCAAATTCGTTAAAAACGAAAATGATGAATCTGCGAACAAACTCACAACATCCATGTTAATAACATAAAACGGCAAAGTACAAAAGCCTACACTTATGACTATATTCAAGTCTTCGGAATACCCATGTCTTTGGATCTACAACGTTGATGACGCCAAAGTCATTGATTGGATCTGCACTGGATCTAAGTTGATCTGACAATTTGAACCGAAAAAATACCTGAACAAAACAAGAAAGACAACAAACGTCGCACAAAGATGACGAACAACACAACGTCGCACTAAGACGACAAAATCACGAAAGAGAAAACGAAATAGATGTGAAAATCACTTATTTCAATAAAAGAGAAAGAGAAAAACGAGGTAGAGGGGTGATTTTGGGTCAAATTGACCCTAAATCACCCCTCTTTGATGGATGAAGGAAAAGAACCTAGGGTTTTGGTGATGGCTCACAAGAGAGAAAGAGAAGAGAGAATTAATTATTTTCTTATAGAGTTATATAATGAGGGTACAATACTTAAAAATTCTTAACTAGTTGAGTCGACCTGCATTGACATTCTTAATTGATTATTATAATTATAATAAAAACTACATTATATCATTAAATTAACTAAAATAAAAATTGTTTGAAACACTAAGTTTAATATTAAACAATATGACCAAATAATAGGACTCGAGAATATATGAATTTTTATTTTTATTCTATTTTACTTTTTCTATGTTATTTAGATATTATAAAATATCTTATATCTATATAGTAGTAATAAGAAATTAAGAATACATTTTATATAGCAAATTCCAAATTGACTCGAAGATGAACCAAAAACTTAGAAGTTATCAAGCAAGTCAGAATATATTATTGACGGGTGCTTACCACATAGATACTATTGGCAGAACTTGATACCTAAACTACAGGAAAGACAAAAAAAATAAAATAATGTACATTTCATCATCACGAGCTTCGAAAATTCCGTTGAGCATCAAAGAGTAATAGATAAATAAGCACATTGTGATGATTCCGAATCTTGAAAAGCATATAATTATCCACAGTGAGTAAAATCATGTTCGCATTTTGGATGAGAGGTACCAAACTCTTTGCATATTATTACACATAAATCGACAATAATTTGATTATTGTTTAAATATGTGATTAATTACATAAATATGAATATTGGAAAACATTTGTTAAGGGAGCATCTGAAGCGAGCTAAAGACCAAGACCACCAAAAAAAATTTAACAACACATTTTTACTCGAAACCTTATAGCATCGAGTATATGAACCACATCTCAAATATATCTTTCATTTAGTTCATTTCTAATCGATGTATAACCAACCACTCACATTTAAATTCCAACACTATAACAATGTGATTCAGTTACATGTGTTTGTACTTGTAGAAAAGATTTTGATCTAACAACGTTAATGATCACAAGGATGATAAAAAAATGTCACCATCAGACGTATTCTTCCAAGGTAATATTCCTTAGATAATCCTAAGTTGGCATCTGTTGGATACACAGTAAAATTCTAGTAGTTATCGAGGACTAGGTAAACAATATTTTCATCTTGTCACTACTCTTTGGATTTTATAATCTTAATTGAACCCTTTCATTCATATTATATATACTACACCAGTGAGCTCAGCAGTTTCATTCATATTTCCCAACATGCCATTTGGCATTCACTAAGAATAACCAAATTAACGTGTTTCATCATCACTCAGGTAACTATAATACAAGTTACTACTTTTCTTCTCTTTACTACATTTTTTTCTTGCTTACCATTTTTTGTTAGCTTTATATCAACATGTTTCATATTTGGTATGAGAAATTATCTGATATTTTCCCACAACATAAACATGTATATGGAACTATATGTCATGCATTATTCACTTCAAAATATCAAGAGTTTATGTTAATAATGATATTGCAATCATCACAGCAAGTATTGCATGCAATGCTCCTAGCTGGTTAAGTCCTCATCAAGATTGATAATACACTGCACACTTCTCATCTCAAAGGTACATACATATAAAAGTCTGTCTCTCCATTTTATCTCTAAAACTAGTGAATCATGTCTTTTCTAAATTTAGTAACTTATCCCCTAAGGAAGGAAAGAAAACTTGTTCAGAAGATCATATTGAATTCCCTGGATAACCAGTTGCAACTTCCTTTAAGACCTGTTTTGGTTTATTTATTTGAGTTTACCTACTGGCATGAACACTTACGGGAACGAGACTATTCGGAAGAGCTGATGGAAAACAACTTATAACATGTCCATGAGCTGTTTTAAGCTTATTTCCTGAAGTTCTCCATGATAGCTTATCAAAATGACTTATAGCTTATATGAGAATAGTTTGACTTCAGTTTACTTTAGTTATAGAAATAGCTATCTTATACAAAAGCACTTATACGTTAAGCGTCTAATTGCATTGTTTATCGAAACATGTTCCCGTATTTCAATTCTTGTTAAATTCTTGTAAAGACAAATGCAGTCATTGTAGTAGTACTGATTTCTTCAACTGATTTCAGCAGCTTTCTCATAGGTATTGAATTAAAAGATGGATCCTGAAAGATCAATAGAGGAGCAGTTCTCCAAGCTACATCCTTCCTTGCCATTAAACACCAGAATTGGAATAGTAGGTGCTGGTCCAAGTGGCATATCAGCTGCTTATGCATTATCAAGGCTTGGTTATAATAATATCACTGTCTTGGAGAAACACCATGCAGTTGGTGGCATGTGTGAATCAGTAGAAATTGAAGGTACACTAGCTATATCATAACAACACTCTATACTCTCTAGCTGATTCAGTTGACTATGAATATAACCAAGTGATTTTGATATTCAATAATTTTTAGATTAATTTATAGAGTTTTTTTTTTTTTTTAAATAGAAGTTATTCTATGTTAGTTTACCATAATGAAAAACTTTTTTTATAAAAAAAAAGTTATCGAATTTTTTTATTAAAAGAAGCTACTTAAAATAACTTCTCATTTGAAACAGTTTTTACATTTTTTTAGACTCTTATTTTAAAAAAAAAAAAAATCTGTAATAAACGTATGAAAACTCTTAAAAGTGGTTAGTTTTTTTTTTTTAAACAAAAATTTCACAAAAAAAAACTGTAATAAATGAGCCCTACCTATGTATATGCAGAAAAAGTTTATGATCTGGGAGGGCAAGTTCTGGCCGCAAGCAGTGCTCCTGTCATCTTTCACTTGGCAAAAGAGACAGAATCTGCACTAGAAGAATTGGACTCTCACAAGCTAGCTATTATTGACACTGCCTCAGGAAAATACCAAGATATTAAAGTTGCTGATGATTATGTATCTGTTATGTCACTTACACTGAAAATCCAAGTTAGTCTTCTGTTTATCTTAGACAGATACATAAATAAAGTAATTTAATTCCTATGAGTTGACAATTGAAAGTTACATGTTAATTCTTCTTGTGAAATTGACAGGAAAAGGTGAAGAATTCCGGTTGTTTTGGGGTCCACGCTGTCAGTGAAGTTGCTGCGGACTTAACTCCAGAATTTCTTGAACAACATGGACTCAAATCAGTTCCAAATTCTGTTGCTTATGGTTACACGGCTTCAGGATATGGATTCATACAAGACATGCCTTATGCCTACATTCATGAATTTACCAGAACGTCCATGGCTGGAAAAATTCGACGATTTAAAGGTGGATATACAAGTCTTTGGCAGAAGATTGCAGAATCACTTCCTATAAAGCTTCAGTGTAACACTGAAGTGTTGGCAATAAGGCGGAATTCTGACAGTGTCAATGTTAATGTCAAGAGCTCAAATGAAATTGAGACTATGGAATTTGATAAGATCATAATCTCAGGTAACTTTCCATTAAAATATGGAAGAACTTACAGATCAGCGCCTTCAAATTGCATAGGTATGTAAACTTCTAACTGCTCCATATTTACATATTATGTTTTTTTTTTACTACTTCATCCAGATAGATACCTGAAGAGGTTAAGTATTGTTGCAGATTCTGAAGCAGAAGTGATGGATGCTAGTGACATTGAAAAGGAGTTATTCAGCAAAGTAGAGACAAATGACTACTACACCACTGCTTTTAAGATCAAAGGGCTGGATCATATGCCAGTTGGATTTTATTATTTTAATGAATACATGGATGACCCGAGTACAATCGGAAATCCGGTCGCCATGCAGAAGTTTTATGCTGATACTGAGATATTCTTGTTCTGGTCTTATGGCAACTCCTTTGATATTAAGGGACCAACTATCACTGAACTTGCAATCAAGGCGATAAAAGCTATAGGGGGAGAAGTTGAGAGCTTCATTCTTCAACGTCGCTTTAAGTATTTTCCTCATGTCAGCAGCCAAGGTATTTCAGACGTTTTTAAATTTCCACGTTCTCCCTTTCAAGTAGTAAGGATTCTGAATTTTCAAGTTTGAATGCAGATATGAAAAATGGATTCTACGAAAAGTTGGAATCAGAGCTCCAAGGTTCAAGGAATACTTATTATGTCGGTGGACTTATGGCATTTGAGCTCACGGAGAGAAACTCATCTTATGCCATGGCTCTTATGTGCAAGAACTTTGCAAGTAGCAGTGATTTGCCAGTGTTTCCTTACACTAAGGTAATTTGACGTTTATATATTATTACCTGGTATTGTTTTGAATATTCCAGACTTTTAATAACTTTTGGGCAGTCATGTTTTCCATGTATATAAAGTACTTACTAAATGTATGTCTTATGCAGAGTTTGTTTCCTTTGCAAACTGAGTTTCAGAGAAAGGAACCTAAACAACTAACTGAATTGCCCGGTGTGCAATTTCCCAATTTGCCTACTTTGAATGGCTATTTAAAGCACTGGGGAACCCATTCCGTCACTGAAGACAGAACCCTTTATAGTTGGATAAATGAAGAAGGGACAGTGATCGGTAAGAGGACATATAGAGAGCAACATTTAAATGCTTCTTGCATTGCAAATAAGCTCTTAAAAAGCCAAAAGCCAGTTATCAAGCCAGGGGACAAGGTACTTCTAGTGTACGTTCCTGGTCTAGATTTCATCGATGCATTCTTTGGATGCCTAAAAGCTAAAGTTATACCAGTCCCGGTTCTTCCCCCAGATCCCATGCAAAGAGGCGGACAAGCACTTTTAAAAATTGAGAACATTGCCAAGTCATGTGGCATAGTGGCAATTTTATCAACAGTAGCTTATCACTCAGCAGTACGTGCAGGTTTAGTGAAAAACTTTATCACATTGAAAAATGGGAAATCCTCAGCTCGGTGGCCGAGCCTTCCATGGTTGCACACTGATACTTGGGTCAATAACTCAAGAAGTTATGCTTTGAAAGATCTATATGATGATCAGCGTGAATCTCAGTCCGGTGATATATGTTTCTTGCAGTTTACTTCAGGCTCGACCGGCGATGCTAAAGGAGTCATGATCACCCATGGAGGGCTAATCCACAATGTGAAGCTGATGCAAAGCAGATACAAGAGCACCTCAAGGACAGTACTAGTGAGCTGGCTTCCTCAGTATCATGACATGGGGCTGATCGGAGGACTTTTTACAGCTCTTGTTAGTGGTGGAACTGCCCTTCTGTTTTCACCAATGACATTCATCAAGAAACCACTCTTATGGATAGAAACCATGAGCAAGTATCAAGCAACACACAGTGCTGGACCTAACTTTGCTTTTGAGTTAGTGGTTCGAAGGTTAGAGTCTTCCGACAAGGATAAACTTCAGAATCTAGACCTTTCATCCATGATTTTTCTTATGGTTGCTGCTGAACCAGTGAGGCAGAAGACTCTAAAAAGATTTCTTGAGCTAACCGGTCCATATGGCTTGTCTCAAAAGGCGATGGCTCCTGGATATGGCTTAGCAGAGAATTGCGTGTTCGTCAGTTGCGCATTTGGAGAAGGCAATCCTATTCTTGTTGATTGGCAGGGGCGCGTTTGTTGTGGATATGTTCATCCAGGGAATGCAGACGTTGACATCAGAATAGTTGATCCAGATGGCATTGAAGAGCTTCAGAAAGATGGAAAAGAAGGGGAAATCTGGATCAGTAGTCCAAGTGCAGGAATAGGATACTGGGGGAAGGAAGAACTGAGTCAGGCAACTTTTCGAAATCAGCTTCTGAACCATCCAGGACGCTTCTACACAAGAACCGGAGACTTAGGAAGGATAATTGATGGAAAGCTATTCATCACTGGAAGAATCAAGGATCTTATCATTGTTGCTGGAAGAAACATCTATTCGTCAGATGTTGAAAAGACGGTAGAGAGTTCGTCTGAACTTCTTCGTCCAGGATGTTGTGCTGTCATCGGTGTCCCTGAAGAAACTTTATCAGCAAAAGGGATTTCCTTGCCAGATGGTTCTGATCAGGTTGGTTTGGTTGTGATTGCAGAACTGAGGGACGGTAAACCAGTTAGCAAAGATGTGGTTGAAGATATTCAGACTCGCGTGGCGGAAGAACATGGAGTCAATGTTGCTTCTGTCAAGTTGATCAAGCCTAGAACCATCAGCAAAACAACATCAGGAAAAATTAGAAGATTTGAATGTCTCAAACAGTTTGCAGATGGAACACTGAATTTGGTGCCACAACCTGTTCTGACAAAGAAAAAACTGGTAAGGTCGTTCACTACAGGAACGTGTAAAGAAGGAAGAACACCCCGAGCACAGCTAGCGAATAGCACACCTATAACTAGTCCAAGAATTGGTAACAAGGAAATTATGGAATTCTTGAAAAGGCTTATTTCTGAGCAGGCTGGAATCCCGGTAAGCAAAATCTCTGTTACAGACAACATGTCAACCTATGGAATGGATTCAATCAGCGTGGTTAAAGCAACTCAAAAACTCTCAGATTTCCTTGGAGTTACAGTTGCAGCTATAGATGTTTTCAGTGCATCCTGCATTCAAGAATTGGTCAACTTCTCAGAGAATCTTCTGTTGAAGTCACAACCTCACCTTTTGAGCAATCCATCCTATGCTCCAGAAGCTGAAACTGAGTCTACTGAATTTATTGTGGATGTGTCCAAGCCTCACCAGTGGGGTATACATTTACTTCAACTCTTGGCACTTGTTTTCATTTCTATCCTTCTGGTTTCTCCTGCTTATCTTTCCATCACTACTTTCCAAATACTCATCGCAAGTTTCGGTAAATCAGCATATGGAATTCCTTTGTCAAACTATATATTTTCACTTGCCTTGGCACCACTTTCTTGGATCCTTTGCATTGCTTCCACATGCATTTGCATTTCAATTTTTGGAAATTCTTTCTTGAGGCCAAACTATGCTCTTACTTCCGAAATGTCCATCTATTCAATTGCCTTTGTCAAGTGGTGGGCGCTTTATAAAAGCCAGGAAATTTCTTCCAAAGTTCTGGCTACACACCTCAAAGGAACTGTGTTTCTGAAGTACTGGTTTGAGATACTTGGTGCAAGAATTGGTTCCTCAGTTTTGCTTGACACGGTTGACATCACAGACCCGTCTCTAGTTTCAATTGGCGATGAAGCTGTCATTTCTGAAGGGGTTTTGGTTCAAAGCCATGAGGTAAAAAATGGAATTCTTAGTCTCCATCCTATAAGGATCGGCCGAAATTCTTCGATTGGACCTTATGCTGTTATTCAAAAAGGAAGTATTATCAAAGAAGGAGCTGAGATACAACCACTACAAAAAGTTGAAGGAGGCCAACATGTTCTCAAAACTGCAAAGCTTAATAATGTTAAAGAGGTTAGTTCCAAGAACCAAAACATTTTATATTCCAATACCATGCAAAGTTTTCAAATTTGTTTTTCGGTAATTAGATGCAAGAATTGTCATGCTTTATTGCTCAAAACATCATTCCATATGATAGCAGTTGTGTTATTTGAACATGAAGTTGCAAACATCGTATGTGACACTGTGTTTATCTATATCTCTCTTTTACTTTATATCCTATACAACTTACACATTTCAAAAATACAAACAAAAACCAAATTCGACATCAAAATTTTGAGTCAAAAAATCATGTCTATAATAATTGTCCACGAGTCACTATATATTAAATTTATAACAGAAATTGATATTTATTTATTTTTTCTTTGGTTTCAGAATGCAGTGTTGCTTGTTACTATGACCAAAACCGAGTCTGACGCTATATACCATTTTCTTGGGATTTATCTTGTTGCCTTTGTTAGTTCCCTTGCTGCAGCTATTACTTACTTCATGTATACATGGTTCTTCCAAAAACCTGCTTCAATCCAAAGCTTTTCATTTGTTTGCATATGTGGGGCCTTTCATTGGATTCCATTCACTATTACTGCATATGCAACCATGTTTTCTGAAGTTCAATCAAATCCCATTGCCTTTGCCATTTCATTTACATGTGCTTACTTGCTTCATGGTCTCATACTCACCTCTCTCACATGTTCTTTGACTCGTTTACTCAAAATTCAAAAGCAAACACACTTCAAAACTTGGCTTCAAAACCAATTGACTCTTTCCTGCCACCTTAGATTTGCAAAGCTTCTCTCAGGCACAGAAGCCTTCTGCGTATACTTACGCCTTATCGGTGCCAAAATTGGTAAGCATTGTTCCATTAGAGCGATCAATCCAGTTTCAAACCCCGAGTTAATGTCAATTGGTGATGGTGTTCATCTTGGTGACTTTAGCCGCATAATCACTGGTTTCAACTATTCTGATGGATACACTTGTGGAAAAATAGAGGTTCAAGATAACTCAGTTGTAGGTAGTCAAAGCCTAATTCTCCCTGGTTCACTTGTTGAAAAGAATGTCATTCTAGGTGCACTTTCAGTTGCTCCAGTGAACTCTATACTACATGAAGGTAGTGTTTACATTGGATCTCAAACCCGAGTTACAATGCGGAACTCGGGAAATGCTAATTTTGATGAGAGAATAGAGGAGATGGACATTGACTACAAGAAAATAGTTGCAAATTTGGCTGCAAATCTAGCTGTAACAACTATGAATGCTAAAGCAAGATATTTTCATCGCATCGGTGTTAGTGGAAAAGGGCACTTGAAAATATACAACAAACTTGAGGGTATTCCAATGCACAAGATTTTTCACCCTGGGAAAAGCTACCCTATCATAGTAAGACATAGTAATAGCTTGAGTGCTGATGATGATGCAAGAATTGATGCGCGCGGTGCTGCTTTGAGGATATTTTCTGATGAACCTGCTAAAGATTCTTCTGATTCTCCTCCTCCTACTCTCATTGACTTAACACTAAAAACAGGAAATGCATTTTACGCTCGAACTCTTGCTGATTTTGCAAGCTGGCTTGTGTGTGGACTTGCTGCAAGGGAAGAACTGGTAAAGAGTGCTCCACATGTTCGTGAAGCAGTGTGGAATTCGCTAAGACATGCTGATTCATATGCCGAAATGCATTACTACTCAAACTATTGCAGGCTCATGCGGTTTGAAGATGGACAACAAATGTATGTGAAATTCAAGTTAAGGCCTCATGACACCAGCATCAGTGAGGACAAAGGTAAAGTTAATCCAACAGGGATTCTGCCACCAGAGACAGGTGCAATTCCTAGAGATGAAAATGATTCACGTCCTTCGCTTTTCCTTGCTAATGATTTCCAAAACCGTGTTAGTTCCTCCAATGGAGTTTCTTATGTTTTTCAAATTCAAGTAAGACCAGTTCCAGATGATACACAAGGCCGCGAGGTTGCATTGGATTGTACTAAACCATGGGATGAAAATCAATTCCCTTTCATTGATGTTGGAGAGATTAACCTCAATGAAAATCTTCCTATGGAAGATTCACAAAAGCTTGAGTTTAATCCTTATCTTAAAAGCAATGAGTTGGATACAATATCAGCTACTTCCAGCACACAAAGTGCTTCAATTGATCACGGCCGTTCATTGATCTATGAGATTTGTCAGCACGTGCGCAATAGACAGCCACTCCCAGAAGCTTGGAGAAACCTTGTCCAACGATCCAATGTTAAGGTTGACTTGTCCTGTTGTCCAATTGCATCATCAGTACCATTGCCTGAAAAAGAACCATTGCTGAAAAAGAAACCAACACCGGCATTAACATTGACAAGAACATGGTATCAAACATTCTCAGCACTCTTCATTCAGCCATTACTACAAACAATTTTACCTCACATGGTAATTGGCTTAGCTGTTTTTGTTCCTCTAAAGATGGTTGTTTATTTTAAGGATGTCAAAAAACTTCCTCTCCATTGGTTACTTCCATTCTTTTGGATTCTCTCAGGTTTTATAGCTGCATTATCATGTGTTTTAGCCAAAATGGTACTTGTAGGAAAAAGGAAACTTGGTGAAACAATACCAATATGGAGCAAGAAAATTGTCTTTGATAGCACATGGCAAGCTATAAGAACATTGGTAGGTGATTACTTCATGGATATAACAAATGGCTCATTTTTGTCTGTGATTTGGATGAAAATGATGGGTGCTGAGATTGAAATGGATGGTGTTTATGTGGATAGTAATGGAGCAATGTTGAATCCTGAAATGGTGAAGATTGAAAGAGGTGGTTGTGTTGGAAGAGAGGCATTGTTGTTTGGACATATATATGAAGGTGAAGAAGGTGGAATGGTGAAATATGGAGAGGTTAAGATTGGTGAAGATGGGTTTGTTGGGAGTAGAGCTGTGGTTATGCCTGGTGTGGAAGTTGAGTGTGAAGCAAGTCTTGCTTCTTTGTCTCTTGCCATGAAAGGTGAAATCATTAGGTCAAGATAGATATTGTCATATTCAATTTACATACTAGATACATACATGTATGATATCATAGTGATTCTGTGTACGGTAACTTTGTTGAAGTCACGGTAAAATGTCATGATTTTGCATGCAATATGTAACTTTTCAAAGTTAAATTGATTCATCGTGATTTCGGTAAAGTTAATTTGATATCCAACATCTATTATATATACTTTATGTGTATGTGGTGTATTGTATGTTAGCACATCATGTAACTAGTTTGATTTTTATGATGATAAAATGTTATCCCAAACTTTTTAATGATGTGATATGATAATATGTTACCTTATAATAATGTGGGTCATTGCTCATTACTGTATTATAATTTTCTCTTAATTTCAATAAAGTAAAATTTAATATAGTTTATATCCATTATTTTTTAGAAATATTCTATTTACTTGTTACTTTTAAAGTTCAATCAAAAATATTTTTAAACAGATTCCCTCAAAAAAATAAAACTAGATAAGAATATTAAATAAAAATGATAAATAATTCAATTAAAAGTAACAAAATTTATTATTTGTTAGTATGTGTAAATGATTCTAAAATAACAACTTGTTCTCTCAATTTTTATTATAAATAAATGAGACAGGGTAGGGAATGGGATATATATATATATATA
>Ga0315914_1010536_pt1 | contig 11453 bp, 10 predicted proteins | sample MpolenodulesMG_FD_203920 | JGI IMG/M metagenome (GOLD analysis project Ga0315914, IMG submission 203920) | Medicago polymorpha root nodule microbial communities from Los Angeles, California, United States - elongated nodules | ecosystem: Host-associated > Plants > Roots > Nodule | place: USA... | reverse complement strand
GCTCCCCCCCAACGTACCTCACATCCGGTGAAGAAGAAAACCGGCGCGATCGCCCACGGTGGACCAGGTGGGAATCGCGGTTCTCTCGACCACTCCCTCTCTCGGCTCTTACTTGTTTCGAATTTAAAGGACCACACGAGTTTGCTGCTTAGAGCTTTTCCATTTATTTATTTATTTTAGGTACTATGCTTATAGGTACTAGCGGAACGACCGACACTCTTTCCGCTCTTTTTATTGCACTAACGTTTAAAAATTATGAACGATATTTTTTTTATGACATTTTAATTTTGATTAAAACTAAAAATATAAATGTTTGTTACTTTCAAGTTATAATAAACCAAACTTACCATGATTATCTATTTCAATGACACCAACAATATAACAAAAAAAATATAATCCAAATTCTTTTTTTTTACACACCAACAACAATCTTATTATAGAAAAGATTGTTTGAGGGTATAATTGGGATAATGAAAAGTAAGTATAAATGTATGGAAAAAAAACTTATGTACAATTCCTTAGGTGCTTTTCGTATGGTTCTTAACTAAATTCACCATGATTTCCTTAAATCCCATAATTCTCTCAAAGTTTGCTATCTCTAAAAAAAAGTTGTATTTTTAGTACATAGATAAATTTCAATTTTAAAAAAAACAATATAACAAAAAATATAATCTAAATTCTTTTTTTATTGACACCAACAACAATCTTTTTCATAAAAAAAAGTTGTTTAAGGGTATAATAGGAATAATGAAAAAGTAAGTATAAATATACTCATCTAGTTTGTTACATTTTTTAAATGATAAAGGAAAAAAATCAGGCATATATATATTCATGTTATATTTTTGGTTAAATTACATCATGGGTCCTTTAAGTTTGAGGTTTGTAACAGATTGGTCCTTTAAGTTATTTTTGTCACACGTAAGTCTTTTAAGTTTGAGGTTTGTAACAGATTGATCCTTTAAGTTATTTTGGTCACACATAAGTTCTTTAAGTTTGTAAACATTTTCAATTTAGTCCTTTTGTTAACCAAAATGATGATGTACCAAAGACTAAATTGAAAACGTTTACAAACTTAAAGGATTTATGTGTTACCAAAATAATGTAAATGACAAATCTGTTACAAATCTCAAACTTAAAGGACTAATTTGTTACAAACCTCAAACTTAAAGGACCTTTGGTGTAATTTAACCATATTTTTTTTTTAATATTTAGATTATTCTTATCTATTTGTTACACGTGTTATTTGTATTGAAAATTAGGGGCATTTTTAGAAATAGGAAAAGCCAGCTCAAAAGAGATGAAAGAGGTAATTCTCTTTATATATAGTATAGATGTTATTTTGTTGGTGTCAACCAAAAAGATAAAAACTTATATTATACTTATTAGTTATGTACATCATTGAAAAGATAAGTATAATTTATTACAATGTGAAGTGTAAATTTTTTATCATCTATATATGTGATTTTAATCAAAATCAAAATAATTTTAATCAAATTTTCATAAAAACTATTGTTCGTAGTTTATACGCATTAACGCAATAAGAACATTAGACAGTATGGCACAAAGTGTCGGTCTAAATGCTAATATAAAGAAAATACATGGATTTGGGTTGGATTTTTCCACTTTCAATTTTGCCCTTCATTAAAAGTATTTTATTTACTAGTTTATACCTTTTATAATATTATTTCAATTACTGATTATAAAATAGTTAAATTCCATTAAAATATAAACAATTTTTTTATAAGGCAATAGTACGATGACATAAAAAAGTTGTATAAGATATTTCAACGGAGTTGGAATGTCTTGCAGATTACAGTCTTTGCCAAGTGCTCATATATATTATTAAAACCTAACCCAGTAAATCCACACCAAGTGCCTGTCAACCCAATTGGATGAAAGGAAAAAATAAAAACAACACCAATGAATGTCTAACGTGCGGTGTATGGACCAACTGTCAACATAGAACGAATCCAAGAACCAACAACTCTTTGCAACAGCAACAAGCATAACGTCTCTTTCGAGGCAAACAGTCCAACATGGACATCAAGCAGGTAGACAAGTGAGGATTTTGAAACCTTCCCCAAGTTATATAGTGCCAAAATTCGTGAAGGTGGAAGATTTGACCGCCAACATGGATACAAAATCCGACGCCTACAACCCACTGTTATGCGACAGTAAGCGACCATTTTTAGCCAAATCCAATATAAATCAATTCAAAACCAATTGAAGGCCAGATTGAGGGATGATCAATCAACGTGTCTGAGCACCACGAGCACTGCCAAAACTATCCAAACAACATTCATTCTGTTTAATCAATTCTACATTATTGTATCCAAACATAAATCAATACTCTCAAAATCAATTATGTTAGAATCAATTCTATCAGAATCAATTCTTTTAGAATCAATTCTATCCAAAATATCTGATACAAATACGTGTGCACCATATAGAGTATTCGACGTCCCTAGTTTCTACCCAAATCAAAACGTAATGAGAAGATAAAGTGAAATTAAATTGGTTCCGTAACGAGGATGAGCTGTAACTCATCACCCTCACACACACACGTTAGCTATATTAATACACTTATCATGCGTGTGCGTGCGTCTCACCATATTATAAAACCTCACCATATTACCCAAAAAACCCTTCCTTCACTCATTCTCCCGCCATCACTAGCAGTAATCAACAATGGAACTGCCAGTGATAGATCTATCTTCATACCTCTCCGCCGTTTCTAACGACCGTGATCCACGCCTTCAATCTCTCTGCGCCGATGTTAGCCGCACCTTAAGCGAAACCGGAGCACTTCTTGTAAAAGATCCACGATGCACCGTCGAAGACAACGATCGTTTCATTGATATGATGGAAAAGTACTTCTCAGCTCCACATGAGTTCAAAATTCGACAAGAAAGACCTCACTTGCATTATCAGGTTCATTAATCGTTTCCCTCATTTTCTACTTAATGTTGAAATTAGAGTTTAATTAGTGTATAATGTATATCAAATTTAGGTGTATATGAATTGGGTCTTTGAAATTAGTATGATATGATGAGAATGAATGACGATGTTGATGAATTGTTGTTCTTGTTATAGGTTGGGGTTACGCCGGAGAGAGTGGAAGTGCCGAGAAGTTTGGTGGATGAAGAAATGCAAGAGAAAGTGAAAGAAATGCCTGAAGAATATCGACCTCATACTCCTGTTGGTGCTGATCTTAAATGGAGATATTTTTGGAGGATTGGTGATCGTCCCTCTAATACTAAATTTCAGGTGTTCTTCTATTGTTCTTAGTTTCTCCCTTTTTGTAATCTGTGTGTTTGCTTAATGAAAATCCGATTAAAATTCACTATTTTGCGATATCATCTCACTTTTGTAATTGCATTTCAAAATTATGGTATAACATAGAGAAATAGAGTGATTCCATTTAATGTCACTTAAAAAGTAATTTACATTATCTGTGTATGCTAGTTAAACTCATCTTGTAAGTATAGTTTTAATGAAAAGAAAAAATGGTTTGTAAGTAATTTCTGCATACCATACAAAATCCAACAAAAACGATAAAAAAATCAATCAAATAATTGAAAACAATGAGGGTGTTCAAGAGAGGGTTAAAGGCACTAATACAGGAATTTTAGGATTCCCAAATGCAGGGAATTTAAATCCGAAACAGAGATTTTTGCTAGCATTACTATTTTTTGCTAATAATATGTATTCTTCCTAATGTTCTGTTAATAGTATGTTTTGGTTATTGCTATTGTTATTTTGCAGGAACTCAATGCAGAGCCGGTAATTCCTGAAGGTTTTCCGGAATGGAAAGAAACTATGGATTCCTGGGGATACAAAATGATAGCAGCAATTAAAGTAAGTCATATAATTGATTGTTATTTTATAATTTTATTTGAAATGCTTGTTATCTGATTGTGCATATTTCTTACATAGGTGGTTGCCGAAATGGCAGCTATTGGGTTTGGTCTTCCAAAGGACGCATTCACATCTCTTATGAAGCTGGTGAGTGAGCACATCAATTAGTTGATTAAAACATATTTACATCTCTTCGTTGATTAACTATCTTATGAATGATCACTTTAAGATATATTAAAGCAAAAGATTTTGGACATCATTCATAGTAAAGCATATGCATTTACTTTTACCCTTTTTTCAACATGGAAGCAAAGGTTCCCCAGTTTTTGTGGCAGTTACTTTGATTTTATTCTTAATTGTATGATAGTTCCACTGTTTAACATTATATTTGTATCCAACAAGATTGAGACTCGTGCATTTTTATGACCAGAATAGTTTACTTGTTAGAATAGATATACTGCAGAAATCTCCGCAGTAAAGGAAAGCACAAGTTCTTTAATCACTTTTCCAACTCTTGGCCAGTTCAAAATTAACAAGTCTCTGTCTCTCATTTACTTTCTTTTCGTCTTCCACTTGTTTAAAAAATGTTGGTCTTTCCTATACTCCCCAAGTTGGGACCCTCGAGCATTGGGTGCCACTTTTCTTACTTCAATAACAGAGAGTACTTTACTTTGATGCTAAACTTATTTTGTCAATAGAATAATCATCAAATGGGCTATACCCTATTCTTTACTTTTACATTTATTTATGCTTGTCCATGGGGAACAATTTTACTTTAAGAAGCTCCCTTTTGCCAATTTTTATTTGGTGTTAATATTCTCTACTTGTCACATGTGCTGCATTTCACAACTCTAAAAATTGAACGACAGCTTGATCTTATTCATACTTTCACAGCCCTTGATATTTTTACCTATGTTTTCTACTGATTGTATGGTGCATTATTTTGTGTACTAGGGCCCGCATCTGCTAGCTCCAACAGGGAGTGACCTTGAAAAATATGGTCAAGTAGGAACTGTTTTTGCAGGATATCACTATGATCTTAACTTTCTAACAATTCATGGTAGAAGTAGATTTCCTGGATTGAACATCTGGCTAAGAAACGGACAAAAAGTTGAGGTGAAGGTTCCAGTAGGTTGTCTTCTTATTCAGACAGGAAAGCAGGTAATTTGAAATAACCTATAATTGAAGATATTGTATCTAAAGCTTTTTAAAGCTTTCATTGCAGTTTGAAACATATATATATATACCAGATTCCTTGTCTTCTTATCTTCCATCTGTCTGATCAAAATGACATTTACCGGTTTTCTACTTGTGTTCAATTTTTTGCTGAACTTTTTAGCAGTGTTACTTGTCTCAAATAACTGGCATTTCAATTTTTAACTAGCATTATATCTTTTAGCTTATAATTTTTATCCACCACAGGCTTTGATTTCAATATTTTGACATCAAGTCTACATATTTTGACAGCTCTCTAGGATAAATACGATTTACTCTCATTATCACCAACTTTTTTTGTGTGTTTTCTTTTTGTTTTAAAATGCAGATAGAGTGGTTAACGGGAGGGGACTGCATAGCTGGCATGCACGAAGTAGTTGCCACAAACAGGACCATTGATGCAATCAATGCAGCTAAAGAGCAAAAAAGAAGCTTATGGAGAGTCTCGTCGACGGTGAGTGCTCACAAAAAGCTGGTCGTTTACTGTACTAGGAAAAAATAGCTCCATAAAACTGACCTTTTAGTTCCGTTGATGGTTATACTAATTGCTAACTTTTATCTATCACATGTAGTTATTTGCGCACATAGCATCAGATGCGGTTTTGAAGCCCTTGGGACGTTTTGCCGAATCGCCACTGGCAAGCAAATACCCTCCAATGTGTGCAGGAGAATATGTTGAACAAGAGCTTTCTGTAATCAATCTCAAGGGAAAGAAATGAGAACTTTCATGGTTGACAAATGTAATAAAAAGTTGATACATTCTAATTTCATCGGATTAGACGGCTTTTCTAGCTATTGGGGTCAAAATTAAAAACCATTGGGGCAAGAAACTAAAAATTGTGGTTTCATGTTTGTTCCAAGAAAAGGAAGCAATATAAGCTTCCACCTGAACTCCAATTTATGTCAAATGTCAATACATATCAAATTTCTGCATGTTACAGCATTTTAACTCCCAACACATTTACAGTTTTACCTGCGTTTCTTTTCCTTGCCAAGTTACTTCCAAACATTGAACTGATCCTCTGTATCGATTTTGGGAGCTTCTTCGGACGCAAGCTACTATGCATTTCCTTATTTAATTAAGAACATACCATTTGCAAATGAGATAAATTACATGATTGATTTTTCCACTGTACTTGTCCAGCACCAATTGCATTGATGTGATTTCCAATGCAAATTTTACTGTAATTTGAAAAGAAAGTGGTGATTACCCAAATGGTGCATCTCATTTAAGTTAAATAAATCATCTCTAACTGCATAGTACATTCTTGTGCTACCCTGTTTTTTTGAAAAATTGTTATCCTTCCATATTTTCCATTGATTCCTCATGGGATAAGAAACATGTTTATTCAGATGCGCAAGGATTGCTAAATTTTGTAGAAGAGCTAATAATGGCTTTTGTGCGGATCTTTATTCCCCTCATAAGAATATGAACCATCTCTAGTGTGAAAATTGTAGAAGATGGTTGAATGGTGAAGAATGTTCATCAAGGGAAACGAGAAAAGAGAGAAAAATGATATACTGACTGATATGCCTCTTTTTATTTTTCTCACATATATCTACAAATAAATAGATTTACCCTTTTATATAGCACAAGGGTAAATAGGAAAAACCGGTAAAAACTAACTAAAAGCATACAAACTGAATAAGCTATCTAATCTAATAATTATAATATCAATAACCAAATAATTATCTAACTTTTGTCCAAAAAAATAATAATTATCTAACATCTGGTGCAAATAATTGATGCACAAGATGTCTAAGTATTTTAAATTGCTATGACATAAATCTATACAAAATAAATCTTGTTTGGGTTGGATTTATCCTTCTTTTTTCTCGTACGTTCCTCTTCTAATAGAAATAATCATATTCAAAGTATTGTCGAGTAATAAAGTGACTAAACGTAATTATGTCTTTTATCTAAATTCATCACAAATTCACAATATAAGAGTTCTTATTTTTGTTGAAAGAACAATGTAAGAAAGAGTTTAATCCCTTCCACTAAACTCTTTAGTCGATAATTCATATGTTAATCAATGTAATAGAGTTTCTTAATATAATTTCTGGATCCTAAAAAGTTTCTAAGAGACAATGCCAAAATTATGTCAATGGAATAAATTTTGAAATGTTGGTATATCCAAACCAGGAAAACTCTATAATGGCCAATTGATTTTTTTATTTTTTTTTACAATTAGCATTTAGCAAATGCAGCATGTTGCCAGAAGGGATTTATCACTCAAATAAAACTACCAAACCCTCACTCTAAAAATAATCAAAATCATTTCTAAATACAATTATAAAAACATTATACAAGGACCTGAAAAAAAAAAGTTCATCAAATGTGTTGGGACAATGTAAAATTGATATGCATCGACAATGTAAATACAATTATAAAAACATTATACAAGGACCTGGAAAAAAAAACATTATACAAGTTATATAATTGATATGCATCGACAATGTAAAAATTTTTATAAAATTTATAATCATTTGATCATTAAAAATATTTGATTTTAACCATATCTACGCTAAAACTCATACATACAATAGTTTCTGGTTGTTGACACTGCAGCGTTTAACACTCACAACAATGTATCAAATTTAATTAATCTCTTAAACAAATCTAAATATATCACCCTTAGGGTGCGTTTGTTTAAGATATTTTTAGGGAAAAAAAATCTATTTTTTGTGTTAAAAAAATCACTTTTATCATTTTTAAGTGTTTGTTTAGAATTTTTAGAAAAATTATTTTATCAAAAAAAATTATTTTTACTCTAAAATGAAAAGCTATTAGGATTAACTTTTCCCAAATTCCATTTTTTTCAAAAACAAAGAGGTAACACATGAACTAGTTAAAAAGTTAAAGTTAAAATTAAAATCACTTTTTTTGAATAGTTGACAAACACAAATAGCTTTGAATTTTTTTTAAAATCTCAAAAAAAAAAAAAATCTCTAGATTTTTCCAACACAAAATCTTTTTTTTTTAAGCTAAAACAAACGCAACTTATACCATCACCAAATTAAAAGCACAAACAAAATCAAAAGCAAATGCTTCACCAAATTCAATCCTAAGTAAATAGGCAAACAAGGACCAAGGTACCATTACATCAAAATTAGCCTACTTATCATGATATTCCATTGTGCTGCATCTACCTAAGTAACCAGCCGATAAATCAAAGATACTCTACCTAGCTGCAACTAACAACACTGTTAACTACATCCTATAGTAACAGATACCAGAGAAACAGATTTGGAACAATCTAAGATAACAGTAGAGAACACGGTAAACATAAAATAAAACATCTCAGTTGTAAATGTTGTCAGGACAAACAATTTGCACATTGATAATTAACTTAATTATCAGGCAAAGATATGTTAATATCAGTAGCCGCTTTTCTTGTGTCCGGCATAGAGTGCATGTTGACCCAGTTTTCCCTTCGAAAGGCGGTGGGTGGAGGAGAAGTGAAATTTGAGTTAAGGGTTCCAGAACTTTGCAGTACATGTCCACCGCCACCACCCATGGCATCCTCTTTTTCAGCATTGTTAGTTTGGGGTGGCGGAGGTGCTGCAGATACCGCAATGGCCTGAGTAAATGTGGCTGTTGCATAATCAGACTTAGGCTTCTTTGTTTTCTGATCTAGATGGCCGCTTGGCAGAAAACTTCCCACCACCACCTGAAATAAACCAAGAAAAATATAAGTGATCCTTCTTTTGAGGAAGATGCAACACTTAAGATTGAAGGCACGTCCAACAGGGTCTAACACCAACACATGTGATTGAATTTAATTATTTCATTTTCTCAAATTATTACATGTGTCAGTGTCGTGTTCAGTGTTCATGCTTGTGTCGGTGCTTTATAGGAATCATGTTAACTTGGCCTACTTACACAAAAACACTCTAGTGCAATTGTTGAGACATAGAATTGCAAGTTTAGGGCCTATTTAGTATGAGAAGACATTTTCTATTTTTATTGGCTTTTCACTTTTAATTACAAAACTGTTGCATTGTTTTCAATTTGCTTTCTGTTTACAAAGATTTGTATAGGAAACAGTGAAATATTTGGAAAAGTGAAAACAATGTAGCAATTTTGTAATTAAAAGTGAAAACAGAAAATGAAAATAGAAAACCCTGTCTCAAAGCAAACAGACGTTAAAATAGTCACTTCTCAATTCTCAATCCTATTTGTTAGGCAACTATATTAAGGGGAAATTGTGGTTCACTTTCCGAGCATGAGTACGTGTGAACTTGGTGCATTGTTAAACATGACCTAAGTGTCTAGAGTGAAAGGATGATTACCTGCACAGGAGTGGCAGCTATAAGAACACCAGCAACTCCGCCGCCTACTACACGACCATCAGGGCTTGCCAGTGAGACACTCATTCCACCTGCCCTGCTTCTTGTTCCTTGGTTATCAGTAGGCATGAATGATCCAGACAAGGAAAGTATCTCAAAACGACCCTGCAAGAGCATATTTAGAAGAAGAAATATTAAACACAAGATATTGTGGCACCAATATCAATACATCAACATTCAAAAAAACTACAGTTCCAAACTCAATAACGGACTGAAGAAAATAACCATCAAATATTAGCTCAGACCATTGCGGTATCTACAGTTCCTCTGTTTTTTGTTTTTTGGTGTTTTGATTTATGAATGTTTCATGAATCTTGTTATTTTCATAAATCAAAACACCAAAAAACAAAAAACAGAGGAACAAACAAAAAAATCATAAAACAAGATAAACCATAAAACAAAAGAAAACAGAGGAAGAAAAAATGAGCAATGTTAGGGTTTACAGAATCCCCAAAATGCCCTCAAAGATTTTGAAAATAGGGTCAATTTGGAAATTTCCTACTAAAATCAAATTAGCTGCTGAAGCAGCCGCTATTTGGTTCTGCGTCGCTGCGACGATTACCGTAGCGGTATACATTAGTAGAATTGTACATAAAAATGTTTATAAAACCATCTAGATTAATTTACAAAATTATTGAAAATCATGCTCCTCACCATCTTGATTAATTTACTGAACAGAAAAATGTTTATAAAACCATTCCCATATAAACACAGAACATCATTTTTCAATAATTACAAAATTATTGAAAATCATGCTTCTCACCATCTTGATTAATTTACAAAATTACTGAACACAGAATATTTCAATTTTTCAGTCCTGATTATAAATATTGTCAACCCGATGATTATTGCAATACCTAAACCTTATATCTACCTATACTTACATAAAACAGAACAAAGTGTCATACAGAAGCTTCAAATGAATTTAGGCTTTAAGCATGGAATAAAATAAAAATAAGTCAGGGTCATGATTTACTGACGCACCTCATAGGTCAAAGTACCCCCAGAAGAATCTGGATGACGGAGTGTCACGTTTGAAATCACTCCAGTAGCCGATAAGACACATATTGCTCGCGGCCCTTGTTGTGAAAATGATATCACCTTATTTGTAATATCCTACAAAAACCAAAGAGTATAGCAAGATAATATTATTCATTATAACTTTGGAAGTAATGGTATCATCAATTTGTATAACGCTTAGGAAGGTAAGAATAAAGGACAGGGATAGTGCATTCAAACATACCTCGCCGGCATTGACAGTGATGAAATGCGGCATAAAGTTTGTACCATCAGAGTGTCCATTCATTTCACCTGCAAAAGTACCAACAAAGGATATTTCTGAATTCATTTGAAAATCAGAAATTAGCAATGAATTCTATAAAGTTATAGTTCAAGTAAATTATATGTATCTACGCAACTTGTATTTATAATGGTGTACAATAAATACATTGAATGCATACGCCCTCCGCTACTGTTTAAAAGCAAAAGTCACCATTTCACACTTATTAAGGTATGTCATTGCTTATATTAATTTCAGTAAAAAATCATAATTGCTTTACCCAAAATACCCTCATTGTAATTTGCAAAAGGTCGTAATTTCTGTAAATTCTTTGTATCTACACAACTTGTTTTTATAATGGTGTACAATAAATACATTGAATGTGTACTCGTTACTGTTTATAAGCAAAAGTCACCATTTCACGCTTATTAAGGTATCAGACGTTGCTTATATTAAATTTCAGTCAAAAACATAATTGTTTTAGCCACAATACCCTCATTGTAATTCTTTACAAATTAAAACGTAATTCTTTACAAATTACAATGAGGGTATTGTGGGTAGAGCAATTATGTTTTTGACTGAAATTAATATAAGCAACGGCATACCTTAAGCGTGAAATGGCGACTTTTTTCTTATAAAAAGTAATGGAGGGAGTACGCATTCAATGTGTTTATTGTACACCATTATCAATACAAGTTGTGTAGATACAAAGAATTTACAGAAATTACAACTTTATAGAATTTATTGC
>Ga0315914_1010535_pt1 | contig 11454 bp, 6 predicted proteins | sample MpolenodulesMG_FD_203920 | JGI IMG/M metagenome (GOLD analysis project Ga0315914, IMG submission 203920) | Medicago polymorpha root nodule microbial communities from Los Angeles, California, United States - elongated nodules | ecosystem: Host-associated > Plants > Roots > Nodule | place: USA... | reverse complement strand
CATATGTTCTAGATAATGGATGAAATTAATCTCTCTGTTTGGTTGTTTGCCTTCACCGATCTAGCTGATTGCATTGATTCTCTTTGTGATGGATGAAATTATTTCTTTGCAAGCATTCATGCCGATTTGCTGTCCTATTTTCTATGCTAAGGTCGCCGATAATTGCTAGAAATCGTCATTGTCGGCAGCTCCGGCGAGAGATAATGATATTTATCTCGTGTGAATAATTATTTCTCAATTTGATATGGGATCTTGTTATCGAATACTGAATCAAGACCAATACCAAATTACTGAGTGAAATGTTGTAACTTCCGTGAAAAATAAAGCTTATAACAACGTTTGATTTTTCAAGAACCCTAAAAAAATTAACTGCGATTGACATGAGGGTTTGCAAAATAAGCATGTGTCTTCTCCTTGCCTTTCAGATTCGATCAAAACTATGTAAAAATTGTTGAATTTTATTGGGTATTGAGCGAGATCCGATCGTATCGGTCCACGGGTCAGAACAACCCGTTTTAAACACGACGGGCGAAGAAGAAGACAATTTTAAAAAATTTGGAAAAAAAATTGTTAACAAATAATCTTAGTTCTTAAGCAGATTCGCATAGAATGGAATTTAGTGAAGTAGCAATAAACGTCACAAGAGAATTCTGGATTGTATATTTGAAATAAAGCAAATAAAAGGACCCGATAATTCTGGAGTATATGATTGAAATAAATAAAGAAATAAAAGAACCAGAAAACTATGGATATAAAGGTGAAATAAATAAAGCAATAAATTGACCAGAAAACTTTGGGTATATAGCTGAAATAAATAAAGCGATAAAAGGACCAGAGAACTCTGGAAATATTAAGAATAAAATAGTAATGAATGAATGGGACCAGAAAGTTCTGGATAAGTATTAATTAGTAGGTTAATAATAATTTTAGTTAAAGGACTAGAGAACTCTGGAAAAATTAATATGGTTAGTTAGAGGTGCTAGTGTGTGAAGTGTGTTAAACAAAAATTAAAAGATGAGAGAAGAAAGAGAACACAAGAGTTTTATCACGATTCACCAAAACCAGATACTTTCAGTCCCCACACTTCGTGTGAGGTTCTCCACTACAGTATTCAACTATCAGAAACTTCGTGTGAGGTTGGAACAATTCTATCTCAAACTATTAAAGCCAATAGACTTGAGACCTAGATTACACTTTGTATGGTGATTTGTTTTGGTTAAAAAAATATATCTTAAACAAAAGAGATTTTACAAACACAAACTCAAGAGAATAAGAGACTAAAAAATATAGTGAAAGATTATGGAGTTTGCTTTGTTGTTGTGAAGAGCTTTTGAATGTTGTGATAATATTCACTTTGAAAGAGAGATTGAATTTTTTGTATATAAGCTCTTGCAAATAACCTTGAGATGTTCCTCTATTTATAGAGGCTGATGTCTTGAAGCTCACAAAAGAATACAATTGTATGACATATTTCATTTGAAACATGTGCATTTGTTTTGTTACTTGGTGCGCAAGGATGTTTCAAGTTGTGAGTTATTTCAAGTGAAGAATGTTCTCAAGAACATTCTTGTAGTTCCATGCCTTTTGAGACAACAACACGTGATGTAGAGAGCCAACTGTGATATGGTGGTAAATGGATGAGACATTATGATGTCACCCTTATCTCTTTGTAGCTTTACCATAATGTTCTCAAGAACATTCTTCCATATGTAAAACGATTATTCAATTTTGATCTCTTTTATTTTTATCTTGGTTTTGCGTGTGTCCAAATATATTTATTCGGGCTTGTATCCAAGCAATTATGCCTCTGTAAAAACCCATAATAAAATGAATTAAATTATTGATTATTTGATCACTATTCAAAACTGGTAACAACAAATAAATACAATCAAAATCTTAATATTGTAAATTTGTATGTGTGGTGCAGTTGGTTATGTTTGTTGCCTGTTGTGCTATAGGTCTCCTGTTCGAGCCTAACGATTTTTACGAAGTTTTGATCGGATTTGAAAGACAAGGAGAAAGCACATACTTATTTTGCAAATCCACAAGCAAATAACAGTTATTGCTTCATGCCATAAAACGTTCACATCTCATGTTCTTCTTCTCATCTTTCAGAATGCTATGTTCCTGGTCCCTATTCTTCGATTGCTCTGGAAACCAAAACGTGTATTGAAATTGGAGGAGATCTGGAGGTATGAATCAATCGAACATTAAAAGAATCGGAGGACATGAGATGTGAACGAATTTTTTATTGGAAACCAAAGGGTATGTAGCAATCGAACATTCAAAGAATCGGAGGACATGCTTGATTCCAATTGAACATTCAAATATCTGGAGGTATGACCAAAACGTGTATTGAAAACCAAGGGTATGGGCTTGTGTTTCTATGTTAGAGAGAAGAGATCTTGGTTCTGGAAATTACAAATAATTTTTTCAACAATGCCAAAAATACCCTTTGTTAACTGTGATTTAAAAATCAATTTTATTTTTTAAATCATTATATAAGATAATAAATAGAATCTTAAGACGTGATAATAGAATCAAATCTCAGCCATTAAAATACTTCTAAATACATCATATGGTTCACATCTATTTTGCAAAGAAACAAAAAAAAAAAATTCAAGTCTCCTATGGTAGGAGACCTAAAGTGGTCTCCCACCGTAGCCTTTGCCATCTTTTGCCACAAAATGGAGCAAACCCACCTTTCTATAAACTGACAGAAAAATAGTAAAGATTTGGTACAGCCAAGTGTAGGTAAGCCTGAAACACATTGCAACTTGATGAACAAGTACTAAACTTTGAATCTCATCCATTATAATATATTAATGATAAATCTATGGTTCACAACCAATTGGTCCAAGTTGAACCCAAACTCTAGATGGTCCAAATTAAAAGAAACCAATGAATGATTTATAACCACTAATGGAGGTATTTTCAAAAGTTGGGCGTGTTTGTGAGCAATCCAATCCAAATGCAAATGTATAAAAGAGCAATTTTCCATGTAAAACGATTAAAAAAAAAAAACTTAAATGCGATCTCTTAAGTATTTAATTGGTATCACTTTGGTCCTTTAACTAAAAAAAAGACCGTTTGAATATTTAAGTCTTTTTTTAGTCTCGTTTTGGTCCTTTCTATTAGGTTTCCATTAGGTTTAATAAAAAACGTTAAGTGTGGACACGTGTCACCTTGTCATTGACTCAGTTTTTTTTTTTTTTACAATTTTAATATATATTTATTTTGTAAAAAAAAATCTCAGAACCAATGACAAGGTGACACATGTTAACTTGGGAACCCTTGTGACTTTGTCATTGGCTGTGAGATTTTTTTAATATATATATTTGTTTTTAAAAAAATATTTTTTTGTAAAAAAAAATCTCAGAGCCAATGACAAGGTGACACATGTCCAGGAGTTAACGTTTTTTTTAAAATCCTAACAGAAAGGATCAAAGCGAGACTAAAAAAAACTTAAAGTACTCAAATCGTTTTTTTAGTTAAAAGATCAAATCAATACGAATTAAATACTTAAAAGACCAAAAGAGCAGCATCGCACCTTATTAAATTAAAAAAAAAAAAAAAAACTCGTCACTAGTGGTATGAAACGCTGCGTTGCAGGGCAAAGAGAGCGGGAAAATGGTGGTGCCCTATACAAATACCAGCAGCAGCAGCTAGGATAGTAGCAGAGAATTGTGTGTGAAGAGAAAAATCATTAGTATGGCGCCAATCATTCAGAGCACTCAACCATGGGTCGAGAAATAGTAACCACTTCATCTTCATTTCAATTTCAATTCCAATTCCAATTTTCTGTTTCTCTAATTTATCTTTTTCTTGTATCTAATCTAATCTAATTTCTCCTCAATTTGTTTCAGCCGTCCAAAGCAAGTGAAAGACGTAGCTCACCAAGAAGAAGTAGTTCGAGTACTCACCAACACCCTCGAAACTGGAAGCGTAAGTAATTCATTCACCATTTCTAAACCCTAAACCCTCTTTTCTTCTTGATCCATTCCTTAATCCACTCATTGATTCGCTTCAATTTTGTCTCACAGTGCCCACACATGCTCTTCTATGGTCCTCCCGGCACCGGAAAAACCACTACTGCCCTCGCTATCGCTCATCAGCTTTTCGGACCTGAACTCTATAAATCTAGGGTTTTGGAACTTAATGCTAGTGACGATCGTGGTATTAATGTTGTTCGGACTAAGATCAAAGATTTTGCTGCTGTTGCCGTTGGCACCAATAAGCCTAAGAAGTACGCAAAATGCGAAATCCAATATACTTGAGGTTTTTGTTTTTTTGTGTAACTTATGTTTTGGATTTGTGATATTTCAGTGGTTATCCTTGTCCTCCGTATAAGATCATTGTTCTGGATGAGGCTGATTCCATGACAGAAGATGCTCAGGTATGTTTTCTCTGTTTTTCATTCCTACCTTTGCTTGTTTAATTTATAAAGTTATATCATTTCATGCCACCTGCAATTTGGTTACAGAATGCACTGAGGCGAACGATGGAAACTTACTCTAAAGTTACTAGGTTCTTTTTTATATGCAACTACATTAGCAGGTACATAGTTTTCTATGAAACCATTTACTGATTTTTTTTCTTTCTTTGGCATTTTCAATTTCACATCTTTAAGGACTCAATGAGAGTTTTAGTCACCTTGATGACTATGGTTTTCATTAATTTTGGTTTTTGTCCAATGCTTTGATATGTTTAAGATCAAATTCTATTTGACATACTTCTTTATCATTGTTTAAATAAATTAAGTTTTTATTCTAGTCTGATTATTACATACTTTGTTTTTCTCATATCAGCAAGAAAATTAAAATGTATGCACAATTATGAAATATCATGAATACCAAGGAAAATTATAAAGCTAAACAATGCATTGTATAGTCTTTTTTCCTACTGTTCTTGTCCGTGCTTTATTGAGGATAGGGAACACATTGGTTTTATACAAGATTGTCGTTTTTTGTAGGATTATAGAACCGCTTGCTTCAAGGTGTGCAAAATTTCGGTTCAAGCCACTGACAGAAGAAATCATGAGCAGCCGAATAGTATACATCTGCAAAGAAGAAGGAATCTACCTTGACGCTGAGGTAGGAGCATTAGAGCTTATATGGTGCCTGTGCTATTTTTAATGGTTTTGATCCTTTGTCTGTAGAGGTATTGTTGACATCATAGCGACTTATGTTTTAGTATCTTTGCATCTGTAGGGTCTTTCAACTTTAAGTAATATTTCTCAAGGAGATCTTCGTCGGGCTATAACATACTTGCAGGTGAGCATGTTTCCTTATCAACATAGTATGTCTTTAGACATGTAACTTATGTTACTTCCTATTAAAAAAGTGTGTTACTTCTATTTTAATGATACCATTACACGGTGTTTATTTTTCTTCTTTTCTATTTTTTTTTGTATAAAGCCATTTCACTTTGAATAATGTTTGTGTGCCACTGTGCCTGTCTTAAATGGCTATGCTTATTCTGCTCGACTCTGCCAAACTAACTACCAACTAGGCAACTAGCAATTTTGTTGATAAAGCTACATATTAGGAAATACACAAACTATTATTTATTGCAAAACTACTAAAAAAAATATTCCGGTGTTGACAATTGTTTAATTGTAGCCAGTATGCTCTCATTCATTTTTTGTTTTCAAATGCTGGTTCAATAATTAAAGCCTATGGAAAGTTGATGCAGTAGAGAGTTCATATGTGCTATAAACGGGAGAGTTCAATTGTAGGAATTCAATCTTTCAAATTTTTAGCTTTCTGCTTTCCTGAAAATAAATTCAACTGGAAGATGGTGAATTGGAGAGTTCACACATACATATTGGGCTAACAAGAGGGGTTGCCTATACTTAAAATGGGAGTTGGTTCACACTCAGCCGATATGGGACTCTTGCTGTTTCTGCCTTAATAATCATCTTTTTCTGTTAACACTTGGTAAAATAGATCTGTAATACGGGCACTTATTTGCAACCTGATCTTTCTTTTCGAAAATATTAGAAAAGAATTATCCATTGAGTCCATGTAGATCTTGCTTTCACCTTACATTAATAACTAATTTGTTGGCATAAGTGGAACTCTCTTATGCACTAAGTTGAAACAAATACTGGCAATCTTGGTGATAATGGAGGGATTGTTTATATTTTTATGATTTGACTTACCTTCACAAAGTGTGTACTGATTAATTTCTTCTTGAAGAATAATAATGACCAAGCTTTTGCACATTGCATCTATGTATCTCATTTTTATTTATTATTCTCACTGACCCAGTATCAACATTTTCAGTCTGCTGCTCGCTTATTTGGATCTTCCATTTCTTCCAAGGATCTGATTTCTGTATCGGGGGTAGGTTGTCAGACTAGTTCCTATGGCTTGTTCTGTTTTTGTATCAAAGAAAACAATGATATGCATTTTGAAGTTGTTTATGTCCATTTTCCTGTGGTGTTTGCTTGTCTGATGATGATCATTGCACCCAGACTTACTGATTGGCATAATTATTAACTCTATGAAAGGTGGGAGTTACCTGTTTGGCATATCGTTATTGGAAATGATTTCTTTCCGGGTTTTTTTAAATACTAAATAAATGGATTAAAAGTTATTTTTCTGTTCATTATAGTGTTCTACTTTGATATACATGTTCACCAAATTGCAGCCTGTTGATATACAAGCTCACCAAATTGCAGCCTGTATGCCATTTCATGAAACGTTGGATGTTGTCTATTACCTTATGCTTCCTATGTGTTATCTATTCTTGCTCAGTACCATATTTTTGCACATCTAGCTGATTTTTAGTGCATTTTGTTGTGTTACAAAACCGCATTTTTCTCCCTTCCTACTTCTCCTGACTTTCTAAAATCTTGAAACCAGATTGTTCCAGCGGAGGTTGTTGAGGCACTTCTTAAAGCATGCAGAAGTGGTAATTTTGATTTAGCAAACAAGGAAGTCAACAATTTCATTGCAGAAGGGTATCCAGTCTCTCAGATGCTAACTCAGGTCTTGTTTTGCCAGTTTCATCTGGAACTTCTTTTGTTGATAATCGTGCTTACCAAATTAAGGCTTTTACAATGTAACTGATGTCTTTTCCTTCAGTTGTTTGAGGCTATTGTTGAAGAAAACGACATATCAGATGAGCAGAAGGCAAGAATATCCAAGAAGCTGGGTGAAGCAGATAAGGTTACTTATGATCCTTTAGGAATTAATATACTAACTAACCTTTTCCTTCACTTGTCTGTGCATATGGTTTTGCATAACTAACAAGATTCTCGTGCATTGTTCAAGTATTTTAAGTTGCACATAAAATCTAAAATATATAAATGGAAATTGTTACAAATAGTTATAGATGTATGCATAATTAATTCATGTTAAATATTAAATTATAGATTGAAAAGAAAAGTTAAAATTTGAATTTGAAACCTGTTTAGAGAAATTACAAATGACAGCGATAATGTACTTCAGTTTAATATATAGGTGTGAATAGTTCAGATTTGAGATTACAAGAGACTAATGTTTGGAAAGAAAATAAATTTCAACATTAATGGCCCTATACATGGGTGAAATCACTTGTCACTTTCAAGAATTAGGATTAGTTTTTAGGCTAAAGTGCACTTTTCCACCCTTAACTTTCAAAAACTTGCAATTTTGGCCCCCTATGTGCAAAAACTACAATTTTGGCCCTTTAAGATTTATCCCCTTTGCACCTTTGGTCCTTTTGGCCAATTTTGACCAAGTCAACGCATGTGTGGCATGCCACGTGTGTAAATAATGAATTAAAAAAATAAAAAATGTCTCATAATCATTTTATAAATCAAAAAAATTAAAACAGATATTAAAAAGTAAAAAAAATCAGAAAAAATTAAAAATAAAAACATGTTGTTCCTTGTTCTTTGTTCTTATGTTGTTGCTTTGTCTTTCGATTCCAGAAATTTTATTTTTAATTTTATTTTTCTGATTTTTTTAATTTTTAATATCTTTTTTAATTTTTTTGATTTATAAAATGATTATGAGACATTTTTTATTTTTTTAATTCATTATTTACACACGTGGCATGCCACACATGCGTTGACTTGGTCAAAATTGGCCAAAAGGTGCAAAGGGGCTAAATCTTAAAGGGCCAAAATTGTAGTTTTTGTACATAGGGCCAAAATTGCAAGTTTTTGAAAGTTAAGTGTGGAAAAGTGCACTTTAGCCTAGTTTTTATTATATTGGGTTTCCTCCTTTTGTTTATCTCTGTAGGAGCTTCGAAAGTTTGTCTGCAAGCATATCCCTAATTAAGTTGGTTACAATTCTTGTTGCTTGTGGAATTGCAGTGCCTAGTTGATGGTGCTGATGAATACTTGCAGCTTCTTGATGTGGTCAGCAACACAATACAAGCTTTATGTAACATGCCAGAAGGATTCGCTTACGAAGGTTAACTAATAGATAGTCAGCATGTTGGTGCCCGTTGTTTCTTTTGAAAGATTTTGGAGCCCATTGTTAATTTGCTATTGTGTAGAATTTACCCATGGAGGCTACCCTCTGTTATTGCTCCTGTACCAAGCAAGTATTCTACTGCTAGCATAGAATCCATGGTTCAGGAGTAAAAATGAGCGGGATAATTTAATATACAATGAAACAAGTTTTTTGCTTTTGCACCCAAACATTTGTAGCAGTTAGTCTATGTTTGGTGTCACAGCGGGGAAAATTGTTTTCAAGTGAATTAAGTTTGTAAAAATGATTCTATATATATCTGCACCCTTTCTTTTCCAGGTCCTCTCTCAGCACCGTTCCGGAACGGAAATGATGCAAAATCTAAAATTGAATCCTTAACATCAGCTGCGATTCATTTCGTTTGGACAAGTCGTATTTGTCATGTTTTGACGTCCCCAACAATTCCCATTCGTCTCCTCTTTCAATTCATTTCATTTCTCAACTATTCATCATGTCACATTTTATCATTCCCAAAAAGTATAACTCATACTAATATTGTGAATGAATTTGCCTTGTTACGTCCTTTTTACTTCCATAATACAAATTCAAAATGCTTGTGGTCTATTTCGGACAGGAAAAATCGTTTCATAATTTTCTGATTTTATATCCTTCTAAGTTATTGTAATTTGTAGCGTCAGTACTGAGGAACTAATGAGCTAATGAGCACGCTGAATATTATTATGCCCAGGAAACTACAATTAGTCAAAATGATAACTACCAACACTTTTACCACATGGAAAAAATTACGTATTTGATTAACGCTGTTCTTGCTTGCTTGGTAATACTGTTGAGAGTCATTGACCCTCAAATAGTGAGCTAGCATTACTCATAACAAGCAATTAAGATCGTCCTTTTTTCCTTTCAAAAGAGTAGCGCCTTTCTTCTATCCTAAACACCGTTAGGTTCCCATCTTAATGATTACACGTGCTCCATCTTGTTGATGTGAGAATGCACTATTAGATAGATAGCTATTTTTTTTTACCTTTTCACAAGTTTCACCATGGAAGATAGTCATATAGTCTAACTCTGCGTCGTATATTAAACTAATTTGTATAATATTTTATGCATTTTAAAAATAAAAGAAATATAAGATTAACCGACCTGATTTGGCATGGTAGCTTCTTAAAAAAAATAATCTATTAATATTAACAATTGAACGTTCAATTGTTGTTGTATTCAATGGGGACTTTTGGGAACATTTGTGACAAAAAAACAAACTAGAAATAATCGAAATTACGTCCACTGATGTAGGAGAGATCTTGACTCTTGTGTTATTTATTTCATTCAAATTCAAATCCTGACAAGAAGAATGAAACTAAAAGAGTAGGTCAGTTCATGTACTCAATTCTCAAAAAGAAATTTAAAATATTAAAATTTGAAGGCATGGAAGAATACCTGGAAGACAAAAAGAGAAACAAAGTCAGCCACTCAACTCATATCAAGTTCCACGAGTGTGGGCCAATAAAACTGAAGAGTCCCCACTAATCCATGCCTTTGATTTCGCAAGCACTGTAACTCACATACAACATTAATAAATGCATCCACTCACATAGAATAAGAAGAACAATCAAATTCAAAACAATGGTAGTGGCGGAAGATGATTCTTTCAAAAAACCAGGATCAGTTCCATTCAAATGGGAAATCAAACCAGGACTCCCCATTCCTCACCATCATCAAAACCCGGAATCTCCCTCGTTCAAGCTCAAACCTCCGCCTCAACTCGACTCCTACAAGTTATCTCCGGTGGATTCCCGTACACGATCCTTCCGGTCAAGTCCTAAGGTCGGTTCTGAAAGATGGCGGTTTGAACGGCCTCTTCTTGCTCAACCGGAATGCGTGACTTCGTCGGGTTGTTTCTTCTCGCCTTTTCTGAAGCGGCTACGGAGCAGGAAGAGGGTTGCGAAGAAAGTTTTCGAACCTGAGTATACATTGGAGTTGGAGACAATTGGTCGTTGGTCGTTTTCGTCGACTACTACTAAGTCCTTATCGCCGTTTCGACGGCCTTCAACGGTGTCGTCTTCTGTTGCGTCGTCACCACAACCCGTTGGTGATGCTGAATGGGCTGGGTTTGGTCTTTTCTGAATCAATCAATCAATAGTTTGGTTTTCAGGTTATCTTGTTTTTTGGTTAGAGTTTGTGGGTAAAGGATGAAGAAAACATATAGTTAAAAATAGGGTTTTTTTTAGGTTTCCCTTTGAAGGGAATTGCAGGTAATTTATCGATCATCTTATGCAAATTATCTACATAATTAACTGTGTAAGTGAATTATAAATTACCTTATAAGTAATAACATATATCTCATTTCACGTTTCACATGTCTTAACACAATTGACAAAAATACTAAAATTATTAGGTCATTCCGAAGATATATTTGAGTTTCTAAAAACTTTACAATTTTGTTTATCTAAAAAAATAATAACAAATATCTTATATGCTCTCAAAAACAAATATCTTACAAGTAATTGTGAACTATGTAGCTCATTGATGTTGGATAACTTGTCCACAAAGCCTCACCTAATAATAGAGCTACTACTTTCATGATTTCTTAAAACCACCATCTTGTTCAAATCTAAAATGTTTTATTAGTTAAGATGATACTAATAATGCATATAAAACTAAACTCTTGTCACGCCGCTAACATTTCAAGTGCAAAAAACATTACATGTTTTAAAGATAAATTTAATCTATAGACAAACTTGTCAAAAATTATGTAAAAATAGTTTTCAAAACGGACATATCGCACGGTATACCCCAACGAATATATATATATATATATATATGAAAATTCTATGGTGAAGTCGTGAAAATGACTTTTCTAATGAAGTTAACACTATAACATTAAAAATATAGTGAGTAACACCCCACTGTTTGTATAGTGGCATCAAAAGTTCAGTCCCCATAGTATCATCAATTCATCAAATTAACAAGACTACACTTAATCTAATTTTATCCTACCTTGTTTTAAGTGTAACACCCCACAAAGTGT
>Ga0315914_1010534_pt1 | contig 11454 bp, 5 predicted proteins | sample MpolenodulesMG_FD_203920 | JGI IMG/M metagenome (GOLD analysis project Ga0315914, IMG submission 203920) | Medicago polymorpha root nodule microbial communities from Los Angeles, California, United States - elongated nodules | ecosystem: Host-associated > Plants > Roots > Nodule | place: USA... | reverse complement strand
CTAAAAAGAGAAGAGCGAGAGAGAGAAGAAGAAGAAGAATACGTATTCGCAGAGAAGTTGAAGTTCGTCTTCGAGAAGATGTTGGCCATCTTTAACCTTCGAGATCCATTGGTCCAAATCCATATCTCACTCTTTTTTTTTTGTGTTTCTCTCTCTTCTCTTCTCTTCCCTCGGCGCTGTCGAACAGAAATACCCAAAACAAGAGGAGAAGGAGGAAATTAGCCTCTCTCTCTTTCTCTCTCTTCTTTCTACTGCTAACAACTACTTTCCCTCCAGTCAACAAAAATAATTCACACACATAGCTAGCTAATTTAACATAACCCTTTTTCTAATTATTTTTTTTAAGGACCCTTTTGTGTTAAAAAAAAAACACACAAACACACATATTTAAAAAATAATAATAATAATAACCTTTTTCCTGTTTTTTTATAATACACCTTCAAATTAAATGTGTTGAATAACTAATAACTAATCTATTCTGGTCAATGTTATAGATATACCATGATTCCTTCAAGAAAAATATAGATGCAACGATTGTTTAAAGAATTTAAAAAGTGGTTTTTTTTATATAATAGTGATTTAAGGGTGTAACAATAATTTCATTAACTTTTTTTATAATTATCGAAATATGTTTAATCAACCAATTTGATTCAAGTGACTTATGACCTCCACAAATTGTTTAATAGAATTTAAGTTTGATTTCTTGTGGAACAATTTACCAATTTTAAAGGACTAAAATTGAAATTATATACTCCATTCGGTCTCAAATATAAGAAAAGATTTTTTTTTAGGTTCATTGAGTAGTTAATGTATTTGATCTACATTGTAAAGCAGATACATTAATTATTCAATAAACCTAAAAAAGGAATTTTTTTTCTTATATTTGAGAGTGGAGGGAGTACATTGTTAGGATTTAACTCAAAAATAAATAATAATAATAGTTTAATTAATTTTTAGATAATTTTATGGTAGTAATTTATTAAAGATATAAGGCTTATTTATGTGTTTAGTCCTGCAAATAGGGGTCACTTGAGTTTCAGTCTTTGAATTTGTTAATCCTTCCAATTTTGCCTTGCAAAATTAATCATTTTAGTTTTGGTCCCTAAACTTATAATTTCACTAAGGTGACTGTGATTAAGTGACGCGTCTAGTGTTGACTAGGATAACTAGCGGTGAGCTCTAACTCAGTGAGTCAGAGTGGTTGTTGTTGTTGGAAAATGACTTAGCAATTGATGACTTGAGAGGCTTGTCGGAAGAAGTTCGACACACGTCGATGAAGATCTCGTATGCAGTTAAGGTGAGGTTTGAATCGGGGAGTTTGGTGGAAAGTTGACTAGGTGGAGAAGGAAGATTGTCGACTGCGATGGTTGCTGGTTTTTTTGTGGCATTATTTTTTACGGTGGTGGTGGTGGTGGTGTTGTTCCTCTTTTGGAATGGTCTAAGGTTAGGTCTCTAAAGTTTGTGTTTGTGTTCGAGTAAGAAAGAGATACATAGGAGATTGATAGGTGTTTTGGTCGTTTTCTCATTTGCTTGTAACAATGAAGGGCAAAATCTTCCTTTCCAGGTTTTCTTGTTGAGTCAGCACCCACTTATCCCAATTAACACTAGACACGTCATCTAATCACAGTCACCTATGTAACAGTCCGTTTTTCGCTAGAATTATTTTAAATATTTATTACATGTGTTTATATGTGCTTTTGTGTGATTAATCATCTTTGTGTGTATTTTATTCGGGATTAGTGGATTTTTGGCCCAAAAGGGTATTTTAGACATTTTTAGACCCAGGGGGTATTTTGGTCATTTGATGAGCAAGGGTAAATTAGTCATTTTATTTGGAGGGTTATTTTTGGTGTTTTAAGTGGGAATGATTATTTTTACTAAGTTACTAGTGAGTTGAGGTAATTAATTATAATTATTCGTTATTTTGACGATTTAAGTGAGTAGTAACTTTGGGGAATTAATTGGTAAGAATATTGAGTTCATAATACAGATGATAATAAATAAGATAACATTATTCGTTATTCGTTATTTTGTCATGTGTTTGACGCGCACATGATAATAAATAAGATAACATTATTTTATCATATTAAATGATGTAATTACCCTTATAATCAATTTTATTTTGCAACAAGCTTTCATAATACAGCACAATCAATGGAAAATAATTGAAATCGATATGAAGAAAAACAACACCAATAGGAATCTTTATAAAAAAACGGATGAGAAATTAATTAAAAAAGAAGCGGAATAAAAAAAATGAGGAATTGAATTTCAAACAAAACAAAAATGAATTCAACAGAACTCAAATCGTTTCAAAAAGATGATTTGAAGGGGAATTAAAAAAGGGGAATTAAAAAAGAGGAAGTGAAATCGATGGGATCCATGAAAAGAAGAAAGAAAAATGAATGTGTACAAAGAAAAAATTGAGATCGATAATAAAAAAAAATGAAATTTAGGAAAAAGTTAGAGAATACAATGCATATGGCATCAACGAGGAAGAAGATGAGAGGAAGACATCGATCACGTAGAGAGGATAAGTGTGAGGGAAAAATTAGGATTTATTTTAATTACTTGACAGGTTAATTTTAACCCAGCTTAAACTCAGGATAGAAAAATACAAAAGAGTGATAGGATAAGATAAGTTAAATGAATAATTTATCATATCCTATTGGTGCATCAAACGAAGGATTAAAGTATGATATGATATATCTTTCCTATCCTGACTCTCTATCCTGACCATCAAACGCACCCTAAGCATCTGTTTGGTAAAAATAGCGGATAACTAATTAGCCAGCTGATAGCTGATGACTGATAGCTTATAAACTAATTGAAATGTTTGTTAAAATTAGCAGTTCAACTACCTGATAGATGTAAAATAACATAAAAGGACATTTTAATTCATAATAAAAATTTATATCAATTAATATTTAAATATTTATAATTTGGTAATTTAATTTTTTTAATTAATTATATCTTTGATATTAAACTATCAAATCAAATTTTATTCAGTAACATTTATTTTATAGTTATTTTTATTAAGTATTTATACTTTATTTTTGTTTGAGAAATGTATTGTTTATTATGTATTTTTTTTTCAAAATTTTATATGTATTATTAACACTGAATTACATTTACGTTGAATACTTACTTCACTGAATTACATTTACGTATTTAAAAAACAAAGAATTATTTTACCTAACAATAAGAGCATGTATGACTATTTCTAAAAAAAGTAACAGTATGTACCAGGAACCAAAATAAAAATAGTACATGACTTTTCGTAATAAACACAATATGTATATATTTTTTTTAAAGAAAATAAATGTACATATCTAACACCTAACGTTTATTAAAAAAAAAAATTGTCCAGCAACTAACGTAACTATATATTAGTTTAAATTACAATAAATGATGAGCTATAAGCTCAAACGCTACTTGGAATAACGTCTGAAAAATAGCTTCTAAACTCATGAAATAAGTTATACGCTCGTGGTGAAATTTTTTACCAAACTGAGCTTTTTTTGTCAAACGAGCTTATAAGCTATCCGCTATAAGTTATAAGCTAACTTTTTGGTCTTACCAAACAGAGCCTAAGACAATTAGAGACATAGCCCAATTATGTGGTGACTATATAAACACGAGAAATTCTAACTTAGACACAACCCCAAATTAATTGTATTTGGACACACTCACAAATGGAGAAAAATTAAAAAAGAATGACTTTGAATGATGTGACTAAATAATTTTTCTTTAAATTTATTACATTTGTGTGTGTGTGACCAAATAAATTTGATTTGGACTTGTGACTATATAAGAATTGCTCATATAAACACAACACTTGTGAGGAATTAGGTCTTTACATTCATTCACTCATTTCACAAAAATATTTTGAGAGAGAGAGGTAGAGAGAGAAAGTGGATCAAGAGGATAGAAGAGGAGTCTAGAGAGAGGGTTTGAGGTTGGAAGAGCTAGGAGCTAAAGCGAAGCTAGAGAAATCAAGAGCTAGAGGTAAGGGGGATTGTTTCTTTTCATCAATTAAGTCATAATCTCCTATTTTCAATTATGGGTTTAAGTGTTTTTGTGTTAACTGTGTCTTTTTGTGAATTTTGATAATGAATTCCGTGCTCCTAACTCATATGATTTTGTGGGTATGATAAACTTCATGAAATTGTTGTATTATGTGCTTAAACTTCATAGTTGTTGTTGTTGATAAGTTGTTTTGATGATTTTTGATTAATTGAGTGTAAATCATGGATTGGTGAGTGGTTGTTGTTGAAACATGTTTGAATTCACTTCATAAATGTTTCTTTATGTTTGTATGTGAATGAGGTTTGAATTGGTGTGGTTGTTTTTGAAGTTTGAAAGAAAATTGAAAAAATTGTGAGTTTTGGTGGAAAATGAACTAAGTGATGAATTTGAGGTGAATTGAGGTTATGATTCCAAGTTTGTTGTTGTTTTGAATGTCTTTTGAAGTTTACAAACTAATGTATAAGTTTTGGGGTCGGATTTAGGGTCAAGGGGATTAAAATGGGATTTTGGGCTGATATTTGAGGAGTTCCCAAGAGAGGGGACAACAAAGAACTGGGTGACATGTTCTGGTGTAGCTCGCTAAGCGAGCTAGAGCTCATTGTAGTGAGTTGTACATGACAGATACCCATGTTTCGGGTCATTCCGGGCACTTGGGGTCGATCTGAGCGGTTCCAAACTGATTTTTTTGATAAATTTAACTGTATTTAAATTTTCTAAACCTTTGGAAACATCAAATGAATTGGATTGAACTTGGTTTTCTGAATCGAACCAAACTTTTTGAAAAATATTCAAGAACACGAATCTTTTCGAAACTCGTTTTTTTCAAAGGAAATGGGTAGGGTTAGGGTTGGAATGGTCAGATAACTTGTAGGAAACTTGAATTCAGGTTAGTATAATAGATCAAAAACAATTTATTTTTTAATTTTTCTAGATTCATTATGTGTATTTATTTTAAAAAAAAGAATCAAAATAAATACACATAATGAATCTAGAAAAATTAAATGTTTGTCATTTTGAGAAATACAATTTCACATGTAATTCTATATACTATTAACACATTTTTGTATTTATTTTCTTATCTCTTTTTTTTTCTACACTCTTTGTAAATATTTTTTTTTTGTTTCTATTAATAGTGGTATGTTTTGACAAAAAAAACATTAATTTTGTAAAAAAATATAATCAAAAATATGATGGTGATGTTGTCGATAAAAAAACACATCAAATAAAATTAAGTGGACTTAAATTGGATCTTCATATTTTTTAAATTGTAGAGATTTACAATACCATGAGTCCTACAAGTGTGATAATCTTTCCCATTTTATACATAATAATTTTACAATTTCAATTTTTTTTAGGTAAATCTATAATTTTGTTGCCCAATTCTTTAATAAAAATTTCTTTCATGGTGATGTTCAATTTAGAAGACTCTTAATTGTTACTTTTCCTATCGAGACTCGCATATTTAATACTTTTACAAATCTATATTTTTTCCCTTTTATCTTGCTACTTCAATGATTCATTCATATAATCACAACAGACAAGATTGCTACTTCTTTTGATATTTGTCCTCATCTTCCTTCTCTTGTTGTTCTTACTCTTTGATAGTGATATTCACCGTCTCTGTTTCTTTCTTGTTTTTTCCGAAGAAAAAAACAAAGGGTAAAGTTTGCAAAAAAATAAAGACATAACTTTATTATAGTTTGGATATGAATGTTGTTTGGTATACTTTGAAGTAGAGTTTGTTATGTTTGTGCAATTGGAAAAAAAGAAGAAAGATATCTTTATTTAGTTTAAGATGATGATAGGAAGGACATAAAGAAGGAAGAAGACAAGTTTGTAAAGAGAAGGACATAAAGAAGAAAGAAGAGTTGTTCTTGTTACCTTACATTTCCTTTACATTTCTGCAAAATAGGAAAATGAAGATTAAAGAGATAGAGTAGAAGATGAAACATAGATGAGAAAAAGTGAGAGAGAAGAAAAATGAAAGTAGAGATTTGTAAAAGTATTGAATCTTATAAAAAAGAGTATTGAAATTTGAAATTCAAATGTGAAAGATTGCCCCCAAAATTTCAAAGAGCAAGTGGACATGTGAAATTGTAGATGTATTGATAGAAGTGTATATTGTATTGACATATTGGGTGAGACTTGGGAATTCGAAAAAGTGAATACTCCAATTAAACCATGACGTTTTTAGTTGGCATGTAAGGGAAATGTTGGTATGAAGGGCAATTGAACTAAACTGAAAGCAAATATACATGTGTACAACTTGTTAGGAACTTTGAGGACACAAAAACACTTTTCGAAAGCACTCTCTTCGGCAAGCATAGTTACATGTAGCAAGGCCTTTGGAGAGAAAAACTTGTACCACTTGTCAACTCAGTAACTACCCACTTGTCAAGCAAAGCAGCAGCCAAATGGCAGACATAGAAGGAGCCACTTGTCAGCAGCACATGCAGCGTGCACTCCTTTCTTATATTATAAGATATTTAAAACCGATATTTTTTTTAAAAAAGTAATTGTTATTTGTCATTAACTATTTTGTTATCATTTGAATATGAGGAGTATGATCGAAAGCTTGCTGAGGCTTTTTCTCAAGGGTCATCTGTTGATCATAGTTTGGCCCTCCGAACTTGGACCAAAGTTGCTGGCAATAAAACTAAAGGAAAGTTATACAGTGCCGGTAACTTCGCCGCTAACTACTGGAAGGGTGTTGCAGCAACCCTCAGACTTACTCTTAATCATGGTGAAGGATCCTCCCAGCAGCCTGCGCAGACCCCTGAGTTGCGTGACCTTATTCAAAGATTGACTCAAGAGCAGCTCACGCAGCAAATGGCCGGTTTGCAAGATTTGCTTAGCCGACAACAATCATTTGAGGAGCAAGTGAGCAAGCGCCAATTCCAGATGCTAATGTAGACCCTTATCCAAGTGAGCAAGCATATGAGGTTAGGAGTTCAAGTGAGCAAGCGCCAATTCCGGATGCCAATGTAGACCCTTATCCAATTTATGACGAAGACAGCGAGGAGGTGGAGAGCGACGATGAGGAGTGAAGTTGGACCCTTGATGATGTGTTCCTGCAAGTTATTTTCTTCTGCTTTTATCTATTTTCATGGTGTGTAATATTTGCGGAAGTTTCTTATGCTTCCCGGTACAATTGCTCCTTATTTGCTACTTATGGTCTGTAATATTATTCCGTACAATTTTAATTTCATTACTGTTAGACTTAATATTTTATGGGAGCTATTACTTTAATTTTTATTTTTAACTACTTTTTTTTAAAAGCAATTAAATTAAAAAAAACATTTAATTACGTTTTAAAAAAAACAATTTAAAATTGTATTTAAAATTATTTTAATAATTAATTTTAATTATTTTAATTATTAAAATTATTTTTAATACATCTTTTAATACAATTATTTAACGTTTTTTAAAATAATTTTAATACATTTAAATTTAAAATCAATTAAAAATCATTTTTTTTATAAAATTATTATACTTTTTCCCAGGGGTACGTATACCCCTCGTAGAGCTCCTGTCATGTTTTGGGTCAGACTGCAATAGATGTGACATGTGACAATGCGTCAGAAAAGCAGGCTGTTGAGTCAGACAATTTGTCAGGGCATGTGCCAGGGTTGTTGCTAGAAGTTACAAGAGGGGTTCTGACAGGAGTATGTCCCACACATATTTTCCAGAAGCTAAAGCCTTGGCTTTACCATTTGCGATGGCTGCATTTGCCATTGTTCTTGCTCCTCGCAGAAGCTCTGGAAAATTGCAATTTCCCAGGGATTCACGCAATTTCACAAGGATTCCGCCCCTGGCTAATTGCAGCATTTCTTGTAGTGTTTTGATTTTATGGTTAGGCATGACAATGGGGTGGGGTGGGGATGGGTTTTACCTTCCCCGTACCCATACCCTACCCCTACCCAGAGGGGATGAGAAATTGAATTACATCACCGTCCCTGACAGGTTCAGGTATTCTCGTCCCATCCCCGCAATGGATTTTTTTTTAAAAACATTTATTGAAATGTAAGGACTAATTTTCAAAGTCACGCAAAATGTAGGGACCAAAAACATATTTAACCCAAAAATAATTGGGACCCATTAACTGTCACATCAATATTCCGTTAGAGAATTAAGAGCATGGACTAATTTTGATAACAGAGATAAAATATGAGGATTTTAAAAACATTTAATGAAATGTAGGGATTATTCTTTAAAGAGGTGCAAAATGTAAGGACTAAAAACATATTTAATCTTAGAAATAAAAGCACTTTGCAGCCCTGAGCGCAATGTTGTAATGCATTATCCGGCAAAGAGATGAGGAGAATCGATGATTATGGTGAAGGAGAAGAGAGAGGCCGAGAGTGTGAGGCATGAAAAGAGAAAAGAGAAAACTATGATAAGTGAGTGTCATCTGAAAGCATGAGACTTTGACTGTGTGAGTGAAATGATTTAGAGTTTGAGTTTCTATTTATATAAAAGGAATAATAAATTGATTTTCAACAATCGGGACGAGTTAGAGTATGGGTAGTGGGTACCTATATCCCCGTCACTCGTCCCGTGCCCGTGTTTTAAAATCGAGAAAAACCCAAACTCATACCAAACCCAGTCAAAGCGGGGAAAACCCGTCAAATTATATTGGGTTTGATTCGGGTGGGTACCCGCGGATATGAGTTTTATTGCCAAAGATTTTTTTTTATTTCCATCATCATGGTTTGACATATGCATTTCTATGTTGTACCTTAGTGACCTCTTAATTTCTTAATTGGTATGAGATAATTTATGTATATTGTCTTAGTGGCCGTCTGATTATATCCAAATCATTTAATTTTTAGGTGCATGTATAACATTGCATAAAAGCTTTTATAAAATCAGTGTTTTTGTGCATTTTTTCCGTTATGTATTGTACAATTTATTTGATAACATTGTACAATATGTTTAATTTTTTTTTTTGTGTTTAATTTTTTTTTTTGTGTAAGTTTAATTTGATTTTATTGTTGTGGATTATGAAAGACGACCCTTTGCACCGACATTGCAGGTATTGACATGTTTCGAGATGTGAAACAAGAATGATGAAATTAAATTAAATTATGGGTTTGTTAAAATTTATACACCTCCTAAGCTTGATTGCCCTAATCGGCCGTGGAAACATCAAGCTTATGAGGTGTGATGGTAACTTTTTGGTTGAATGTGATGAGTTTGTTTAATGGTGTTGACTTGAGAGTTACAGTGTACTTTTGTCTCAAATTTGTTTTTTTACGCCAATTTTAGTGGGTTATTGGAAAGAGAGCTTTACTCTAACTTTAAATAGAGCTTCAGATCAATTGGTCTTTAAATGATTTATTTTTTTATGGAGACTCGGTTTGAACTTCGTAACCTTGAAACCTTGAACAATCTCCGAGCCGTAGAAGTTGACTCTTGATTACATTATCGGTGAGGTTGTGTTACATTTATTTAGTTTTCCTGTCCTTTTTATAATTTATGACATTTTATTTTGAATCATTGAACAATCGAATATTTATACACTAAAACTATTTTTAATTTGAAAAATGGAGAGGATTTCAATTTCTCTTTAGCACCAACAATAAACAAGCTAAAAACCTATGAAGCACGGACACTCCTGGGGTTAGACATGTCGCGGTGTCGGACACGTGCCGTGTCCCGACACTTGTAATTACACTGAATTATGTGATTTTTTCAAATTATTAGCTGTGTCGGCGTGTCAGAGTCCATGTCGTGTCCGGTGTCCGTGTCCGTATCCGTGCTCGTAAAAACAAAACAAAATAAATTGAGTATGAGATAAACAAAAATTCAAAAAAGCATGCAGTTAAACAAACAAACAAACACACTGAATGTGACTGCACAAAATCAGCGTTAAGAAACTATCCGTAGCCAGATATATTGTTTGATCTTATCAGTTTAACAAACAAACACACTGAATGTGACTGCATAAGAATCTAGGCAACGTCTCAATCTCTCTATATTATGAATCACTTGTCTCTCTCACTTTCATTTTCAGTGCCTCATTAATACCCACTTGGATTGTTTCTCATCATCTGTGTCTCCTCAACAACACAACACCAACACGGCACCAACCACATTTTGTTTCTCATAATTTTCTTTTGTTTGTTTCTCATAGGTTCCTGGTAGACGTCTCAAATTTGAATACTTCAACTTAGGTTTTGATCCTTAGATCGTCATGTTTTGAGAGTCTAACTTCTTCTGCTAGACCAATACTCGTTGTTTCTCATTAAATACTAGTCTTCCAAAATCATTCACCAACTCATTAACGAATTAATAACCATGTCGAAATCTTCTTCATCAAGTTCAAGTGAATACCTCCAAACTCTCTTAACCTCAGCTAAACCCTTCCTCCGTAACGAGCTCACTTCCATCGACCCCAACCTCCCTTCCCTAATCACAATCCTCCGTTCAGTTGGTGCATCCGAATGTTGGCACAAACATGGAACTTTCCTTGAACATCTTATTGACATTTTCCGTATTCTCCATCTTTGGAAATCTCCATACTCCGTGTCTCTTTGTGGCCTATTCCACTCAGCATACTCCAATTCCTATGTTAACCTTGCCATCTTCGATCCTTCAACCTCTCGCGAAGTTGTTCGTGGACATGTTGGTGTAGAAGCTGAGCGTTTGATTCATTTGTTTTGTGTTGTTCCTAGACAAACTCTTATTCATGATGATCTACTTTTTCACTACTCTGATAAGGAGCTTTGTCATGATCTTGAAAAATCAGAATTGTCTTTGAGGAATGCAAAGGAGAAGGGGATATTTAATAAGGATGAAAGTTGGAGGAAGAAATTGCAAGGTCTTGTTCCTGCTGATGGGATAAAAGTGAAGCATATTCGTACAGGTGAAGATGTGAGGCTTTCGAGGAGAGTTGTCGCGGTTTTTGTTATGATGACTATGGCTGATTTTTGTGATCAGCTTTTTGGTTTTCAAGATATGTTGTTTGAGAATTTTGATGGCAGGCTTGAGTTTAAAGGGAACAATTTTGGTGCTGTCTGGCCCGGAAATGGTAAGCCGGGTTTGTGGTTGAATTCGATTTCGAGGATGGGAGCTATTTATAATTTGATTCTGAGAGAGGAAGAGATATTCTTGGAAGAAAAGAAGAAAATGCTAGGAGTAAAAGGAGTTAATGGTGTTGATTCTGAGAGAGATGAACATATTGAGTTGGTTTTGCCACCGGTTTTCGCTAAATGTACCAAGGTTTTGGATGCAGGGGATCAAATAGTTGCAAGAGATTTGTATTGGGAAGCTTTAAATTGTGAAGAAGGATTGGGGAAGATTGAGGAGTTGTTGGTGAAGAGTATTGAGAAAAACCCTTTTGTGGGAGAGCCATATGTGGTGTTGAGTCAAGTTTATTTGACAAAAGGGAGATTTGAAGAGGGTGAGAAAGAAGCTGAGAGA
>Ga0315914_1010533_pt1 | contig 11454 bp, 7 predicted proteins | sample MpolenodulesMG_FD_203920 | JGI IMG/M metagenome (GOLD analysis project Ga0315914, IMG submission 203920) | Medicago polymorpha root nodule microbial communities from Los Angeles, California, United States - elongated nodules | ecosystem: Host-associated > Plants > Roots > Nodule | place: USA... | reverse complement strand
AAAAATTACAACTTTTATACCAAATTTGAGTGAATTGACTAGTCTTGATTTGATTTATGTATTCTTAGTAAAAAGAATGTGTATATTTAAAATTGTGGATGTTTTCTTAACATATTAGGAAAAGGTGTGTGTACATATTAAATTCATTTTATGAAACTAGGAATGTTACTTTTTTGATATAATGTATATAAATATTGTTGACTTCTTCACTTTTAGACCATATTTTGCAAATTCAGTTCATTGTCAGATTTACATGTTTTCTTTTTAAAGGAGTGTGTACATATTAAAATTTATTTTATGAAATCAAAAAATTTATTATTTTGACTTAAAAGGACACTTGGCAAACGAAATACACACGTGAGGCCAAATTGACAATCCTAAATATATATTAAAAAAATTAAAAAAAAAACACATAGTTAGCAAAATGAACTAATGTTATAATTTTTTTTCTTCCACTTTCATCATCTTTTCCGCATTACCATCATCACCATCTTTCCAACATCGTCAACATTGAACCTAACCATCCCTCCTTCTCATCATCGTTCATTTCTCTTCCATTCTCATCACTACAACTTTTTAACATGTACTTTTAGTCATCCTATTTTAAACGAATCCGCAATTTTAGTCCTTCTATTTCTGATTACACAATTTTGATCCCTTTTTTTTTCAAAATTTAGACATTTGGTCCCTCCCATCAATGTAACTCTTAGTTTTTGATGATGTGACAATTAATTGAGTGATGTGGCAATAAAAGTATGCTTAGTGGAGTTTTTTTAAAAAAAATGCTTAAGTAGAGTAACATTAATACTTCATTGGTATTGTAAAACGATATATAATTTGGGACAATTTTATTTCCAAAGCGACCAATAATTTGGGACGGAGGAAGTATAAGCTTAAAATACAATGGAAAAATTTATAGAATAAAACGATATTGAACGGTGTAACATTGATGTATCATTACTTCGGTATAATTTGATTCATCCTCGTGTGCATATATATGCCCCCACAATCCTCTAGACCTACATCAATATAAAAACATTAAGAAGTAAGTCAGCAACCTACATCCACTTGATTTTGATCAAAAACATTCTATTCATTTAAAATAGGGTTAATTATTCTAATTGACGTTTTAATATACGTGAAATATGAAAATGTCATTGTGATAAAAATGTCATGAAGGTTGATTTTTTTTCTTCATAAAAGTGTAATTTGATATTCTTCTTATTTTTTACCTCATTTTTCCTATAGACATCAAGTCTAGAAAAATGTCATGAAGGTTGATTTTTTTCATAATTTTTTGCAAGCATATTTAGGACATTAAATCATCGCTTTTGACATAAAATTAGAATTTTCCGAAGAGACATATTTCTTATGAATTTTTAAAGCGACAAAAGCTAAAAATAAAATAAGGGAAATCTCGATTTAGAAATCAAATTTTTAGTTGATTTTCTGCCGACACCTCTATAAAAATACATAGAGAAGATCTGATAAATTTTGTAGTATTCTGGCTATGTCTCTATTTCTTTTGATTTTTCAACCAAAACGTACAAAATCGTAATTTTGCTTTGGGTAAGCATATATTCATAGGTCAAATTACTTTCACTGATTTCCTTTTTATAAGGGAGCTTCTACGGTGCAGTCAGGAAATTGACTTTTTTGAAAAAGTTAATTTTGATCTTAATTTTTAATTCATTTTTAAATTGTTGATTACTGATTAATGATCAATAGTAATTCATCTAGTAATGCTTGCAACATCTTGGACTTACAGGTACTATTTTATCGTTGGAATCTTTAACATGCAAACAGAGCTGATGATATTATGTGATAGTCTTAAGTGTTACACTTTGTGGGGTGTTACGCTTATAACAAGGTAGGATAAAATTAGATTAAGTGTAGTCTTATATATCTGATGAATTGATGATACTATGAGGAGTGAACTTTTGATGCCATTATACAAACAGTGGGGTGTTACTCATTACATTTTTGATGTTATAGTGTTAACTTTACTAAAAAAGTCATTTTCATGACTTAACCATAGAATTTTCCTTTTTATAAATGTGGGACGAATTAATTGTGAACTTTCGCATAATTATGAATATCTTTAACAATTCATAATTAATTTGGTTTTAAAACTCTAAAATTTCATCGTGAAGATTCAAGCATATCTAAAAATTAGGGAACATAATTGAACTTGAGACTTGATCTTATCTTATAATTATATGTAAAATGAGCACAAAAGTATTCAAGTAAAATAATCAATGGGGTTCAACGTTATTAAAAAAAACGTCGTTTTGAAAAGTGAACTTAGATTGATAAAAGATTTAATTGATATTTTCGTCCTTAAGTTTTTTTTAATATCGCTTTGGTTCCATAAGGAATAAAAAGGCCATTTGAGTCCTTTAATTTCATTTCTGTTACACTTTTTGGTCCCTACCATTAGGTTTAATATAAAAAAAACCTTAACTGTTGTACACGTGTCATTGTAGCATTGGTTCTGAAAATTCTTATTATCACTTTTCTTCATATTCATCAAAATTTTCATCATATTCATCAACTGAAGCTAGTAAAAAAAAACTCTCTCTTCTCATCTCCTCTCCCTTGGCCTCTCTCATACAATCACCATTTTTCATCATGTTCTGTTCTTCAAGTTCTTTAACAGATTCATCACCAATAAACGCTTTATGTATCTATCTGAATTATTATTTGATAAGTGCTTTGCACACCCAACATCATCAATAAAAGTAATGAAACCAAAAAATTATAATGTATATAAATATTGTTGACTTCTTCACTTTTAAATTCATTTTATGAAACTAGGACTGTTACTTTTTTTGACATAATGTGTATAAATATTGTTGACTTCTTCACTTTTAGACCATATTTTGCAAATTCAGTTCATTGTCAGATTTATATGTTTTCTTTTTAAAGGAGTGTGTACATATTAAAATTTATTTTATGAAATCAAAAAATTTATTACTTTGACTTAAAAGGACACTTGGCAAATGAAATACACACGTGGAGGCCAAATTGACAATCACAAATATATATAAAAAATAAATATAAAAAAAAACACATAGTTACCAAAATGAACTATGTTATAATTTTTTTCTCCACTTTCATCCTCTTTTCAGCATTACCATCATCACCATCTTTCCAACATCGTCAACATTGAACCTAACCATCCCTCCTTCTCATCATCGTTCATTTCTCTTCCATTCTCATCACTACAACTTTTTAACATGTATTTTTAGTCATCCTATGTTAACAAATCCCCAACTTTAGTCCTCCTATTTCTGATTACACAATTTTAATCCCCCTATTTTTTTAAATTTAGACATTTGGTCCCTCCCATCAATGTTACTCTTAGTTTTTGATGATGTGGCAATTAATTGAGTGATGTGGCAATAAAAGTATGCTTAAGTGGAGTTTTTTTAAAAAAAAAATGCTTAAGTGGAGTAGCTTCATTGGTATTGTAAAACGATATATAATTTGGAACAATTTTGTTTCCAAAGCGACAAATAATTTGGGACGGAGGAAGTATAAGCTTAAAATACAATGGAAAAATTTATAGAATAAAACGATATTGAACGGTGTAACATTGATGTACCATTATTGCAGTATAATTTGATTCATCCTCGTGTGCATATATATATACCCCACAATCCTCTAGAGCTACATCAATCTAAAAACATTAATGAGTAAGTCAGCAACCTAGATCCACTTGATTTTGATGAAAAACATATTCTATTCATTTAAAATAGGGTTAATTATTCTAATTGACGTTTTAATATATGTGAAGTTTGAAAATGTTATTGTAATAAAAATGTTATGAAGGTTGAATTTTTTTTCATAAAAGTATAATTTGACATTCTTCTTATTGTTTACCTCATATTTTTTCCTATAGACATCAAGTCTAGAAAAATGTGATGAAGGTTGATTTTTTTCATAATTTTTTGCAAGCATATTTAGGACATTAAATTATCGCTTTTGACATAAAATTAGAATTTTCCGACAAGAGACATATTTCTTATGAATTTTTAAAGCGACAAAAGCTCAAAATAAAATAAGGGATATCTCAATTTAGAAATCGAATTTTTAGTTGATTTTCTGCTGACACCTCTATAAAAATATATAGAGAAGACCTGATAAATTTTGTAGTCTCTATTTCTTTTGATTTTTCAACCAAAACGTGCAAAATTGTAATTTTGCTTTGGGTAAGCATATATTCATAGGTCAAATTACGTTCACTGATTTTTATAAATGTAGGACAATTATGAATATCTTTAACAATTTATAATTAATTTGTCCGGTTTAAAAACTCTAAAATTTCATCGTGAAGATTCTTATGAGGTTCTAAGCATATCTAAAAAATTAGGGAACGTAATTGAACTTGAGACTTGATCTTATCTTATAATTATATGTAAAATGAGCACAAAAGTATTCAAGTAAAACAATCAATGGAGTTCAACGTTATTAAAAAAACGTCGTTTTGGAAAGTCAACTTAAATTGATAAAAGGTTTAATTGATATTTTCGTCCTTAAGTTTTTTTTAGTATCGCTTTGGTCCCATAATTAATAAAAAGTCCGTTTGAGTCTTTTAATTTCATTTATGTTACCGTTAGGTTTAATAAAAAAAACCTTAATCGTTGTACACGTGTCATTATGGCATTGGTTCTTACTATTCTTATTATCACTTTTCTTCATCTTCATCAAAATTTTCATCATATTCATCAACTAAAACCCAGGAAAAAAAAACTGAAGCTGGTAAAAATAAACTCTCTCTCTTCTTGTCTCCTCTCCCTTGGCCTCTCTCATACAATCACCATTTTTCATCATGTTCTGTTCTTCAAGTTCTTTAACAGATTCATCACCAATAAACGCTTTATGTATCTATCTGAATTATTATTTGATAAGTGCTTTGCACACCCAATATCATCAATAAAAATAATGAAACCAAAAAATCATATTATTATAAAATAAATGCGATGTAAAACAGAACCTCTCCTTGATCACAGTACAACAACTATAGTCCAAGATTAGTGGTCAAGGGAGAAAATAATTTCCAGCGTGACAAAAAACCATAATCAGCTGTTACATATAGTCATAAATATTGAATAGTTATTATCAGCCATAAGTACTAAATAAAACTTCACTATACTCTAATTCCAAAATCTTCCTTCAATTCTCATGCACTAGCTTTATCAGCACCTGCCAATTTTCTTCTCTGTTGATGCTCAGCAACTTTATAATCAATCACTTCACGGAACAAGCTTTGGTCAAGAACACAGTCCTTGCTTCCATACACAGCAGCTTGGACACTTGCCATCAGTTTTGCTATTTCCCTTCCAGAAAATCCCTCGGTGTTAGCCGCAGCTTCCTTAATGATATCATCTGTCATTCCTTTTATCTCTATCTTTTGTGGGTTTCCTTTCAATAGTCTTTGGACTAAACCAGGTTTTCTTGATCCAGCTTGGGCAATGTACTTGTCCAGATAGAGCTTAAGAAGTTTATATCGCTCGTCTTCTCCAGGTAAGGGAAATTCTAGGACCTCATCAATACGGTCTGACACGGCTGAATCAAGATCACCGGGACGGTTAGTGGCAAGGGCAAGGACTATGTCTTTGGACTGGTCACCGGTACGAGAGAGGAGCGCGTTTAGTGCACTTCTTTGTGCTTCACTCATGTAAGTCTTGTTCCGCCTGTAAAATTTACCCAATGCAATCAATTTGCTTGGTCAACTTTGGTGCAAAAAATGTTGATTTCATATCGTGCTGCATATTAATATTGTGAAAACCTTTTTTTCCTCTTTGGAGGCATCTAGCAGATCCTAATCAACTTGTGTTGCCGCAGGCAAGGAGAAGGAGAGTAAATGATAAAAACATGAAAGAAGTGTTGCTTACTCGCACAGAAATGCATCAGCTTCGTCAATGAAAAGCAATAAACCTCTTTTTGACTTCCTGGCCCAATCAAACAATTGGTGTATCTTCGTGACAGCCTGTGACCCAAGTGGCGCAACATCCCCCCCGGTCATCAATGCATAATCTAATCCCTGCATTGAATCCAAACAAAAATGAGACAAAATAATGATACTACTTTTGTCTCTAAATAGAAGTCTTATTTGAAAAGAAAAAAAAGTCCATAAATATAAGCTTCTTTTCAAATAATTAAAGGAGAAGTTTGGAATACACTATATAATTTTCTTCATATACTGTTTAAAAAATTATGAGCAAAAAAAATCAACTGTAAGAGATATACTTTAACCTTTCTTAAAATATGCAATAACCCAGAGCATGATACTTAACATCGACTTCTATTCCCCTAAAAAAAAAAAGTAATTTCGACTTGTATTGAGAACTACATTCCAAAGAATCAAGAACTTGAAATTGAGTTTACAAACACACTAGGGGAAAATAAATTTAGAGAGCCTTGAAAACAGATGATTTTGGATTCATCAGTAGAAAACTTATGAAAAGGAAAATGGAAAAATACTTAAAATGAGAAGATAGTTTTGTTAATATAATCATGACATATGATAAAATCCATCACACAGCATAAAATTAAAACTTCTCTAGAACATAGGAAAAACCACGGTAGATAGTAAGAAACTCTAGAAAACTGGAATAAGATCGATAGAAAAAGTACAAAATCATACAGATCTACGAGCCAACTCTCTGGCAGCCATTGTCTTTCCTGTTCCTGGAGGGCCATAAAAAAGCATGTTTCTGAATGGTGCATGATGTTCTTTTGTATGCTTAGTTGCAGATGCCAGCTGCCCAATTCTGTTATTAAGATCAGGATGCAAAATTACATCACCAAAACCATTTCTGATTTTTGAAGCAGATTCTAGATCAGTACGTCGGTACAGGGAGCTCATGATACGAGACAACGTGCCAGACCAGGGGTATTTTGCTATGGAGGACTCTCGGATCAATGATGGTTGTCCCAATATTCTATCAACATATCCCCATATAACCCGTGCACCTTCCCTACAAACATCAAGTCCAATGTGAATACAAACTATGCATACAATTCAAACGACAACAAAGTACAATTTTTCTATTTGTATGAAACAGACAGATAGAGAAATGGGCATTTGAAGTTGAATATCTGTAACTAAAAATAAACAAGGCTTGGCAAAAATAATATCTGATTACATTTTCAGTAGCTCATTACAAACTTTGTGAACAATTTATACCTTGTCGTGTAGATTCCTGCTGCCAGAGCAGTAGCTCCACCAACTGCTACAACTAACTTGTTTTGATCTGTTAGAATGGCTTTTACACCCCCTGCAAAAGATGACTGAATATTCAACCATAGGGATTCGTGTGGAGTTTTTCTAACTAACCTAGTCAAGTAAAAACACTAATGGAGCTAATCAAACAAGTTAATATAGAATACATCATGTAAAAGTAAATACAACCCGCAAACTACTACATTACTCATTAATGAGTTAACAACATCGGGGAAAGTAAAATAGATAAAATTACATATTGCTACAAAAATCCACATGTAATTTCTTTTTAAAAGCAAAGTATACACATAATTAATGATTCAGTCCATGTATTCAAATCAGCAAATGCATAAATGTAGAGATGACAGTTGTCCTTTTAGATTGTCAATGTAACCATTTGCACAGTGCATACTGACTAGGAAAAATGTACCTCCAATATGGTCAAAAGTAGCATTTATGGAAGCAACCCATTTTTCTGTTTCCATCTTAGCGTCATTATATATCTTTCGCCTTCTAACATCCTCAGTTTGCTTTATTACAAGTGCATCTGCTTCTGCTTCTGCTTCAGCCTTTACTTTGATTGTCTTACGATCAATCTCAGCGATCTCTGCTTCAGTCTGCATTAGATTTGCCTGAATCTGTTCTTCTATTGCACGCCGAGCTTGCTGCAGTTTGATTGAAGAATCTTCCTGCATTTTCACTAGCTCTTGGTTCCTTGCTCTCTTTTGTTCACTTTCTGCCTTACAATAATAATACAAGAATGAGAAAGACTATTAAAATGACCAAAATTAAAAAACCAAACTTTCGAAAGATTCAATACCTGCATCCTCTTCCTCGTCAACTCATCCTTATACTTAGCCAACTGGGATTTGATTTGATCCTGAAGCTGTCCAAGCTTCTTTTTTTCCTCATATGTAATCCTTTGTCTTTCCTGCAAGAAAAAACAGTTGAAATGCTGGAAAGAAAAACACAAGATACACACAAATGAAAGTAAAAGTTTTCAAGCTAATTAATATTCAATTGTTTAACATTGAAGGATACTTGCAATGAAACAAATTCATTTTCATCATGCAGCTAGAATTTATAAGGCAATGGATATGATTTATTAAACTATGAGATGACTTGAAGGCAATGATATGATTTATTAAACTTTGAGACGACTTCAACTTACAATAACTAGAAATTGAAAATCCCATGCAAAGTGTGCACAATTAGGAAAACGGAACAGTTTCCAACTGTGTGTTTGGTTTCACAACAGGGAGAGCAAAAAGTGATTCCGAACATACATTATTGATTTTCACATGTTTGGGTGATGCCAATTGGAATTGATTTTGACTCTAAAATTGATTCTAACTTGAAGCTATATTTTGTAACTTTTGACTCCAAAAGTGATTTTTACACTCAAACTTACTTTTCAGTCACTTTTACTTGAACACATCCAAACATTCAACTTAGTGTATGCTTGGTTTCACTTCTAGAGGATCCAAAATTGATTCTAAAGATATAAAATTGATTCTGACATGTTTGATTGGCCTCCAACATGATTGAATTTGCCTACAGAATTGATTCTACTTAAAAGCAAGAAATAGTAGCTTCTACTTCTGGAATTGATTTTTACACTCATTTATTGTTCAACTCACTGTTACATGAATATATCGAAACATAAATCACTTCACATTCAACTCAATTTTATCCATAATCAATTCACTCAAAAACAATTTTTTGTTAAGCACAACAAAACATACACTTATTCTTGACTAAAATCAATTGTACTAAAACTAAATCAATTTTTGTCGACGCAAAACCAAAAACATACTAAAATTAAGAACAAAAAACTAAAAAAATGCATAACATATGGTTTAACTAGGATAAACAAACTTACAGCCTCATGTTGAGCTCTGTTTTGATTAGACTCAGCAACCTTTGCAGCAAATTCAGCTTGTTTTTCATCCTCTCTCTTTTTAATATTCTCAAAAACCTTCAACAAAAAAAAAAAAAGACAAATTAAAATTTATAAAATAAAAAAGGCAAAAGGGTATGGATGGAAGAATGAGAAGGGAATAAAAATTCAACATTTTTGCCATGAGGTGAAGTAGCGATATCGTGTAGGGTTTTGGCTCCTTTGACGAGAGGTTCTGGATCAAACCCAGCAGAGGTAGTTCTTGGATTGTTGTTTCGGAATTTGGGTGGCGGCGGAGGGGTTTCGGGATCGTCGGAAGGAGGTGGAGCGTCGGAGAAAGCGTGGCGGTGAGAGAAACCAGATGCGGCGGCGATGGCGGAGAAGAAACCTATGGCGTATGGTTTCGCCATTGTTGAGTTGCGGTTGTTTTTGTTGGGTTAAGGTTTATCAGCGAGTTAAGGGTTTTAGTGAGTGGGGTTATGGATGGATGCTAAATGACCAGTAGTAGCAGGTAATTTTTGTGCATAATTTCGTATCCGGCAAGAATACATAAGTTTACGAAATTGCACATGAGTGCATGATGAATTAAGAATATAATAGATAATTAGAAATTCATGAGTTAATTAAATTAAGGGTTAAATATGTTTTTTATCCTTTAAATATACCAACTTTTTGTTTTAATCTCTTTAAAAATTTTCTTCGGCTTTTAGTCCTTATAAAATTTTCAATCATTACTTTTGGTCCCTCATTTAAAGTAAAATCATGTGTAAAATTCATATTTTTAAATAAAATTTTGCAGAAAAATGTATAATATTATAAGGATCTCTCCCAAAAAAAATAGAATTTTTTACCAAAATATTAATTAAATATGAATTTTTATATTTTTAGCGGTAAAATATTCATATTTAATTCATGTTTTGTTAAAAAAAATTAATTTTTTTGGAGTGATTTTTACAATATTTTATACATTTCTGCACAATTTCATTAAAAAATACAAAAATTTACTTAAAAATATGGACCAAAAGTAGTGATTGAAATTTTTATAGGGACTAAAAGTTGAAGGAAAATTTTAAAGGTACTAAAACGAAAAGTTGGTATATTTACAGGGACCAAAAACATATTTAACGCTTAAATTAAATAAACAATTTATTAATTTATTTACAATCCACATTTAGTTGATAAAGAGTTAACCTGTGTTCTGACTTCCACGTTTAGTTTGATTTTTTAGATAAAAGTTGTGAAATATTAGGTTTTTAGGGTTGTTGAAATTGATAGATTTTTTGCATGTTGATGATGAAATTAAGTAGAAATTGGATTGTTAATGTTGATTAAAGTAAGTTTGACTGTAATGTGGTGGTTTAGAGATTGAAATAACACAATGAACTCATAATGTTTATGTTGAACTATAGGTGTTTGATAAAATGTCTCAATGAAAAATTAATTGATTTTTTGCATGTTAATGATGAAATTACTTAGAAATTGGATTGTTTATGTTGATTATAGTATGTTTGAGTGCAGTGTGGTAGTTTAAAAATTGAAATTACACAAGGTACTCATAATGTTTATGTTGAACTCTAGGTGTTTGATAAAATGTCTCAATAAAAGATTAATTGATTTATGTTGTGTAGATATGTCTGACAACCCAAATAGGCAGAGACTCGGCAATGAGACAATGACCAGGAGTGCACGGGCAGAGAGGGTGCTGTTGGAACAAAATATGTATCACATACACTACCCTTAGAGTTTTGATGATAACAAGATATTAAAAATTGTCAATTGGATATGCTAATATTTGTTCAAGTGTACAGGACCATAGTCAAATTTTTGATATCTTATGAGGTTCTAAAAGAACAAAAGAGAGCAAAGGAATCAACAAAAAGGAAGCTTGAAGCATCTGAAGAAAAGTGCATCTGAAGTATAAGTGCTCGTGAAGTGATGACGTCATCGGAAGCAAGTTCGTCAAAAGCATCTCATCAGAAGCAAGATCACCAGAAGCTGAAGTTCATCACGAGATGAGAGACTTAAAGCTTCAAAGGCTGGGTAATGGATTTAATCTCTCCAGCATTGCAGAAGACTAAAAGAGTGTAACAACGACTTTTGTGAAGGAATTTGAAAGCATTGGATGCTTGCTCTATCAAGAGCATTGACAAAGGACAATTGTACGAACTGTACAACCACTTCCTCCACTACTCTGTTCGTGTCTCTGCAACAAGACAATAATAACAGCTCTGCCGGCAGAAATGTTCCTTCAAACTAGGAATGCATTTGAAATTGATCCTTCATAGGATAATAACCATATCAGGCAAAAGATCATTGGTGATTT
>Ga0315914_1010531_pt1 | contig 11456 bp, 10 predicted proteins | sample MpolenodulesMG_FD_203920 | JGI IMG/M metagenome (GOLD analysis project Ga0315914, IMG submission 203920) | Medicago polymorpha root nodule microbial communities from Los Angeles, California, United States - elongated nodules | ecosystem: Host-associated > Plants > Roots > Nodule | place: USA... | reverse complement strand
ATGTTCTTATAATATTCTTAAAATTAAAAATATATTAATCATAAGCATTAATTTATCACTCTTTAAAAAAATACTCTTTCAAAAAATGTGAAAGATTTCTCAATTTCCCCTATATTTCTCTCCCCCCTAAGCATTTCCTTCCCCTCCCCTCCAAACTCCCAAACAAAGCCTTAATTAGCTTCTAATATAATTTCCATGCCCTCTTCTAGGGTTACATTTCAAGGTCAATGCAACTTTGGAGAAGGAGTTTGTGGGCTGCATATACTGTATAAGAAGATGCAAACATAATTACCATTTAGACTTTGGATTAATTTAGTTGTTCCAGTGTTAAATGCGATCATTATCTTCCTTCCAAGCATAATATTATTTAATTTCTATGCATACAATATTTACAATATAGGAGCAGTTGGCCCCAAAATTCAAAGAAAAAATGAATTGTATACATACAATATTTACAATTATATGTACAAAAACCATTGACAGAGATGCATTGACATTTTAGCTGCTGATGTCAAAGTATTTCGGATTAGATGGGAAATGATATTCCACATGCAACTGCAACATGAAATAATCATTAAGTAACAAAAAAAATGAGGCACAAAGAAGTGCAAAACTTAATTAGTCTATGGATGCATTAAAACCACTTTTATGTATATATTTGCATACCTTGCCCTCATCAGAATCCGAGTGACGCTGAGGAAACACTACTCTCATATCATCATACAAGTAAAAACTTCTTTCATGTTCATTGTCCATAAGATTTCTTGCTTCCGAAGGTAGAGGGTCAGAATTGCGAGTAGAAACAGACCTTGAACGTTTCTTAGGCAAGGGGCACATAAAGCGAAGGTGAAGAGCATAAAGCATGATACAATTGTTGAGAGAATTTTTGTTGATCTTTGAAGAACCATTTAGAAATGTGTCACAGTCTTCGTCAATAAGGCATCTTCTTGAGGGGTTAGCATCAGTATCAGAATCTGTTTGGATTTCTTTTCCATTCGTAGACATCGATCTAGACGAGGTTAAAGTGATCTTTTGCCGCAAAAACGTCTACTTAGATACACAAGTAAAGCACATTAAACATGAGCTTGTAAGAAGTGATGATTAAACACCTATAGAGTATTTTATCAGAAGTGATATATGAAGACAGTCTTATAATTTGAAAGGTTTCAATCAATATTTTCACAATCCAACTCTCTCTAAAGCTTTAGTTGTTATGGGACACATGAATGATTGTATTGTATCTCTAACATGCTCCCTACACAAGAACTACTTGAGCTCGAAAACATACCTTGTTCAGAAATTCAACTTCTAGAAAAGATCAAACGTGACAAAATATTGAATGTGATATATTCATTCAATCCTACCTTGGTACCAGCTGGCATGTCACTTAAATCATAATTGCAAAAGAAGGTGTGAATTGGTGTCCTCTCTGGATTGCTGAGAACCTGTAGTTAGGTCAGTAAGTTTGTCACACACAAATTGTTAAGTTTATCTAAGTACCCAAAAAAATCAACATTTGAACACACAGTATAATGAATTAATGATCCATTATACAAAAATATCAAGTTATGAATCAAGTCTGCCGCAGTACGCTTAACCGTTTTCCAGCTACATATACATGACATCTTACAGATAGAAGGGGAAAAACGATATTCTCAACTTAACACGTTTAAAGGTCTTATAGTGTAATACCAGCTGAATGCATCCTTTTATAGGTATACGTATACGTCTCTTTTCATATCGCGATTCATCCATGCTAAGTTTTCTCTGAAATTTAGTTACTCTAGTCTTGCCTGATAATAACTTTCCTGAAAGATTAATTGATGAATAATAAAGTAGGTATTTGTCTCCATCCACACTTGTTACTGCAAATGGAACTTTTCGCGATTGAGGTGAGAAATTGCCTCCAGTTACATTCAGCATAGCAAGAAAGCCTTCAATTTTCTGCAACAATGAAGGTAGTACAAACAATAACAAGAGTCAAATAACATAACCATCGTTCCACTTATGCCAACCAAGAGAGGTTCATAATATATGAGAAATAAGGCCAACCAGACTAACTTTCTTAGACGGTAAACGACCGGACAATAGAGACTCCTCAAACGAACCGACCAGGGACCTTCTAATTGGCAACCTATTCACCGATCCATATAACTTTGCATGCCGAGGAGGAAAGCTAACAGGACTAGTCCAATACTCATTCATATCAAGGATATTATCAGGAGTAAACAGATTGACATCACTCAACACAGTATCAAAATTTCTGCGTTCTCCCACTTTTTTATCTGTACAAGTTTTTTTACCCAGAGGAGATAAAGGGAAGCGAGGTGATGACGCCTTATTTTGAGGTCTCAAGATCGTTTCTGTTTGTGACTTCATTTTAGTTGAATCCTCTGAATCATTAAATGCAGGGAATGATTTGAAATGTTTAATAGATATTGGCTCCTCAATTTCACAGTTTGAGTGGCCATGACTCGTTAAAATTTGGTTTGGGTCATTACAAGATGAATTTACAAGTAGATGAAAACAAGAGGAAGACCAAGCTGTAGACTGAATATTGTTGTAGTTTCCAATATGAACCTTCTTATCCTCATGTTGAGTATCATCACCAGCCTCTGAAGACCTTCGATAAAACTCACTGCTAATGTCCAGGGGATCGCCTTTAAAATGATCTTCTAACAATGTCACATTCAAAGGTGATAATAATCGCTTTTTGACGTTAGACTCGGATACTCCAGTTGGCGAATATCTGTTTCCACAAAAACCATTAACACAAGGAGCTGAGACTCTTATTTGAAAACCTACAGCTCTAGAAGTAGGTGTCTGCATAGTTTGCTCAGCATTGACAGATAACCAACCAATTTGTTCCGTGGAGTCGATCTTCAACTTCTGTATCTTGGACTTACCATCTTTACACATATTTGAAATAGGTGATTCTTTTGAAAGCTCTAGAACATTTGTTTTTTCAGAGTTAGGCATAGGAATGTGCATGCATTTGCCAAGTTCTTCTTCTCCTGCCAACAATTTCAACTCATAGTTGCTTATGTTGGCAATCCTATTCCTAGGTGCAGATTGCGCAAATGTGCCTAATGAAGTTGCCACCTCCTCAGCAAGGTAGGTTGAAGATACCTGTGGCAACCCCATTTATATTTTAGGTGTAGATTTCTTCAAATTTTTCGAAAACAAATCGCCTTCTTCACCGTACTCCCAAAAAATCCATGTAGCCCAACACCAAAGCAGCTTTGTAAATAAATTGATTCCTTCAACAGAAAGAAAGTAGATGATACTATTAATCAGACATCACAGCAAGATCATGCTACAATCATACAACTATTTTAGTTACATATAAAATCTTTAACACTTATTCCTTAGCTTGTCACATTACTTATTCTTTTTTCAAGTAATAAATTTGCTAAAGAAGTTGAACCATATATGAATGAGTGTGGAGTATGATTAAAAACACCCTTCAACAAAATCTCAAATGATTAAATTCCTATAAACCCTGCAACCAATTCCAAAGGTGAAAAATCCCTACTAGTCCAAGAGTTATTTCCATTTTAAAATAATAAATTGTGAAGCACATGATTATTATTTTTATCTCTTAAAACCCAACAACCAAAACATAAAATGTGCAAATGCAGCACCCTCCTATGATGAAAAAGACTCACCAGAGGTTTTATTTCAGACGCCAATCCATATGAATGCTTATAATTCAATCTTGCTTCTACAATTCACCAACAAAAAGAACAGACTTTGTATTGTATCAGCTAGGAATTTTTATGTTTTATGTTATCTATGGAAAGTGTTACCCATATCTTGGTTTCGTAGGGTGTTGGATTGAATGGATGATGATAATGATTGGTATGAAAAAGATTCTAATAGCAAAGAATTTATGTGGGGCATGGCTAAACCAGAATTTTTTGGCTGGCTGGTTCTATTTTGTTGTTTGAATTGAAAACCACAATTTGCAAAATGGAAAAAAAAACACAACTTGTGTTGTGTGTTTGTTTTTGAGTCCAACAAGTTGCGGTTCTATTTTTCTTTCCATGACATATGTCTAGCCATGTTGACATGCCTTTTTTTTTATTATGATGGCAATTTCATGTTGACATTTTAGGACATTCTTATATGGGGCAAGATTGCACATGATAACGGGTGATTAATGCATCATTTTAGTGGGTTTCTCCAAATCTCATTAATGAGTCTTTATTTTGAAAATTGATTTTTTTTTTCTTCTCTCCTCAATTAACTATAGCACAATTAATTAGCTTGACTTTTCTCATAAATCATCTCTCTCTCCTAATTTTCCTGCTTTTCTCATAAACACAATTCAGGTGCAGTGATGATCATGCCTTGCTTTTTTCACGACATATGGAAGAAATTACTTCATGCTTTTCAACAAAACCAGCACGAAGCTTCGTCAAATTAGTCATATTATAAATTGCAGAGAAATCTGAGAGAGATTGATAATGGCAATTCAATATACAAGGCCATTACAATAAATGATAATAAACAAATGGAATCACCCCTTGTCTATTTAATCTACATAAGAACTGGAACTTCTTTCTACCTCACCCCTAGAAAAGAAAAAAAAATTATGATACTGGTTATGGCATAGAAAGGTGTCGAGTGGCATAATGTAAAAAAGCAGCTAAAAAAATTGAGTAGAATAAATTGTAAAGAGAGCCTTTCATAAAAAAATAGGAGAGAGAGACGGTTTATGAGATAAGTCAGGCTAATTAATTGTGTTATAGTTGATTGAGGAGAGAAGAAAAAAAAATCAATTTTCAAAATAAAGACTCATTGATTAGATTTGGTAAAACTCACTAAAGTGGTGCATTAATCACCCCTTATCCTATGCAATCTTGCACAAGTTAGAAAAACTCTTCTTATATTTATAGAAATATTATAGAATCTTTTACGCATTTTATGAGGGTTTTGTTGGATATGATTGGATGGAGGAGGAGAGAATGTTTTATCAGCCGCAGGACGAGGCAGAGGATGAGGAGGTGGCAGATGATGAGGAAGTGTCAGAGGATGTTGTGGCGGATTATCTTGACGCAGATAATGTAGCTCCTGAGGGTGAGCCTGAGCCTCAGACTCAGCGACGACCTCGTCGTCGTGTTCCGTTGATACTGCCATACCCTGTTGGAGAGCCTCCTTTTCCTGAAGGTCCTGAGACCACGGCATTGTTGTCCGACTACGCGAGGCACGTGGTGAACCATCTTTGGGTGAACCATCATAATGTAAGTGTTTAATATATTTAAATTCTTTAGCGTAAGTGTTTAAATTTTTTTAAGAATGTAGCGTAAGTGTTTAATATATTTAAATTCTTTACCGTAAGTGTTTAAATTATTTAAATTCTTTAGCGTAAGTGTTTAATATATTTAAATTGTTTAGCGTAAGTGTTTAAATTTTTTTAAGAATGTAGCGTAAGTGTTTAATATATTTAAATTCTTTAGTGTTCATGTTTAAATTATTTGTAGTGACAATGTCTTATTAATTTGATTTTCAGATGTGGTATGATGGGGAGTACAGGTGTATAAATGCAGGGAAAAAACTGAGAGAGCTTGGTAAGCCGGAGGATGGTTTGAGGTGGTTTTGGGATCCTGTGGAGGCGTCTGGCCTACATGATTTGATATACATTGGGTATTCTAGTGTGACCCATGCCATGGTATGTGCTCTCTGTGAGAGGTGGCACACGGAGACGGGTAGTTTTCATCTACCTATGGGGGAGATGACGATCACTCTAGACGATGTGTATAATTATGACATGTTCTGTACATTTTCGTATTTCTATGACGTTTTTCGACATACCTTTTATATTATTTATTGCGTTTTAATTTTATCTTGTTCCTGTTAAATATTTGATGAATTTGTTTAGGTATCAATTGGTTATTGGATGAAAATTTTAGATGAATTTGGTTAGGAGAGACACTGGAAAATGAGTTTCTGGAAAATGAGCCAGACACATAGTGGCAGTTAACTGTTGTCGGCTTGGTAAACGGTTGTTAACTGTCGATAGGGGCATTTAGGTATTTTACTTGTATCAATGTGAACTTATCAATGTGAGAAAAGCAATTTTCTTTTAGTTTTAGTCTTTATTCCATTTTCTCATCCAAATTAGATGATATGACATGTTGACATTACCCTCCATGTCATATTTAGATGATATTCTTGTTATTTAGAGAAACCTAATGAGAATTGGTTTATGAGAAAATGGTAGAAAGTAAAACTAAGAAATCTTAGCCTTTCTTTATGAGTTAAATATGGTTTTGAGTATTTAATTGATCCCTTAAGTATTTAATTGGTATCACTTTGCTCCGTTAAACTAAAAAGAAGATTGTTTGAGTACTTTAAATTTTTTTTAGTCTCGTTTTGGTCCCTTTTGTTAGGTTTAATAAAAAAACATTAAGTGTGGACATGTATCACCTTGTCATTGGCACTGAGATTTTTTTTATAAAGAAAATATTTTTTAATATATATTTTATTTTTTGTAAAAAAATCTCCCAGAACCAATGACAAGGTGACACGTGTCACTTTGTCATTGGCTTTGGGATTCTTTTTAAAATATATATATATTTTAAAAATATATATTATTTTTTGTAAAAAAAAAATTCTCAGAGCCAATGACAAGGTGACACGTGTCCAGGAGTTAAAATTTTTTTTAAACCTTAACGGAAACCTAACAGAAGGGACTAAAACGAGACAAAAAAAAACTTAAATTACTGAAACAATCTTTTTTTTAGTTAAGGAACGAAAGCAATACCAACTAAATATTTAAAGGACCAAAAGAACATTTAAGCCTTATAAATATGTCAACTTTTCGTTTTAGTTTTTTTAAAAAAATTTCTTCAACTTTTAGTCCTCCGAAAAAATTTCATCTTCACTTTTAGTCTCTCCTTTAAAGTATACTCATATGTCGAATTTATATTTTTAAATCAAATTTTGCAGAAAAATGTATTTTTTTTTTGTGGTGGTCGGGGTTCAAACCCCAAACCTTGCATATTTTATGTGTTGTTCATACCAATTGAACTAAGCTCACGAGGACGGCAAAAAAATGTATAATATTATAAGGATCTCTTCCAAAAGAAATTAGAATGTTTTACCAAGACATAAATTAAATATGAATTTTTATATTTTTAACAGAAAAAAATTCAAATTTTGTTAAATTTATTTTAATTTTTAAGTGATTTTTACAATATTCCATACATTTCTACATAATTTCATTAAAAATACAATGATCAAATTTTAAAAGACTAAAAGTTGAAGAAATTTTTTGAGAAATTAAATCGAAAAGTTGGTGTATATTTAACCCAAATTGGATTAGGTTTCCCTGTCCCGCCATATAGCAAGAGAGCAGAAAGCTTACACAAACGACAATAACAGTTTTGTTACAGTGACATAGAAATACAAGAATTCTTCAGATTCAAACTTTTTCTTTATCATTTTAATCAATGGCGGACGCATTCTTCTCCTTCTTCATCCTCCTCCCCCTCCTCTACTTCCTCGTCCGCCCCCGCCCTATCAAGATCCCAATCACCAACCGTCACGTCTTCATCACCGGCGGCTCAAGCGGCATCGGCCTCGCCCTCGCCCACCGTGCCGCCGCCGATGGCGCACGTGTCTCCATCATGTCACGATCCCTCACCAAACTCGAAGAAGCTAAGAACTCCGTCAAACACGCCACCGGCGTTGAAGTAAGGATATTTGATGCGGATGTAAGAGACTATGATGCGGTGAAGAAAGTGGCTGATGAAGCTGGACCCATTGATGTGTTGTTGTTGAATCATGGTGTGTTTTATGCGTTGGAATTGGAGAAAATGGAATTGAGTGATGTGAAGTTTACGATTGATGTTAATTTGATGGGTTGTTTGAATATGATTAAAGCTGTTTTGCCTCATATGAAGAATAGGAAAGATGCTTTACCTGCTTCTATTGCTTTTGTTTCATCACAAGCTGATCAGGTATGGAATTGGAAATTTTACCCATAAATTATGTTTATTATGGCCATTTAGATAAACAGCTTAATTTGCAGTTTATACCATAAGTGTTTGTGTATAAGCTATTTTTATAATGAAAGATAAAGTAAAGTTTAATTTTTTTTGTTGAACACGAGAATAAAGTAAGCCTAGCCGAGATTAGGATGTTGCGTTGGATGTGTGGTAAGACTAGACGGGATATGATTAGAAATGACACCATTAGAGAGAGAGAGAGTGTTGGAGTAGCACCTATAGTCGTAAATATGGTGGAAAATAGGCTTTGGTTTGAGCATGTAGAGAGATAATCTAGTGATGTGGTTTTTTATTTATTTTTTTAATGTGGAGTTTAGGTGGGAATTTATGGTTATGTAGCTTATTCAGCCAGTAAATTTGGCCTCCGTGGTTTAGCAGAAGCATTGCAACAAGAGGTTATAGGAGATAATATTCATGTCTCTTTGATATTCCCTCCAGACACGGATACTCCTGGACTTGTGGAAGGTAATAAATTGGATACTCGAGCTTATTTCATCAAACATATTAGTATTACTTTTGATAATTGATCTAGGTTCATTTTACATTGAAAATGAGGTAAGTAACCTTGGCTTAACAACAACCTCAATATGGATGTGGAATCAGGGCCTGCTATGGAAGTGCTTGAATGTACAACTCCTCTGAAACTATTTAATCTGTGAAACAAATTCTGCATCAGTTGACAGATGATTTGTTAGCATTTCAATATATATTGTCTTTTTATTAAGTCTAGCTTCCATATTATGAATGTGTCTTTGGGTACATAGTATATTCTCATGTAGGATATTGTTAGCTCAGTCCTAAATTATCTGATTTTGTCATGCCAAGTACCATTTTGTGCCATTTCTTGGGAAATTTATGTATACTGTAATGTAATCCAAGTGTAAGTACAAACTGAAAGGTTCTTTTTGCAGAAAATAAAAGAAAACCATAGCTCACCAAAATCATTGCCGCCTCTTCTGGTTTTATGAAAGCCGATGAAGTTGCTCAGAAAGCTTTTGATGGCATAAGACGTGGCAGTTTTATCATTTCTTGCAATTTGGAGGGTATTGCTTTATCTCTAGCAACTTCAGGTTTATCCCCTCAGAGGTCATTCTTAATGGCATTTGTTGAGGTTATTGCTGCTGGAATAATGCGTATTGCAGCACTATGTTTCCAGTGGAACTGGTATGGAAGTATAGAGAAGTGGCACAAGCAAAGGAAGTGTAAGTGTCTGTTTACTTTTTAAAAACATATTTTGTTTTCATTTTCTAAAATTTGTTGTCAGTTTAAGTTGATAAAAGTAAGATGGAAGACTCCTGTAATTGTAATGAATAATCAGGCTGATTATAGATAGGGTAGTAAATATCCAGTTTGCTCCCTTATTTTTACAGGGTGTATCAATTTGGTCCCCTGCTTTTATAAAATGTCACGTCAGGTCCCTCACTTAGTTGTCACTGGAGTTACATACTGAGTATCAAGTTGTCCCTGAAATTTCATATTCTTGGTCCATGAAATTACATACTTAGTGTCTATGAAATCCAAGCGATGAGCAAATACATGACAAATGGACTAATTTGACAAACTTTCTGCAAAGTGAGAGACCAGCTTAACATTTTATGATAGTAGGAAACTGAATTGACACATCATAGAAAAGTGAGGAACTAAGTTGGGAATTTACTCCTAAATAACGGAATCAGTTTTTTGGCTAAATTAAAAGCGTTTTCTAATTATAAGGATCCACATGGAAACTGTCAAACAAAAGTGGCAAATTTTAAATTTGGTTACAGAATAAACTTTGGATATGACTACTTTAGTGTAAGTGTACATTGGATGTTAGTCCTTGACAATTTGGTTTGCACGGTCCCTTTGATTTAGGAAACAATACTTTTATATCAAGGCATTTTTTCTAACTCTCTTAAGAATGGCTTTATAAATTTTGGCTTTGGTTACAGTTTAAGAATGGTTCGATCACATTTAAATGAAGAATTGATTATTTATGTTCTTATTTACTTTTGCTTTAATGTTTGTCTCCACAAATTTCATGTATTCAGTATTCTGGAGATTTTCAGAACTTCTGTTATCACTCCAATTTATGAATGTGAAGTAGACTGTCTAGAAGGATTAATAGTATTAGTATCTGTAGTTTTCTTTCGTAAAATGATGATTGTGGTCCGTCTATGCTGTAAATAAATAAACATACACATAATAGAAAGTGACATTTTATTGCAAAATGAATTAGTGCTTTGTAGAAGGTTAATTGGGTGTTACTTTCTTCATGCTGGGTATTGTTTGTGAATTTGATGATTTTTTTTTCTTCATACAGGTACACCTCAAAGCATTTGATTCACTCTGAGCTTTATACTCTATACTCAAAATGCAAAACATGTAGTCTTCGTCCACTCTGCTCTACGATGAAATTAATTTAGCAAAAATTAAATGATTGTTGACAAATGAGAACTCCATACACATTGAGTTCTTCAACTGTGGCTTCTGATTTTCATCTCCAGGTATGAGATAGAGAGTATGTGGTATATCTCGCTGACTAGTTTTCATTTCTTGTTCCTCACAGACTTTGTAAGTAAATGATTATTATTTGCAATTTAGCATCCTAAATTTTGAATTAGTCATTTTACACTGTCTACTTTTAATTGTATCAAGTTGGCCTCATGTGTTTTCTGATAGTAAAAGGTGTATGCTTTCTAATTCTAAAATGTGTAATGCTGTTTGACTTTCGATGATTGATTCGTTAGTAGTTATATGTTTAAATCATGTACTATTTATTTGAAGCATGAATGAAGATTTATATGTTTAAATATTGTGTGTGATTTTGTTCATTTATATGTTTGAAGACACAGAGTATGTGTTCCTTACATCAAAGATGTCATATTCCTGTTTGTAACAAATAGAATCTAGGTTTAGCCGAAGATCTTCGACAGGGACTGTGCATATTGGCTGGGGACTGTGCCCTTTTTAAGCTAGCAATCGGTGTAATTTTTAGGCACCAGAGATATGAATACGATTTAGTTGATGATTTTAGCACTCTTTTAGATGAAAGTTCACTGTAATGTATCAAATTCAAATTATCGATGAGAAAAATATTGGTCAAAGTCATATTTGCATAACAAATCTTGTTTATATATTCCTATTGAAAAGGTATTAGCCTAACTCCGAAGCAGCTTTGTAAATAAATTGATTCCCTTCAACTGAAAGAAAGTAGAGGATACTGTTAATCAGAAATCACAGCAAAATCATACAACTGTATTAGTTGCATCTGAAATCTGCACCATTTAGTCCTTAGCTTGTCACATTACATATTCATTTTCAAGTAATAAATTGCTAAAGAAGTTGAACCATATATGAATGGTGCAGATTAAAAACACCTATATGAATGAGTATGGAGTATGATTAAAAACACCCTTCCACAAAATCTCACATGATTAAATTTCTATAAACCTTGCAACC
>Ga0315914_1010530_pt1 | contig 11456 bp, 4 predicted proteins | sample MpolenodulesMG_FD_203920 | JGI IMG/M metagenome (GOLD analysis project Ga0315914, IMG submission 203920) | Medicago polymorpha root nodule microbial communities from Los Angeles, California, United States - elongated nodules | ecosystem: Host-associated > Plants > Roots > Nodule | place: USA... | reverse complement strand
TATCTCCCCTTCATTAAAATCCCTCCCCTCCCCTCCTAATTCTCGAACCAAACGGACCCTTAGTGGCGCTCCAATTTAAGATGGAGTGTGTGGTTGTGGGTTTAACTAAAATTTTATAGTGACTTATTTAGGTTTTTGGGGCCTAAAATTTAATTTTTTTTGTTAGCCCTTAAAACTAAAACGAGGTGAACAAATTTGTTAAAATGGCCCTGGTCCAAATTCATATGGTATATGCAACGTATAACGAGAGGACTTGTCCACGAATAAGAATAGAGTTTAATTTATAATTTACTTTCTAAGTCATTTTCCCTCTTTGAATGTGTGTTACCATAAATCAAAGTTGCAACACATGCTCTTTTTTATGCCTTTTTTGTTTTGTGTTTTGACTCTTTGTACCGTTCCTCTTTAGGCATATTTTTGCTTAATTGGGACAGTTTGTTCAATATTTATATATAAACTCATTTGGGGTTGGCCTAGTGATTGGCTTGGGATCTTGGAGTTTGCTCCTCCAAATGTCTCAGGTTTGATTATCTCTAGTGCCAATTTCGGTGGGCTAAGCTTTAAACGGGGCCCCCACAAGTGGGCGGTGGAATTAGTCCTTTTGGATTAGTCGATTTTTGGATTGGATACCGAGTTTTAAAAAAAAAAATTTATATATATTATTATTGGCTTCTTAAAATCAAAGTTGTAACATATACTCATCTCCAACAGAAAAATAAAAAAAAAAAGTTGCAACACAAACTTCAAACTATCCCATTGTTTAGTTACATGCTAATCTCTTAAAATGTATTCCTGAAACACACAAGATCAAATATATGATTATGTTATTAAGATTAAGCAATTTTTAGAGTGTAGGGTCTATATTTCAAAAAATAAAATCATAAAAAGTGATTTTCATTTTGATGAAAAATGTTCGGCAGCTTACTTTTTGAATTTCATTTGCAAACACATCATTTTTTTGACATCAACTATTTCTATTTTGTACAAAGCTATCCTACTATAACTTCATTTGTTCATTAATTGAGCTTTGATTTCGGTTTATAATGGAAATATACAGGGTGTATAGAATTGAACACTAATAAATGAATACATGGACCATGCTCGTTTTTCTTTAGGGACTGTAATAATGGGTCAAGATAGTCGCTTGGTTATGGGTCGTCGTGTTCCCTCTTCTTACGTCTTGCTTCCCCGCTATTATACACTATATCTATCTCTGATTTTGATTCTAAGCAAAAATAATTGGTTTTATATTTAATAAAAAAACTGGTTAGATACATATTTTGATTTCCATTCCCAAAATATTGAATATACTTCAATATCTATAAATTGTAATCATTCCCATGTCTTCATATTTTGATTTACTTTAAAAAAATTATATTCTGCATATATGTTATCACACACATTCAATGGTTTATCTTACATGTTGTACTTTTTCGTTACAAAATATAAATATAAGAAAAAATAAGTCCAAAAAAAAGTTTATGTATTTGAACCAGATTTGTAACTAAATATACCAATTTTGATCGACACTTTTGTTATATTTTGTAAGGGATGAAATATATTTAATTATCTAGGATCATAATTTTATATATGTTGAATTTTAAATTTAGATATATCTCTTACAATCATGATTCCAACTTTGACTTGTAATGTTGTGAAGATTGGGGGAGTTCTCTTCAACTCTCAAAATAAATGAAAGATAAAAAGACACTCCTGACTTGTATTTTCGTTGTTATTTTCTCTTTGTTTTTTTCTTCTCTATAGAAAGAATTAGTATTTTATTGGATAATTTTAAGATGTGTCCTAAGCGCACATAATTTCTAAAATAACTTATTGCGAGAAATAATTATTCAAATTTTAAAAAAATGAATAGATACAATTTTCAGTATATAATTTTTATTTTTGATATAGTAAGATTATACATTAAGGGCACATATCATTCCTCCATTTTTTTTTATTTTGTCACGCTGACAAGTGTCATTAGGATATTTGTTAAGGAAGTGAAAAGTAGGAGCTTTGCATTAGAAATAACAATTTTTAAACTTTTGAAAAGTTAAATTCGTCAATTTTAATCACTTTTCAAACATAATACTTCATCCGTCTCAAATTATACGATGATTTGGGCATTTCACATGGATTAAGAAATGTAATTAATTTTGTGTGAGAGATATATATTATGAGTTGTTTTACAAAATTGTCCTTAATAAATTACATGAGAAAGATAAATGAAAAAATTAAAAGAAGAGAGAGTAATAAATAGTTAAACATATAATAGAAAAAGTAATATTAACGCTTCATTGATATTGTAAAGCGACATATGATTGGAGGAAGTATCTCTGTTTTTTCCCTTAACTAATGTATTTAGAGCACTCTCTAGCTTTTTTTTAGAGGAATGAAATTACAATTTTTAAACTTTTAAAAAGTTAAATTCTTATTTTTTTTCATCACTTCCGAACTTAATATTTCAGTTGTTTCTTTAACTCTTTTTTTAAAAGTAATGTTATTTGAACAAACAAAATTGAGGGTTATTTGAATTGCATATAATAGACAATTTATACCTAATGACTTAATTTAAGTAAAGAGAAATGACTAATAAAAAATAAAAAGATGAGTTATTTAAATAATTATTAGTTTGACAACTTATTTGACAATCATAACTTTACAACAAAAAATAGATATTGATACGAAAACTAAAACAAAAAAAATATAAAATAAAAACATAATGTAAGTATAAAAAAGTTATTATAAAAGTTGTCACAAAATAATACAAATATCATTTCTCAAAACAAAACTACACGATGTAAATTAAATGGTTGATCAAATAAGAATTTTCTTTTTTAACTCTATTTTGTGATTCTTGTGGGATATTTACACCTAAAAAAAAATCTCCCTAAGCAAGCAGAAGCAGGAGGTGAGGTGAGTCACATTCTCTCTCTTGACCACCTCTATATCTGTGTCATAATCCCACACACACTTCTTTCTTCATCAACCCTTCTCTATCTAAAAAATAGATTCTATAAAAGATCGCAGTTTCCAAAGAAACCAACTAGTAAGCTTCAACGCCATCGATATTTCACGTTCATATAAAACAGCCAAAAACAAAATCAAACTATGGACAAATCCTCTTCTTCACCCCCTACAAACACTAACAACACCTCCCTCGCTTTCTCTCTTTCCAATAATAACTTTCCTAATCCTTCACACTCTTCTTCCTCTCACATCTCTCTTTTCCACTCCTTCACCCCTTATCCTTGCTCTATAATACCACCATCTCTCACCCTCACAGGTCTTTCTCTCTCTTCACGCTGATATCTTATTTTCTCTCTCAAAAATATCAACTTACAGTAACTTTGTTTTTTCATTTCCAGGAAGCAGCAACGCCGTGGAAGCTTCACCAGAGGCAACAAACGGAGGAACCACCAACCTCTCCATATTCACCGGCGGCCATAATAAGTTCGAGGACTTCTTAGGAAGCTCCGTTGCACCAACAAGAACCGCCGCCGCAACTTGTGCACCCACACAGCTTCAGCAGTTTTCCACCGACAATGATGTATATAATTCCGAGCTGAAGAAAACAATAGCTGCTTGCTTCCCTGGTGGCTACCCCACCGAACCAAACTCCGAACCTCAAAAGCCTTCTCCTAAGAAAACCGTCGATACCTTCGGACAACGCACCTCCATCTATCGCGGTGTCACCAGGTATGTTTAGTGCATGTTTGAATTGACGGTGAGTTTAGTAGAATTAGGGTGTAATGTAATGTGATTATTAAAAAAGCTAACCAAAATGTATACATAAACTTATACACGCATGTTTTTTATTATTTCTTCTATGAAAAGAAATGTAGAAAATTATTTTTTTCATATTTAATGTTATTTATTTATTTGATAATTTTCAGACATAGATGGACGGGGAGATATGAAGCACATCTATGGGACAATAGTTGCAGAAGGGAAGGACAAAGTAGGAAAGGAAGACAAGGTACTATGTTAGTTAAAGTTGTGAAACATTATTTATATGTAGGGACTAGGGCTTTAAAATTTGAACAAGTGAAATTAATCAACGAAAAACATAAATAAATTTGAATAAGGATTGTGTCTAACTTGCGCTATGGATGGTACACGGGCAAAGTGGGTCCACGAGATCTAGTGTTTGTGATGGGAACGGTCCAGTGAATGTGACCACTGACCGGAATAAATGGGAGTTAAAGAATGTGTCTTAGATATTCAAATCTCAAATTCAAAACCCTTCAAAATCAAGGGTTCAGATTAATTCATTGCAGTTGCATTTAGATCATTGTTAGTTTTGTTATAGCAATATCACAGTGTGATCTAATGCATCAGTCACACTGCATCTGCATGTGTTTCATTTTATTTTATTTTACTATTATTAATATCATTATCAAATTGGATGTGGTGTTGGTTTGAACTTTGAAGATTCTGACCGGGCTTTTTTTTCTTTTGTACGTGGTGAATGATTGCTGATTCGTGGGATGTGATCTTTTGCTTCAGTTTATTTGGGTGAGTACTTTTATTTTACTTTGAAAAGCTCATAATAGTTTTGTTTTGTAATCTTTGACCAGATCATCATTTTGTTTTTGGCATATTCCTGCTTCATGTACATTTTAATGATCATGAATTTGAATGTTTGTTTATGTAGATTCAGATTCTACTCAGCGTTAATTAATCATTTAGCTCATAAAATAGAATTTTTGTTTTTTGTTATAATTTAGGTGGCTATGATAAGGAAGAGAAAGCAGCTAGAGCTTATGATCTTGCTGCTCTCAAGTACTGGGGTCCAACGACCACTACCAACTTTCCGGTAGGTTTGTACAAATAATCAAAGATAGATAGATCCCTTTTATTTTACTGTGTAATGCAACTTTAACGGTTTTCATAAATATTTAACTTTTTTTTTGTTGGAATTAATTCTCAGATTTCCAACTATGAGAAGGAGATTGATGACATGAAGAACATGACTAGACAAGAATTTGTTGCTTCTCTACGAAGGTGAAATGAAATATATTTACATTTTACTTTTATGAATAATCATGAGTACTAGCTAGCTAAGATTATATGAATAGTTTTATGGACATTTTTATTTTCCCTCATGTTATAGGAAGAGTAGTGGTTTCTCAAGAGGAGCATCAATTTACAGAGGGGTAACAAGGTACTACTACCTTTGAGTTTTAACTTTTTGTGGCATGATAATTTCATATTCATTTTGGCCCCTAGTGTATATTATTAGATTCTGAATGAATAAAATAAGTTATTATATTTTGGATTTTGAAACAACTTTAATTTGTTGCTGCAGACACCACCAGCATGGCCGATGGCAGGCAAGAATAGGCAGAGTTGCCGGAAACAAAGACCTCTACCTTGGCACTTTCAGTATGTACTCATCCATTATCCATATCTCCCATATATTGACATCACTTGCTTTAATCGAATACTACTATACAGCTTTTATTGACTCTTTTTTATATACAAAAACAAGATAAAATCTACAGATGCCGACCCATCTAGTATTTTTTTTATTTATAGTATACTATAAAGGGAATATCAATTTTAAATTTTTGCCAGTTTTTTTTTTTACTAAACTGTTTAATTTGAAAGAGTGTTTACTTTTGACACAACCATTTTTTTTTAATTTATTATGGATTTAAATTATTTTATTTATAATTTTGTCCTTATTAAAAAAGAAAACGAGCCTAAAAGAAGTAATACACTTGCACGTTAATGTTCGTCTGTATGCTAGTAATTTATGATAAAAATTTAGAAAATGATGTTTTCATTCGTAGCCTAATCATTTTTTTTCAATTTAATTTATAAATTTAGGCACTCAAGAAGAAGCTGCAGAAGCCTATGATATTGCAGCAATCAAATTTAGAGGACTAAATGCAGTAACAAATTTTGACATGAGTCGGTACGATGTAAAGAGTATTGCAAATAGTTCTCTTCCCATAGGAGGTTTATCAAACAAGAACAACAAAAATTCCACAGATTCTGTATCAGAAACCAAAATCAACGAACCAATTCAATCCGAAGAAATAGATCATCCATCTTCAACTTCGTCGGCAACAACTTTAAGCTTCGCCTTACCTATTAAACAAGACCCTTCAACCGATTATTGGTCCAATATTCTCGGCTTCCATAATAATCCTAGTGCTGTTACTACCACACCATTCAACATGGATTTTTCTGCTCATGCACCTTCAAATACCAACAGTGATAATCACAATGCAGCATTTTTCAGTGGATCAGGTATATTTGTTCAACAACAAAATATGAACGGAAGCAGTGGTTCGAATTCTTCATCTTCGTCGTCAGCTTCAAAGGGTTCAATTCCATTTGCCACGCCAATATTTTCTTTAAATAGTAATAGTAGTAGTTATGAGAATGGTACTAGTTACGGAAATGGAAATAACTGGATTGGACACACATTCCAAACACATGCAAAGCCAAGTCTGTTTCAAACGCCAATATTTGGAATGGAATGAGCTCATGCATATCAGGTGGTGGAGGTAGAGAAATGAGAATCTGTGCATATAATAATAATGAATGATGATGATGGTGAAAGTGTTGAAGGAAGGACATGTAGTGATGGTGTTGTTAGTCTTAGCATGCAACGCAATAGAAGCAGAAGGAAACAAGGACTAGTCTTTATTTACAGTCATAATAGTTCATGAGAGATAGCTGTTGCTGACTGACACTGTGCTTACTCAAAGTTCCTTTGTTTTAAGTCTTCAATTTTCCCTTTTTTGTGTTTTTCAATTTTTTGCATTTTGCATTTTGTCTCTGTTTATATACTGACATGATTTATGAGTATAATGGGAAATAAATCCTTTTGTAATCCATTTCATTGTGTTGGTATCAACTTGCTATATACATGAAAGACATTCAATGCCTATACTCACTCATCTTGTATCATTGCTGTATATTATTCACTTGATGACTAAGTTAACAACAAAACAAATTACTGCTGCAGGTAAAAATTAACTTGAATTTTAAATGAGGTTTTTAATCAGAATACTGTCTAGTTTTTAGTGTTCAATTTTTATTTTACTTTTGATACATAAGGAAAAATGTAGAAATTATATTAAATCTGGCTGGCTGGCTGGCGTTTATTGTGAGTGGGCATCTCTTTAATTTGGCTAGCTGGACTTTGTTTCACATGCAAGCACACACGTCTGTGTACTTTATAAAGTAGACTCATTCATTGCCTTTTACTACAGTGAAGTACTTTTTATTATACTAGGAAAATATTGCAAGAGGAGTTAAATGATTCTCTTTCCAATTAAGTAGAAATCGTTATAAAAAAAAGAGTTCGAATTCAGATTGAAGTAACAGCTTGTTCAGACTTTAATTGTGTTTTGATCAAATTTTGGGTTACTATGGCCTATTCCTTATGAAAATCTTAAAACAATCTCACAAGTAATAAATACGTTGTGCATTACACGTTTTCTACTTTAATCACAAACAATTGTAGTCAAACATTGTATCCTTCTTACTTAAGAAAAACGTTAAATATAACACATCTCGAACTTCGTTTTGATGGCGTAATAGCAGTGCACTAAGTATTCACCAAAAAAAATAGCAGTCCACTAATAAGTTAGTGTGAAAATACAAGCAAGAAAAAACCTTTGTATTTTAGGACCATTTAGAGTATCATTTGACCCACGTGACAAAGAGAGTAGGAGTTTTACGGAAGTAGATTATTTATCTTTTCATTGTTGGGAACTTTGTTGACTTGCATTTAAAGAGAGATAAATGATTTATTCAAGGTAAAGTTACACTTTTCTCTTTAATAATTTGCTCATTTATCTTTATTTCATTGCCATTTTACCCTTTTAAGTCCATTTACAAATGAGTTTTCAAGTTTCAAATTGAAGATTTATATGCAACCATGGTGGAAGACCATAGATTTCAATATTCAGAAGTCATAAGAAAAAAGCTTATAGATTTGAAGCTTAAAATTCTACAAGCAAATGAACAAAATGGCAAGAATGCAATGAAAAAAAGATAAAGGTTCAAATCCACATATGAAATTAAGTTAAAGACCACATATGTAACTTTGTCTTTATTCAAATAAAAAAAATATTATTAAAAAAATTGCTTAAGATTAATTTAAGTAAATGATCAATCATCCTAAAATGTTAAGTAAATGATCAATTACCTTAAGAAATTATCAATTATCCTCTTGGGATTTGAGAAACCTTAAATAAAATGTTAAGCGTTTGTTAGTTTAGCTCTTTGTCGGTCAGAATAATGCGATCGTTATCTGCCTATGTGACATTGCCACATGCTATGAAGGGATGGGACATGTCATGTCATATGCTGTATTTGCATTTTTCAAATAAAAAATCGTAATATTTTATGATTTTTTTTCTTCATAAGTAACATTTGCATACAATGCCCTCACCCCTTGTAACCTTATTTGCAAATACCCTTCTCTCAAATTTCTCAAATTTAACCATCACATTTCACATTTATGTACAAATTGCACATTGGGTCACAAAACTTAAATAACTAAACACAAATGCAGTATAACAATAATAATTCATAATAAAAACCTGATAGTAATAGTAATGCTTAAATATGTCTATACATAATTGGAAATAATTCCATCCAATCTAACAAAATACAACATTTAAAAATGGTATACATACAGCATACTATAAAAAGTAGGATTTTTATATAAAAGTGGGAAATTATGCTTATATAAACATGATAATTCACTATGTGATTTTTTCTTAAATTTTAAAATGAAGAAACCAGGAATATCAATTTATCGATTGGAAACAGTGCATTCTATACAAAATTTAACATACTATAAAAAGTATTTCATCCTGTCACCCCCTTCTCATAGCATTATACACAGCTTGGACCTGAAAAATACAACAAACTTCAAATTATGACCCGAGTTCATTTACATGGAGAGACAATTGACACTATATAACTGCAAAGACAGTTAAAACTATATAACAAACGAAATTTTATGTTCTTTTAAGAATGAATCTATATTTAGCAAAACAAAAAAAGTAGACGAGGATCACTTCATAGAGAGAAAAATAAATATCAACCACCAAATATAACCGTAGATGTAACATATTAATGAGAATTGATCATTCAATATTTCACATTTTTCCTATAAATTTCCTACAAAAACTTAAAGGGAATCACAGAGTGAATGGTAAAAATTATACATCAAAATGCATTTCAAATTTTTAATCAATGCTCTCATATATTTTGTGTCATCACCAACAAACAAAACCTTTCTAAGGTCTAACATTTCACTGACATTGGCTATTTGGCATGTTTAGGATCGCATGCACGTCAGAGAGAGAAGCCATATACTTACAGAAGAGAGCTTAAAAATTAAAATAAATTACTTAGATGGTAGATATTCATAGAAGAGAGCTTAAATATTAAAATAAATTATTTAGATAAGAAAATAATAATAAATCATGAGATAATAAGAAAGTTACGATATAGATGATATAAATATTGTGGATAATCCTACAGTCTAGCTCTAACTTGGGATATTGACATGTATAAAAAATGATAAGAGAATTTACTAAAGACCTTTTTTTTTTAACATGTGTACATATATATAACTCATTTAATTTTTTTGATAGTATTATTTATTCTATCACTGAAAGAAGATCTCACTAATTAATAATTATATTTCGTCTATCAATAGTTTTTTTTTTTGTACAAGTCTATCAATAGTTTTATTATATGTTATAATATTATAAATGGAGGGTAGAGGGTGGGCGGTTGGTCGAGGATCTTGGGAGTAGAGGAGGAGACTGTTGACTTGGGAAGAAGAGTCACTTATGGAGTGTGCTGTCCTGCTATCTGATATTGTTTTGCAGGATACTATTCTTGACAGGTGGCGGTGGGTTCTTGATCCTATCAACGGTTACTCTGTTAATGGAACTTATCAGTACCTTACGGCATCAGTAGATCATGCGTACCGCTTTTTATCCGATATGGTGTGGCTGAAGCAAGTTCCACTAAAGGTTTCAGTGTTCGTGTGGCGGCTCCTGCATAACCGACTTCCCACAAAAGATAATCTCTTGCGTAGGAGAGTACTTCATCTTGATGATACAACTTGCGTTGGAGGGTGTGACAGTCAGGAGACTGCGGTTCACTTCCTTTTCAGATGCGACATTTTTGGTAGCTTGTGGCACCTTATTTACCAGTGGCTCGGTATTTCTTTCATTCCTCCGAGGTCGGTGGCGGACCACCTTCATCATTTTTGGTATGTCGTATTCTTGGTTAAAGGCTAAGTTTCTCACTTCTACTTTCAGTTATACTGACTGGTGGCGACACCCTTTATTATGTATGGGTGTTGGGAATTAGTTCTTTTTTTATATATTTTTGTTGTGCATTAAGACAATAGACAATTAACTTTGTATTTCTTTTGGGTGGTTCTCTTTTGCACACTTTATGCGAGATGAATCACTTTTGTTGAGTTTAATTCTATTTTGATTTTTTAAAAAAAAAATAATATTATAAATGTGCAGGATCGGTGAAGAAAGAGATCGCTTTTAGTAAAATTCATCTTCTATATAGATACCATGTTTTGTTTTCACCAAATGAAAGCTCTTAAGGTTGAGGATGATTATCCTACACAATTCAGTGTTTTTTTTTTTGGGTTTTGCTACACAATTTAGTTAGGCAGCCTATTTAATCTAACTTCATTATAGTAAACTACATTTTTTTTTAATATCAACTTTTTTTAGTTGCGTTGTTCAATATCAAAATACATATATGAGACTAGCTATATTTCTCTTTTATTTTTTTAATCTTCTGCAACCTATACATATTTCCCTTGTAGAAAAAATTACACGTATTTAAAAAAAATTACACACAAAAACTAAGAACACTAAAGATTTTGATGTTTTATTTATTTACTTATTTTTTTATCTTTCTGTTTCGGTCTAGGCCAAGTCCAAACCATGACCGGATTCAGGCATCTTTTCTTGCAGTTCCACAAGGACCATCATATGATCATCTCTTTAAACCGCACTGGAATAATGATTTTCTAAGGCAATTTGGGTCATCCAATCCGGAGCCAATGATATTTTCTTACAAAAGCTAAAGGTTCAAGTCTAAAACCCTTAATCCACTTTATAAATACTAACTTAAGGTCATTCACCCATGTAAGCATACATTTTGACTTAAATTACTTCAGAGATCCATGACGCATACTGACATGAACGTTGGATTGTTTTTGCATGTATCATCCCCTCCATTCAAAAAGATTGTTGACGAATGTCCTACACTCAAAGACCATTCAACACGGGTGAAGATCCTCCCTATTTCCTAAATAAATGGATATTGTCAATTACTATAGTTTTGAAGTAAATATATGATATAAATACACATATTTCAAGAATTGAAAACATTAATATCACATATTTACTTCAAAACTATAGTAATTGACAATA
>Ga0315914_1010529_pt1 | contig 11457 bp, 6 predicted proteins | sample MpolenodulesMG_FD_203920 | JGI IMG/M metagenome (GOLD analysis project Ga0315914, IMG submission 203920) | Medicago polymorpha root nodule microbial communities from Los Angeles, California, United States - elongated nodules | ecosystem: Host-associated > Plants > Roots > Nodule | place: USA... | reverse complement strand
AACACTTAAATGGTATGTGTGAATTCCTTTTCCTAATGTATTTCTTCTATGTCAAAAAGGGTTTACTTTGTTAATATTAAGGTTCCAATTGCGGTGTTGCCGCAATATAGACGTTAAAGTAACTATTACGAGTATGAAGTTTTAGGACCAAGATGTTCTTCAATTGTTGCTATAAGTACATCAGTAATGTGGTTCATATGTTAGCAATAGAATAAGGCCGACGTATAAATTCGAAACATTCATATGTCCATATAAAATTCTAAGTTACGATGTTTCTTCATAAACTTATTACCATAATTTTATTCTACGATATTTAGTCTTTTAAATAATTATTCGTGTGTCTTATGCGAGCATGTTTGCTGAAAAAACATTTGGATGAAGCAAATATGATGCACATAGGTCATATATTGATTGCAGAATTTGTTTTTAACAGCATATAACATTTATTTATGAAATTGGAAAAGAAAAACCTTGTATTTACTTTAACTATGCAACCTTTCATATTACTTCCCAAAAGCCAATGTCTATTTAATTCTACTGTCATAGAAACCAAAAATAATTAATGTCCAGATGTTTCCCCTTAGTCAGCATGTATATCAACTTCATTAAGAATGCCCCACCTTTGGTTTACGTGCAGTTTGGGACTGAATGCAAACATATGTTGATGTAGTTAAAAAAAACGTAGATTAACAAAACTCTCATGTTTCTTCTACTCTACATTCTTTGTCTCGCATTAATAGGTGTTTAACTCCTGTTTTCTATGCCAACTTTCTTTTTTCCTAACAAACTTTTCATATTGTGGTCAATAATATGTTCCATAACAAGAAGCGCAAAAAGAGTGCTCCAGGTGTTCCGTTTACTGATATTACTAATGGTAACGTGCTCATCTGCATTTTTTATTTTATTTTTAGGTTGGGTATATGGACTTTCAGATTTGTTTTTATCTGTTTTCGACTCATTGTGTAGTTGTTCCTCAAATTGAGTCGCTGCATCTATCAAATGGGAACCTGCCTCGCAAATCTACACCAATTGGTCCGAGTAAATACGTCCTCAAACGTCTAAAGGTTGCAGAAGATGGGAACTGGTGTTATTCTTCTAAAGAGAACGCCCAACATTGTAGTTCATCTGATCTTCCAGTTCATGATAAAAGTATTTTATATGTTCTTTATACCTTATTGAACTATATACAACTCTGTGTTTTGCGCTTACTTCGTCACCATGCCTGATGCTATAGTTCTTTGTCAGTTCATTATACATCTCCCAAGTATTCTCTTCAAAGGAAGCCAACGTTATTGACTTTTGGTGTTGAAAAATATGCTGTATAATTTGCTGCTATATATCATTCCTAATGAACATAAACATTTTTATCCGATTAATTTCCCTTATATTCCAATTGATATGTGTTTCAGGTACGTTATTAACGAGCAAACCATATACAGAGAATACATTATTTAATAGAACATAATAATTTATAAACAATTTTATGCGAGTTGTGTCCATAATATATCACAACTATTGTTTAAAATATATTGCAAGTGGTGTTATGAACTATATATGACCCGTGCGGCAGCACGGGTAGGCGATCTAGTACTTATTTCTAATATGAATAATAATGTTAACATAATATGCCAACCCTAATCCTAATTATTTTGGTGCCAAACAATCTAGGCCGTTGGATCTATGTCATTAGGCGCAGTTAACATATCAGCCCTTGATCAAATCTTAGTGTTGGCTTGCATAATTCACAATACATAATTCAAATTCAATGCGTATCATTTTCCAAAGTATTCATCTCCAATTCATTCTCTTATTCCAACAGACCCATGCCTCTTTATCTGTTTCCTTTTCATCTCCTAGATTCATGTTCAACCTTTTGCTATTCTCTCTCTCTCATTCGCTCTCTGCCAATGAACCATAACCATACATGAAGAAAATTTCAATCTCTCCCATGTCTTTTCCACTTTCACCGTTGCCTTTTCTCCTCCCACTCCCCTTCACCAATGCTCTCGATTCCGACATCACCCTCGCCGTTGTCGATTTCCCTGCCACCGTCCGCGGCATCGTATCGGCCAGACAAGCAAAAAGAACAGCACAATTTTTCCACCAGAAACCTGCCACTCCGAATAAAGAGAAAGAAGCCATTGAATTTTGCATTCTCAACTGGACCCGGTTAACTATTATTTCCCCTCTTCGTTTCTTCATTCCATTTTCCTGCATAATAATTGAATTGCAGTAATTTCGTTTATTTAATCAAATTATCTTCGTTCCTCTTTCAAATCGCTATTTTACTTTATTCGTTATCTCCTTCATTTCCTATTGCATATTTTGCATTATCATACAACAATTGTTTTTTCAATTTATCACGTAAACCTATTATGATATTTGCAGCTTCCGCATTATTCAATTTTGAACTCAGAAGTGATATAGATAATAACTCCGTGGTGTTTTTCTTATGATTTGCATCCATAGGCTTATTCAATTAGGTTAGTATTTTCAAATGGTCTCGCAAGTGCTTATGTTAGTTGATAAGCTCAAATAAGTCAATCCAAATAGTTATGTAGTACAAAATGTCAAATAGCCGTTATAGAGGAACTATAGCGTTGCTGCATAGTGGAATTTGACAATACCGATGTCAAGTGTATTGCTTCTTTTACAGTATTGTATTTATTTTTTACACTGTTAAAAGCAATGACACGCATTTGTTGGTTTTCTCAGAGCTCTATGCTGGTTCGCGTGGCTTTTTATTTCATGATATTGAGAGATTCCATGGCAAGCATTCCTGGAAAATTTGCTCCTTCTAATGGGTCTATCTGTGTCTGCAACTTGCCTTATGGGACTGACGATAATATGCAGGCTGAATATTTTGGCACCATTGGAGTTATAAAGGTACGGAGTCTGCAACTATTCTACGATAATATGTGATTACTTGAATGGTTTTTTTTGGTCCTTGCAAAGTGAAGTTTATTTGGGATTACCGAATGATTGATTTGTTTTTTTGTTGCATTTTAATTTCCTATTTACGTGGTTCTGTTTTTCTGTGTTACATTCTATTTCCAGACTATCACTCATTTTTCGTTTACAATTCATGTTTTGCAGAAAGATAAATGTACAGGGAAACCTAAAATATGGTTATATCATGACAAAGAAACTAATGAACCAAAGGGAGATGCTACTGTGACATATGAGGATCCACATGCTGCCGTGGCTGCTGTTGAGTGGTTTAACAACAAAGATTTTCATGGCAATACAATTGGAGTTTATATACCAGAGTCAAAAAACAAGGATGACCAACATACTGCATTTAAAAAGAGGAAGGGCACTATGAAGCAGCAATTAGCCAAGTGTTTGCATATATTTTTAGTTCATTTGTAAGTGTTATCTTAATATTGCTTCCTTTTCTCTCCAAACAGATTTTGCTCCAGCAGAAAATAAAGAGTCATATCAATTCTATTAATGATTTTTCCGAAGTAATAAGTGCTGCTATATTATTAATTTTGAAGAATTAAAGTGCTGCTGGAATATTATTATATAGTGCGTAATCAACCAAAGTGTTGCATGTTTTGCTGTCAAAGTTTATAAATGAAACCTATATGTGGTCATAAAACTAATGTATCAATTAATATGTTTCAATCACTATTTTAAAGTGTCTCTAATCATGTGTTTTTCTTCTTTAAGAGTTTCGATTGAAAAATGGTGTCTTTTTAGAGTTCTTTAAGAGTTTAGATAGAAAAATGGTGTCTTTTTAGAGTTTAGAAATGAATGCAGTTGATCTAAGTTTAAAACACATGGACATGTGTTCTAATAATAACCTTTATAATTGATTTTTGGCTTAATTAATGATTTGGTCCCTTAAGTTATTTGTTGGTTACATTTTGGTCTCATAAGTTATTAACGTTACAATTTGGTCCTTAAGTTAGTATCTGTTAGACAAATAAATCCTCACCGTCAGTCTTTTGCCAAAACGGTAAATAGGCACATGTGAACGGTGACGTGACAACTTGCAATGCGTATCCACCTTAGACATTGGCTAAACAGTTTTGATGGTGAGGATTTATTTAGTTGACGGAAGATGACTTAAAGGGACCAAATTGTAACGTTAATAACTTATGGGACTAAAATGTAACCAACAAATAACTTAAGGGACCACATCATTAATTAAGCCTTGATTTTTCCACGTTGAGATTTTATTTGGATAAGTTATTTGGATTCTTTACCTATAATTTTTATTCTTATACTCCATGAGAAATGGCTAGGCTATTCTTTCTTTGTGAATTACTAAGAGCATCCACATTGGAGACCCTCACATTTGAGGTCTTAAACGGGTCCCACATGGACACATCACTTTTTTATTATTTTTTAATGATAGTACCTAATAGGTACTCAACCACTCCAATAGAGATCCTCTATCAAAAGTTCTAAATGGGTCCCACTAATAACAAAAGCAACTCAAATAATTATTATTTTATTGAAAATTGGTGTGGGGTCCACTTAAGATTGAGGGTCTTAAATGAGACCCCGAGTCTTAAGAGACCCCCAATTTTTTTCCCACAATGGGGGTACCTATTAGGTACCGGGTCTTAATTGGTAAAGATCCTACCAATGTGGATGCTCTAATCACTACTAATTTAGTTATTACTAATGCACTGCAACCTTCAGGCACCAGAATTCCATTCAAGTTCCAATGTAGGCAGTTCCCTATTATGGTTTGTTTTGCTATGACCATTAACAAAAGTCAAGGTCAATCACTAAAACAAGTTGGCATCTACCTACCACAATCAGTCTTCTCTCACGGCCAATTATATGTCGCAATTTCAAGGGTAACATCAAGTAATGGTTTGAAAATTCTCATAACCGATGAAAATGGTGATTGCATTGATAATACAACAAATGTTGTATACAAAGAAGTATTCCAAAATGTATTAACATATAAAAACAACATGAGAGTCTTTTTTATTGTATTTTGTACTTGACTTTCTCCTACATCTACATATATTTTTGAGAAATGCTAGCAACACACATTTTAACACACACTTTTCAACACACTCTCTTTGATTGATTAAAATTCACATGGGACCCACCAAATTTATATGGGACCCACATGATTTGGTGGGACCCATGTGAATTTTAACCAATCAAAGAGAGTGTGTTGAAAAATGTGTGTTAGAATGTGTGTTGCTAGCATTCCTCTATATTTTATTATATCATCTTCTGCTTTTCTATATTACACAATACATATGAGAGCCTTTGAGCTTATTTTGTACTTGACTTTCTTCAACAGCAGCAAATACTATATGTTTATATTTTGCTTTATTTTATTACACACTATATATGACCCGTGCGGCAGCACGGGTAGGGGATCTAGTTCTATATAACAAAAACAAGGCAGTTATGAATAAAAGGAATTTGCCATAAGTATGAAATTGCAATATCTAGGACAAGATAAGAAGCAAAATCAGTAAGACCTAAAGGACATCAAAGTGATCCAGAGAACCAAAATGTGATGACAATTGCTTTTCTGACTTTCAATACTTCCTAAAAACACAAGTAAAAGACTAAAAATACCTCCAGCGATAGTTAACTACCGCCGGCTTATAACTAAAAAACACGCCGACAGTTAACTACCGCTGGGTTTTTTGGTCATTTACTTGTGTTACTAAGACACAATAAATGTCAAAAAAGCAATCTTCAAATGTGATTGAACAAAATTTGGTTTCATTGTTTAATTGAGCATGTTTTACGCCTGGGCCTTGGCGCCTTGCTATTGAAGAATGTTGTATTTTGCTTCATTGCTTGTGTTTTACTATATGTTGGATGATTTATATGTTGAGTATTGTTGCTAATCACTCACATTCCTTGTTTTTGTTGCTATATGAGACTATGGAGAGATTTGTTAAAAAGAAAGTTCAAATCAAATGAGCATGAATCTAATTCTCAACAATATGTTCAATTAAATTTGGAATGGTTACCATCAAATGAGCAAGAATCTAGTTCTAAATAACATTATTAGTTAAATTTGTTAAATTTGGAAGAGTTACCATCGGGTCTTAGAAAGTGGCTTAAAATGTTAGTATATCATTATAATGATCAAGAGACAATATGCATAACATATATGCAAAGACGACCATGTCAACCTACTCAACACAATTTTCCCCAAAGGAAAATTGGAAAATTCTTTGAGAAGATTTTGTTCTTGATATAATGAGAAATATATCAAGGTGCCCCCAAGGGGCACGACCGTGCACCTTATCCAGGCTCAGGAAAACCACTTTTTTGAACACTTTTTGCTTCGAATCAAGCTTAGGTGTCTTCATAAAAGTTGTAAATATGGATGTTAGCTTTCATTGGGTTTTGATGGGACTCCATTTCGACATCTAGAACTCAAGATATGATCAAAATACTACACAGAGGTCAGCATGGTCGTGCACTTTCCCCCGACTTAGGAAAATCAACTTTTCTACCACTTTCTGTTTCGAATTAGGTTTAAGTGTCTTCATGAAAGTCGTAGATATGCATATTAACGTTCATCTTAATTTGGTTGGACTCCATTTAAATTTTTAGAACTTGAGTTATGATTAAGACACCGCGCATAGGCATTATGCGTTTGGGCTATTTTAAAGAAAGTCTCTTTGATTATAAGAGACAATTTTAGGAGCCACAATAGACAACCTGCCAAAATGTTGGAAATAATTTTGTATTGAAATTTAACTAAAGCAATAGGACGAAAGTTCTCCAACTTATCTGCACCAGGCACCTTAGGAATCAAAACCACCAAATTAGAATTCAAATTTGGAATAAGCCCTCTAGTAAAATCGAATTCCCACTCTATGGTTTTCCTCGCGGGCCCTATTTTTTTCTTCCAAAAATGCCCTTGAAGTTTTCGGGTTTTATAATCCGGAATGGTGTTTTCCTTTGTTAAAGGGTGAAAAAATGAGTTACGGATTTTTCCGGATTTTGTAATCCGGAAATCTCAAAAAATAGGGCGCGTTACATGATTTTTTCGGATTACATAATCCGAACACCCCCTAAACACCTTTTTTTTCATGGTGCTGCTGCAATCCGGATTAAGTAATCCGGACAGCACCAACACCAATTTTGAACATGTCTGTAACATTGATAGTCATTTTAAGGACAATATTAAACTTCCTAGCTTTCATCCTTGTGTTTTTATGATCAAGAGTCAAGACTCCCTTAGAAGAGACTTTTTACGGGACTCCGTCCTCAAAATCCAAAATTCCATCATATTCCATCATTTAGACCCTTTTTTTCATGGTGCTCATGCAATCCGGGTTACGTAATCCGGACTGCAAAAGGGCATTTTTGGAAATTTTACAGGGCACACGAGAAGGCAACAGAGTGAAAAAAATAATACTCTCAAACTTAACTAACTCCCAAAAGACTTGGTAAAAATGACCGTTAAACCCATCAGGCCCGGGAACCCATCTCCATTAAGATCAAATTAAAATATATATTAAAGTGTGAGGGAAATTATGACATTCAATTAAATTATATGCTTATATGAAACATATACTATTTTTCATATTAATGGTTTTGTGACACCCTAAAACTCAATTCAAAATGGCAAACACAATAATTTTTAGTAACGTTTAGCAAGAATAATACAATCCCCTTATTATATTAAAACATTAGTTAAATAACTTGGATAAAACTTGTGCATGTCGTTGACATTTCAAAGAATAAACTCGTTATTTTTTGTCAAAAGTTTTTACAATCAAATACAATTATGTTCTCAACTAGATATCATCTGCTAGAGCAAAGATTTCCAAGGGAAAATGACTCAGAATAGAACTTATTAATACAAATAAAGTGGATAAACGTCTTTAATATTCACCGACAAATTGACTTGATACGAATATTGATTTTCATACATGTTCCTATTACAAGCGCCTAACACATACAACGAAGGATGGTTAATCAAATCATGTCAAGGGATATTAGTAGTAAAAAAAACATTTAAATTTCGTCATATATTCACATTTAGTAAAATATTGAACATATTGCACATTTAAATAGTTCAAAAGACACTAACACATACATAACACCAATATGGTTAAGGAGACATAAACATACCAAAATGTACACTAATATACTTACTCATTCATGTTAATCATCAAGTAGTTCACGACTTCACGTAGTTCTTCAAAAAAAAAAAGTAGTTCACGTAGCCATAACTAGCGACAACACATATGGGTTCACATTTCCGTTTATTGATGTGAAATAAGAATAACACAATAATTATAATGATGCAAGACTAACTAATTATATTGTTTTTGTCATGTAGCTTAGTGGCTAGAGCTCACACAATTTAATTGTGAAAAAGTAGGATGTCCGGGGTTTGAATCCCAACCCCTGCATATAATATACAATATCCTCACCAATTAAACTAAACTCATAGAGATGCAAGACTTTTTTATTAAGACTTTTTTTTAGACATTAATGTTTACGCTACACACCATACCCATGATTAATTGAACATTAACACCCTTAACCAATTTATCATAGCTTAGCACACAATTATAAATCGACAGAGGAGGGTCTTATGTTTGTTTATTTTCTCGTCCTCCAATGGGAAAATGAAAACACACTTTGAGTTCTTAACCAAAAAAAAATGTCATAAAAAGTTACCCAAGTCAAAAATAAATCGGTGGCAAATATATCTAAGAATTACACTGCAACTTTGGTATTTGATTCACGCAAAATTGTCTTCATGCGATGAATATAAGAGAAAAATAGGTAAATTCATCAATGATGTGGGGCTTTGTAAGATAAGATGCTAGAGTTAAAATATTGAGAAGATATATCAACATTACCAACCCAATGGTAAGAATATCATACATAAGTTGTAACAAATACTTAATTTATTCCTTAAAATACTCATACTAAAATACTATCATTTAAAAAAAATAGATTAAAAAAATAAAATATAATATCAACACTTAACTAATATACTATCATTTGCTAAAAGACACCAACTAATTTTTACGAAAGTGTCTTTCAGCAAAGTTACAACTAAAAAGTGGAAATCACATCTTGAGGTGTAGGTTGCTAAAAGACACTTTCATAGGTGGCTTCTAACAAAATCCATATTTAAAATAGTAACACCATAGCAAGCACAACACACACATTCACATATATATACGAGAACACTTTGTTAGCCATGAAATTGTGTTAATAAAAAATTAACCAAATGATAAAATCAATTAGTGGATAATATATCTTATAATTACAAATCATTGTCGGCCTGTCACGTTGGTTTAACAGATTTCTGGTGAAGGGGATCACATCAAACTTGTGAAATTAATAAAGTTTGGGGTTTTCAGAGGGTTATAGAATTGAAATAGTATATCAAAATCAATTTGAGGAATATTATCTTGACATCTTAGAGAATAAAAAAAAAGGAGCTAGTTTTTAATTTTTATCACAATTATTTACCACTAGATCGAGTTTTTTTTATCTTGTTTTTACCATCGTCGTTTTGTTCTTTCTTTGCCTTGTTTTTCTTCTTTATCGATACACCCTCGCTTATTTTAGGGATTCATGTTATTTTTTTCTCAACAAATAAAAACTTTATAAGTAAGAAGTTGAAAAAGAAAAAAAAGATTAATCAGAGGGTTCAAATAGACTTACGAGCACGCACAAAAATAAGTGAAACACTTCATAGCCCAACCAGGGGGACAATAATGAAAAAGACATTCACCACTGTCGTTGCACGTCTTATCTGTATAGTAAGATAATAATAAATGAATGTTACTTCCTTCAAAAAAATAAAATAATAATGAATATTACTTAAATGTAACGAAATATTATGTATAACAAAGAAGAAAATGCGAAAATAATGCAAGAGTTACTTCGGCCATTGGTTACAACAAGAAAAAGAGAAAGAAAGATCATCAAAGCATAAAAAAATATGAAAATTTGAGTCATAATTTTCTTCTCTTAGATGTTATAAATATAAACTTGTTTGATTACTTTATAAGTAAAAGTTTCATGTTTTTTTAATGTCAAGTAAATAGTTTTTATCCCTTTGGTGATGCAATAAACTATTGAGAAATGATATTTGTACAACTATTTTTTGACAATTTTTGAGACAACTTTCTCTCTCATACTCACATTATTTTTTACTTTATCTCTCTATTGCTTTGGTTTTTGTGCAAAAGACTACTTTTTCTTTGTAAATTTTGGTTGTCCTATAAGTTGTTAACCAAATGGTTGTTCAAATAACACTCCTCTAAACCATTATTAAATTGGAGTTGTTGTTAAATGCCTCCCATATAGATCAATAGGTCATTTTTTTTTTAATGTAATAGAGTGAAAGCAACAAGTAATTCCTATGACATACTGTTGAGGGTAAAAAGGGGATATAATTTTGATTTGAATATATTTGTGAATAATGGGGGGATTTTGGTATTAAGGTTAAAGAATGATGGAAATAAGCAAAAAATGGTAACTAAACAAAATCTCAATGCAAGGAAGATGTTTAGTTTAGTAGACGATCGCCACAAGAAACGTAGTTTCTTGATAAGATCAAGTCATGATTCAATCCAGAACCAAAAAGAAGCCAAGCTTCTAAATTCACATAAAGTGACCTTTTTTTTTTTTTTTTATCAAAATTCATCTTATTTTATTCATTGTGTGAGCCCCCTTTATATAGGAATAGGAATAGGCGGCAATATTGATCAAAAACTACAATTATTGCATGATTACTAGTGTTATAACTCCTAGGTGGCTAGTTATATTAGAAGAGAGGATACAATTTAATTGGATCTTTGAAGTTGGTCGTTGATCAATGCATGAGGAGGTTGCATATTCATTTGCACATTGATTTGTTCAAGCTTGTTATTTATAGACTTACAATTCCACAAAACACTACCTTTAATTCTTCAGCTTACACACTTTAATCATATCATCAACTTAAAACTCATTTTACACCATTAAATATTCCGAATTTGCTCTTCAGTCAAATAGACAAAATGTAGAGAATTTTGTAAGCTTTCCATAGAGTTAAAGATTACCTCAATCAGACATCCAGAGCTCTATATATAGTCAAAACAAGACATATATATCATGACCTCCGAAAATAAAACTTTGAACCAAAATTAATTCGATTCTTATGACTTTATTATTCTTGTCAAGGGAGAGAATTTTAGGATCACGTCACATACCAACTATATTAAATTGATTGATGTCTTACTTGCATAAATTAATTTTCATGCATAAACTCTTTTGTTTTTTTTGTTAAAATTCATATTATGGGGGAAACCTTTTTGTTGTAGTCTGTGATCTTTTGTGCATTTTATTATTATTTATAAGGTTTAATAGCAGTTTTCGTCCTCTTACTTTCACGAAGTTGCAATTTTTACCCCCTAAGTTTTGCAACTGTAGCAGTTTTGGCCCCCAAGGTCAATTTTTGGTAAAAAAAAAATGAAAAAAAATAAACAA
>Ga0315914_1010528_pt1 | contig 11457 bp, 8 predicted proteins | sample MpolenodulesMG_FD_203920 | JGI IMG/M metagenome (GOLD analysis project Ga0315914, IMG submission 203920) | Medicago polymorpha root nodule microbial communities from Los Angeles, California, United States - elongated nodules | ecosystem: Host-associated > Plants > Roots > Nodule | place: USA... | reverse complement strand
GGGACAATTGTAAGCTTCTGCTAAATGCCATGAATTTCATTGTTTCTCATATATACAGAGAAGGCAACCAGTGTGCTGATAGATTGGCAGCTTTAGGGTTAACTATCCAAAATTTAACAATTTGGTCGGAAGTGCCTCTTGATATCAGAGAATTTTATGTCAAAAATCGTCTTGGTATGCCTAATTTTAGGTTTATCAATTTTTAGGAGGTTTTGGTCCTATGTCCCCCTCCTTTTCTTTTGTATTTCTCTCTTTTCTATTGAAGTTTTGAGGTAGCAGACCTTTTCTGCTCCTCTTTTTTGGAAAAAAAAAAAGTAAAGCAACAAACACTCTTTAATACATTTTCAAACACACACTCTTTGATTAAAGTTTAATATAATTTGAAACCACACACATAAGATTCTTTGATTAAACACACACTCTTTAATTTTCAAACACATAATTTGATGGAACTCTTGTACATAATTAGAAGACGATAGATTAGAATGTGTTAGAGAGTATATTCCTAAAGTTATTCTTTTGTAAGTTATAAGCATGTGAAGTGTGTCTAACATGAGTATCATAAACTTAAGCATTAACGATGTTAACTTGGGTGGTGTGGGGTTTTGTTTGGTTTTTGGTGGGGTTGTTTTTCTTATATGGTGGAGGGTTTTCTTCCTTTTTCGTTATTTTTATGAATTTTTTTAGTTTTTTTGGTCACTTTTAGAGTTCATTCTTCATTGTATATTTGTTCATCTTTTCGTCATACATACATGGGCTAACTTAGATCAACCAAAAAACATTAAGTCTATATTCACCTAACTTATAGAATATATGTTGGATTCATTAAGTGTAAGGTTTTTTTTTTCAAAGGCTAAGAAAATACATTAAAAACCAACAACTACTACTTTAGTACAAGGCATATCAGAGGAAGCTAAAAGATTCCGATATTTACAAGGAAACAGTCAAGCTACCACAAGGTAGCCATGAAATACCAAAATTACGTTACAACCTAAAAATATAACAAAAGATTCACCCTCCAAGCCATGTGATCAAAATCAAATAGAACGTAATACAGTTTTAACCACCAATAAGCTTGGAGTTTTACCTTTTTCAATAAAGAGATAATTTGTTCCATCTTATTATGGAAAAGCCTCCTGTTTCGATCCTTTCAAATAATAAAAAAAACCGATATTCAATCCAAATTATATTAAAAGCCCGATGGGACTTATTAAGGAAGCCCCCAAGACAACCAAATTGAATAAAGTGATCAAGTAACGAACCATGAAAAGTCGTCGAGATGTCTAACCAACCAGATGTCAAGAGCCAGAGTTGGCCATAAATAGCACAAGAAAAGAAGAAATGATCCCAATCTTCCACTAAGCTGCACACAACCATGCACAAAGTGTTAGGATAATCCAAAATATTTCTCCTAAACAAATTCATTTTTATTGCTAATCTATTCAAGAACAAACGCCAGATGAAAATATTAACCTTAAGTGGCACTTACTTAAGCTAGGGGTGTTCGTGGGTGGGTTTGGGTTGGGTTTGACCAAACCCAAAACCAAACCAAATAATGTACTTCGGTTTGGGTGAGGTAAAATAACCATCCGCTATACTATTGGATGAGTTTGGGCAAACCCACTAATTTTTGGGTTGGGTTGGATTGGGTAATGGGTTACCCAACTTATTTTTCTATTTTTTTAATATTAAATGACTAAATGACAAGTCCTCGTAATTTTGTTTTAAAATAGTACTCTACTTTTTAATTTTCTTAAAAAAATGTTTAACTTATTTTACTATAATTTTATGCATTATAGAATATCAAATAATAAACTTCATTATAAAATACTTGCAACAAATTAAAGTTGCATGACATAAAATTGCATTAGTATCAAAATAACCAAAAAGTGCAACTTGTTAATTTGTTACTCTATTATGTTTTGATTTTCAATATACAGGGTACAATGTGTATGTTTTGGAAATATAACTTTCTTCTACCCTATGAAAATAAAGATAAATAATATTAACATTATTGGGTAAGTGAGTTTTTTGGGTATGGGTCTGGTTTTACCCGAAACCCGTTTATTTTTATGAGTTTTTTATTTTTAGAAACCATACCCACCCAATTACCCAACCTGACCCATTTTTTTGGGTTTTTTGGGTGTGTTTGACTCAACCCATGAACACCCCTAGCTTAAGCCACAACACATGATTAAACCTTTCATTAACAACAACTTTGGTAGTAGTCAAATTGTTATAAGTGCTTTTGACCGTGTACCATAGTAAAGAATGAAGCTTCCAAATCCACCTGTCAACCACACCAACCTGCAAAACAACAAGTGACAACTGCTCCACAAACTCCCTCACCAACACCTCCTCCCACGCAAACAATCTCATACGTCACTTCTACGCCTTGTCTTTAACCTCCCACCCCAAAGAGAACATCTTTGCAAGTGTGGCTAATTTATTAAGAGCAAAATAAAAAATTCTAGAATATCTAACATAAAAAGATACATCATTTAGCCACGGGTCCTTCCAAAACAACATAGAAACCCCATCCCCAACCTATTTAGAAATATTATCCAATAGTCAACGGATCATCTAGCATACCACCCCCATTCTAATATGATTCAAGTTTTGCCACCAAACAGAACCCCCTCCTCTATCAAAACATAATCGACCCCTCTCCTCACCATATTTCGCACTAAGCACCTTATACCACAAGCTTCTCTTTTCCTTTAATATCATCCACACCCATTTATCAAGTAAGGATAAATTAAACTCCTTCAACCTCTTTACCCCCAAACCTCCGTTCTCCCTTTGTAAGCATAAAGTATCCCATTTAACCCATGATAATTTCCTAAAGTCTTCGCAACATATATAACCACAAACAACACAACATATGCGGCAAGAAAACCAATCCAGAAAACAACGATATATTGTACAATATTGCATCCATTTTTAATCTATTTCAGAGTGAAAATAATCAAAATTTCAAAATGAAAAAAAGAGTGATTAGAAACTCATGCACCATTGTTCTGGCATCATAAAATTTAGTAGCCTTGCCAATGAAAATAGCTCAACCTCTAAAATTGATTTGTTTGCATTAGAAAATTTAGAAGAGGTTGATTCTCTTTAAGGTCAGAGCATACAACAACCCTCAACAATAACTATAGTAGGAAAACCACCAAATATTTTATTTTCCTGTCAACTTTGTTCAGTTATGCATGTTCAACCAAACCCAATTTGATGAATCAAAGTATCAAACTCCCAAGTTTATGAGGTTAAAGACCTATTTGGATAAATAACTTAATTAATCACTTATAGCATAAATAGTTATCATATAAGTGATTATGTATAAGCTATTTCAATAACAAAAGATAAAATAAATTCAAATTGTTCTCGTATAATCTATAAGCTTTTTTTAAAAACTATCTTGAAGAGCTTATCTTATCTTATGAAAAAAAAAGTTAAAACTAGCTTATGAAAATGTCATAAATTGTTTTTAAAAGCTCTTCTAAAACAATTTCAAAAGTGTTTGTGCCAGTATATAAGTTCAAATAAGTCAATCCAAACAAAAGTGAAATTAAAACAAGACTTAGTCCAAATTGATCGATACCTCAATACTGGAAAGTGGAAACACACTATCACAATGACCTAAACCTTAACCAAGTGTTCTAGCTCAAGAATCCTATAAGTATGTTACAAATAGAGAAAATTTAGAAAGCAGTGAGCTTATTCCTTGCAGTTACAAATTTCTAAACATAAATAGTAAAAACCATAAACAATCAAGCTACTTTAAAGAAGATTAGAGGGTAAAAGCAAGTGATGAATGTTGCAGCTTGTTGACTATTAAAAGAATATCTTGTATTTAGAATAGTCAATAGTTAAAGGAGGAAATATTACAACAGTTAAAGTCATTATTGACATATTAATTTGTAGCTATTCTCTGCAAAATAAGAACTAAACAAATAAAATCCTAAGTAGTCGACAGTTAGCAGACGTATCAAGAAACATAGAAGTGACTTGGCTTAGCATCTAAATCACATCTACAATCTTAGACAATCAAATCATAAACCATCTAATGCAATGTGTGATTGTGAACAATGTAAAATTTCAATGCATTGTGAAGAACAAACAACTTTAATGAACAGAGAAATAAAGTCACCGGCAACCAAAACGAGCATTAAAAAAGCATAAACAAAAGTTAACATAATAGTTATGATTGAATCTCGTACAGAAATGACATAGCACAAATTCTAAACCCTTGTATTAAAATTACGGTGATACCAAACTCTCAACATAGACTCTTGAGTCTACCGAAATCCAGTCTTGAATCTTGATATTCTTTGTAGTATCATTTTTGGAATCATAAACAACCCATTTCGATTTATCATCCTCTTCGAAGTTGAGAAGCACTTGGTTGTCATCTTCAGAAATATCTAATATATTGGTATAACCGTGATCACCAAAGTCAGGGAGATGAATCAATTTAATCCAAGACTCTCCATTTCCACATTCCTTCATAAGCCAAACATCAATGAATGAGTAGGAATAAAAAGTTAAGCTCAAGCAATCCCTCAGCATACCTATTATCGGTACACCAAGTACCTCTCCACAATCAGGCTGTGAAGTCTCTTTGTAAGACTCTTTCTCCAAATTAAGAGAAACAATGTTACATGAGAAACGACCAGACACATAAGAATATGCAAACCAATAAACCTTTCCCTTTACGATGGTTCCCCGTTCATCATCAGGAACCATAGAAGGGAAATCCTGAATCCTTCTCCATGAATGAGTGCCCAAAGTGTGAACTTTAACTTGAGTTTTGCACACCGTGAAGGGCACAAATTCAAAATCATAAGAAAAAACAGAAATGTTTATTAATCATAGCCAAAAGCAAATGTAGTTATACCATCATTGGCTTGTGGTGGAATATCTAAAGAGGGTAGTTCCTTGAAGCTTCTAGTTGAAGGGTTCCAAAGAAGTGCGAGACCGAGATGTTTATTAATCTCGAAACAAATGAGACCATCGCAAGAACCAATGATATTATCTATGGAGTTTGGATTGATGAAAGAGAAATCAAGTTGTGTGGGATTAGAGGTGAAAAGAGAGTGGAGTGGATAAGACATTACATTGATTACTTTTCTGGATCTGCTGCTTGTGAAGAGGAGGAGTTTCGGTTTTTTAGTTGAGACGCAAAGTTGTTTCTTCGCGAATTTGGGATTATTTGAGATGAGAGAATTCCACGACTTGCAGACGCATCAGAATCGTAGGAGGGACTTCACGGGGAGTCTACATAGGATTTTGGCTATGAGATCAAACGAAAGTTGAGTCACCGGTGGGGGGTGAAGTGGCTGCTTCCTCTTGACTGGAAGTGTTAGGGTTCCAACGGAGGTGGTTAATCGCGGATGCCTCATGGCGGCGCTAATTTCCGCCATCGTTGAATCAGAAGTTTCAGCGTCGTTTTCGAGTGTTAATCGAGGTTTGTTAGAAGTGGAGATTGAATTTTAGGGTTTTGTTGTGTCCTTGATTTAAACCCTCAACCGAAACGCACTCACTTTCACTCCTGTTTTTACTTTGATAGCACACGTCTTGTTTTTACAAGGGGTAAATCCGGAAATGACCTATATTATAGGGGGTAAAACACTATTAACCCTTCTTTTTATGATGATTTATAAATAAAACTTTTTATTGGTTGTTTGGAGAACTATCGACTTCTTTGACATACTTGTTTGTAATTATGCCTTTATTTCTTTGTGGTTTTCTGTTGGTGTTAACCATCTAATTCCCAACTTAGAATTTTTTCACCCATAATCGAAACTTGGATTCTACCAAACGATTCGTCTTTTGGTGAATATGAGGAAAAATGTTGTCACAAATTGATTGTACAAATATCATTTCTCGTTTAAACGAGACTTGTTGGAAAGTAGGCACACTTGCCAAAATATTCACAAAACTCTCTCTTAAGTGACCATTTGAGGATAAAAAGGAGATAATTAGGAAGAAAACAAATAAATTTTCAAGATAATAAATATAGTTCTGAGCGAGCAACTGCAAATTGTTTCTTGCAAGACCATAAAATTGTGCCCCACTCAGACTCAGGATCACAAAATGTTAAGATTTTGAATATCTCATTGATCCCAAATATTTTTCATACAATTATTAGCAACCATTATTAGAATATCATTAGATATTATTAGCAATCATTAGAATATGATCAACTAATTATTTGCAATTCTTAGTAACCAAATCTTATCTTGTACACGTTGACAACTTTTAGTATTTATACGTCTTCTGATGAATAGAAACTTGTAGCCTTATATCCTCCTTACATCTTTCTATGAGATGCAAAGAGAAGTGTGGTGTTTTTTTTAGTGTGATTCCGTCATCTTAGTATGATGTTGGTTTGTTTGATGTCTTGGTGCGGCGTTTGTTTTGCTTTCTTGTTGATGACACTCGGTCATACACTAGTTTTAGCATCATTTAGAAGCTATATATTAGAGTCTTATAGTATAATATCTATTGTTTGACAAATACCATCTGCATTCCTTTAAGTTAGATGTTTATAACGAGTTTGTCTTTTAATTTTGTTTTTTTACAAATTAGCCTCTATTGTTTTAGTTGAGTTTGAAGTTGTAGGATCACTTTGTAGTATCACTTTTGGAATCATAAACAACCCATTTCAATTTATCTCCAAAACTAGGAAGACGTATGAGTTTAATCCAAGACTCTTCATTTCCGCATTCCTTCAAAAGCCAAACATCATGAAATGAGTTGGAATGGAAAACTAAGCTCAAGCAATCCCTTATCATACCCATTATAGACGAAACATGCATCGTTCCATAATTAGGCTGTGAAATCTCTGAGATTCTTTCCCCAAATTAAGAGAAACAATGTTACATGAGTAACGATCAGACATATAAGAATATGCAAACCAATAAATCTTTCCCTTTATGATGGTTCAGGTTCATCATCAGGAACCATAGAAGGGAAATCCTGGATCCTTCTCCATGAATAAGTGCCTAAAGTTTGAACTTTAACTTGAGTTTTGCAAACCGTAACGCGCACAAATTCAATATCATAGCAAAAAACAAAAACAGCTTTGTAATTATGAATAAAAGGATCTTAGCGATAAGAAATTTTAGTTGTACCATTACTTGCTTGTGATTGAATATCTAAAGAGGGTAATTCTTTGAATTTTGTGGAAAGGTTGAGAACGTCCTTATTCGCTCAGACAAGCTTTGGTTTTTAGTTGACTTCGAAGTTATGAGCATGATGGGTGTGTTTTTTTTTCTTGTTTCCATCTCCTCGCATTTGTGTTTGTTTCAATTATTTCTCGTCTCAAACTCACATTCATGTCAATTTCAGTGTTTATGCAGAAATTAGTGAAATTTACATGCTTCCTCAGCTTGAACATGACAAGCATGAGAAAGATGTCAATTTCATCGAGTGCATAAACACTGCCATGACTTGAACTGATACTCTATCTGCTCCAGGTCTTTCGGTTATTACTGTACCAACCTTGTAATCAAATCAAATGAAATCAATGGTTCTAGTGAAATATGAGCTATGTGGCTTCAAAATATTCTAAAATAGTTCTCTAACAAACTTCAATGTTATTGCCTGAAGGACAATGAATTGAGAATTGTAAACTTTCTAATGCAATGTTTTGGGAATAAACATATGGTGCACATAATCAATCAGAAATTATATAGATATATTTTAAGTGTGTAACTTGGAATTGGATTGTGGTCAAACATGTATGTGGTTATGGACACCAATTTTGTTGAGAGATCACAATTCACTAACATTTTAAGTTTCATTTTCTGACAATGGCTTTTTAATTCCTTTACACATACTTTCCATGCAATCTTAGGACATTTTAACTTGTACCTAGACATGGATGGATACCTACCTCATAACATGTTATACCTTATCTGAAAGAATTGAGGTCCTCTTTTTCTTCTTCTCAAGCAATTCAATTTTTTTCAGTCCACACTAATTAAATTCATATGGCTCTAACATAATTGTGGTTGCTCTGTGTATGGTCCTTTTCTTTTTACATGTTAACTACCTATATGACTAGCTCAATTCGTGTGAGAAGCATATTTATGTACATTAGTAGAAAATGAAATCATAATCATAAGTTCATGTTTAGATTAACGGCAAGTTTGATAGAATCACATTGTGCCACCAAAATTATGGCCGAAGATAACAAAATCATGTTGTTACCGTTATTTCGTGAAATGCATTGTCGAATCTAAACATATGACATGACAGACGCAACCTGCATAAAAGTGGTTTAAAATTGCAGTAAGATATTAGAAATGACAGATTTATCATGGAATCATAATAGTTGCAGTTGTATTTTCTCATTGTTCAGTACTATAATCCATATATAGTTTTATATTTGTAACAAAATTTAAAATGATATCCAGATCAGGAGTGAATGTTTTGATGGATCCAATTTCATAACTATATATATGGATTCTTATATGCTCTAGCTAAGTGTCCTAGCTCAAGAATTCTATAAAGCATGTTAACTACAAGTAGAGAAAATTCAGAAAGTAATGAGCTTATTACTTGCAGTTATAAATTTCTAATCAGAAATAGCTTGTTATGTACTCTTGCAATTGCAACATTACATCAACCCTAATACCTTCCTTTCCGTTAAGAATCAATTTCAACATAAATTTCGTAACGGTCAAACCCAACTTGGTATTTGGATGTGAAGGAAAATAATAATTTAAAAGAAAAGAAAGAAAAGAGAAGTAATTAGAACTTAGAAAGAAGCAAAAACAAACAACGGCGAAGGATGAGTTGTGGAGAAGAACTCAAGCTTATCCAAATATAATTTCATGCTTACCAGAAGCCAGCTCCTCCCTGCACAATCTTGGCAAGTTCAAAATAGACAATCCTTGGCTTGCACACCCATAATGCAAGTACTCCAATCCTATAGTTGCACCTAATGCAATGTCATACCTAACCTCCCACGCCATCTAAGTCTTCTTCCAGGTACAACATTTCCCACAAACTCCCATAAACAATCAAACTATTAAGGAGATTAAAGGGCAAAAGCATGTGATGAACATTCATTACACTAAAAATCATGATTGTGAAAACAAACTTTCACTATGTTAATGTACTGCTAGATCATTGACAAATTAAAAAAAGGCATGTCTTGGCATCTTGAGATAGTAAAATAAGGGAAATATGTCTTTATCTAGACATTATGTTTTTAAGTTTCTTTTAACATTACAGGTAATAAAACCATGGAATACCACAAGTATAGCAACACGATTAATCGTAATGTTACAAATAATGTTTACTCACAGAATTTAAGATAAATAAAGAAATAACATGATTTGATAAACCTAAAATCCAATAATGAGTCAGCCTAGGATAAAAAAGCATGATTTGCCGGCATGAATTTTCTCCGTAAATTAATGTGAATTTGGTAACTACCAAATTTGAAGGATTAAAAGTAGAATTTGAAGACAAACTCATTTTACTACTATCATCTTCATCATCATAAAGCGTGTCAGGTGAGGGGTTCTAAGACAAAATCCAACCAACAGTCATAACTCAAACAATAACACTCTAATTAAGAAAAGGAGTGACAAGTGAAAATAGAAGAGACGGTAACGTCAATGAAAAACCATTGATGCAGAAAGAAAGAAAAAAACACAAGCAATGTATACTGATTTCAGTTGCAAGGCATCTCTACGACAATGACTTCAAGTTTAGCTCCCAAAACAAGAACAGTTTAAAAAGAACATGCGGGAAAGCTAAATCAGAAGTAAGAAGTCTTTCAGATTAGTTAATTAAAAAATGTTGCAGCTTGCTGACTATTAAAAGAATATCTTGTAATGTTCAGATGTGGAATAATAAGAGATAAAGTGGGAAACATTACAACAACTGAAGTCAGTATTTTATACCTATTCTCGGCAAAATAAAGAACTAAACAAACATATATGACCTAAATAGTCAGCAGTTAGCATACGTATCAAGGAACATACAAAGTCATTAACCTTCCATTCCGAATGTTTATGGGCTCGTTGAAGAAGATGATGGACCTAATTTTTTTTTTTTATAAAGTCCCAAACCCATTTTCCTTTTAGGGTTAATAGGTGTTTATCCCCTGTAACATAGGTCATTTCTGGTTTTCCCCACTGTAAAATATTTTTTTTGATTTACCCCTTGTAAAATATTTTTGTTTTGATTTACCCCCTTAATAGGCCAAACAAAAACGAAAATTTCTTGAAAAAATAAAATAAAATTGGTTTTTGTTTGGCCTTTCAGGGGAGTAAATCAAAACAAAAATATTTTACAGGGGGTAAATCAAAAAAAATATTTTACAGGGGGGAAAACCAGAAATGGCTTATATTACAGGGGGTAAAGACCTATTAACCCTTCCTTTTATTCCTTGTAATATTTATGTATTTATTTATTAATTAATGATCTGGTCCCTTAAGTTATTTATTGGTTACAGTTTAGTCTCATAAGTTATTAACGTTACAATTTGATCCCTTTAAGTCATCTTCCATCAACAAAATAAATCCCCACCGTCAAAACCGTTAAGCCAATGTCTAAGGTGGATACACATTGCAAGTTGTCACGTCACCGTTCACATGTACCTATTTAACGTTTTGGCAAAAGACTGATGTAAGGATTTATTTGGCTGACAGATACTAACTTAAGGGACCAAATTGTAACGTTAATAACTTATGAGACCAAAATGTAACCAACAAATAACTTAAGGGACCAAATCATTGTTGTATTAAGGGAAAATTACATTTACCTCCCCTGAGGTTTCATTAAAAGACATTCACACCCCCTATAGTTTGGGAAAAACATCCACCTCCCATAGGTTAACTTTGTTAGTCATAAGTTAACTATTGGAAAACCCTATGTTTGTCTCAAAAACAACAATCCGTTTCCCTACGTAAATTTTCACAAGAAACATGCCCAGAAACATGAAAAGTCATACCTTCCCACCATCTATCTCTCAAACTTTACAACTTCTGGTGACTTTTCTCTAAAACGTTTACTCTTCTATACTGTTTCTTTATGTTCTTCATACTTTGTTTTGTCCCTATTATGGCTTTGATTAACGCTAAAAAGTAAAAAACCATCTAGTGCACTTAGTTTTTTCAACAGTTTGTTTCCGTCACAATCATCACTTTCCATTGTATCTTTGCTTGGATTTTTAACAAGTTAATTTAATACTTTGTTCTTTGTTGATTTCTCATCATTCTTGGACCCAAAACCTAATTTTGTTTCTACGTAAAGTTTCAGGTGTGGAGGGTAACTAATGGAGAATTATGAGCATGATAAACTTGACACTGGAGGTGTGCATCTCCTTGTACACTATGTTGGGGATGTGATCTTTCAACTAAAAGACGTCGATCGTGATCGTTACTCATATTTTGATTTGGTAGACGATATTTGTAAGTTGTTGACTGTACCCAA
>Ga0315914_1010525_pt1 | contig 11459 bp, 9 predicted proteins | sample MpolenodulesMG_FD_203920 | JGI IMG/M metagenome (GOLD analysis project Ga0315914, IMG submission 203920) | Medicago polymorpha root nodule microbial communities from Los Angeles, California, United States - elongated nodules | ecosystem: Host-associated > Plants > Roots > Nodule | place: USA... | reverse complement strand
GCAGTGGCGAACGTAACAGGTTCTCTGTCGGGAAGTGCGATTTTCAAAAACCCAATTTTCATCAACCCCAATTCCAAAATTGATATGAAACTCAACCTATGATCATTCTACAACCTGAACATCATTTATCTATGAATTCTACGGACTTTCTACACTCTTAACAACCAATTCTACGTGTTCTTTCATCAAATCTGATTTTTAACCCTAATTCTCAAATTCACATGAACAACAACAAAACTACATGCTAAATTCAGTTTCAGAATCATATAGCCTAAGATTAGAGAATATTAGTCTCACCCTTACCTTAGATAGGTGATTGCAAGACTCTACAGGTTCTCTCTTCTCTTGGTTCTCCTCTTCTCTCGGTTCTCCTATTTTTCTCCAAAAGCTTCTAAACCTAATTTGTATCTGGCTCTTAGCTTTTATATCTCACACCCTCGACATATTTTCTAACTAAATCCACGTATTTTCTAACTAAATCCAAACCAGCCCCTCGAGTCTATTTATTCCAATTTTCCAACATATTCTACTAAAAAATAATTTAAAGCCACTTAATAAAATATTAAAACATCACAACACGTCATAAATCAACATAAATCATATAAGTCATTTAAAAGACTCTAAACTCAACCAAAAATAATTAGATAATAAATAGGGCGTTACAGTGTATGCATTTGAAAAGTGGTAAATCTATGGCTCGAGCCAGTTCATCCTCTTCACAATCATCTTCACAAGCACAACCTTTACAAGCGACCTCTCTTTGGGAGATTTAAACGTGTCAACCCCTGTGGGGGCAACCATGGCTATGCTAGGCTCGACGGAAATATGAGTAACTGCTCCTTCAACCGTTTCGAAGTCCACTCAAATGACACGACTAGAAATGGGAACAGTTATACCCCCATTCACCGCTGGTGTTCCTTCGACTACCAACATGCCAAGTACTAGTGCTCCTTCAAACAGGCTTAGACTTGATGATCGAAATGTAAATTTACATAACATTTCGAGGGAACAACCGTATGGTATGCCAACTTCAATGATGGCAAATGTACATAATAGTGCTACCGTTTTTGCAGACCAAGCAAATCCATTCACAATGCACAACGTACATAGTCCCTCAAGTTCTAGCATTTTTGTTCGGAATACTCTACCATCGTTGACAACAGATTCAATGAGTTTTTTAAGACAACAAATGGATGATAGTAACCACGAAATGGTTACTTTGTTAACACAACAAATTGGTACTGTGTTTAATCCTTTGATAAGGGACACAAACCAGAGTTACCAAGCCTTAACCACACAAATGGGGAGAATAGTAGATTTCTTTGCAGCCCTACAACCGGTTTACCAACCGGTTACACAAATACAAAATCAACAACCATTGCGGTTAGTTGAACAAATGGTTCAGAGGCAATAACCTGTGCCTCAGTCCCAACCGGTCGAACTAGTAATACAGGGTCAAGCTGAAGTGATCTTGATAGATCAAAATGATAATGGCGATGAAGTTGTTAGGAATGTCCAACAATAAAACGTAGGAGTACATAACAATATAGCCAATTTGGTCGAAAACATAATGGCTCAAAATGGTTTAAATATTGGCCTGCATAGGCCAAACTTTGTTTCTCCTTTGTCGAAATTGGTATTACAATCTGAACTTCCAAGGGGTTATAAAATTCCTAAGTTCACCAAATTTGCAAGGGATACCAGTGAGTCCACTGTCGAACATATCGCAAGATATTTGACAGAGGCATGAGACCTAGCAAATGATGAGAATTTGAGGTTGAAGTTCTTCCCCAATTCTCTAACAAAGAATGCCTTCACATGGTTTACTACTCTTGCACCGCATTCAATCCAACATTGGACTGAATTGGAAAGATTATTCCATGAACAATTCTACATGGGCCAATCTAAGACCAGTCTAAAGGAATTGGCGAGTGTTAAGAGAAGTTCCACTGAATCCATTGATGATTACCTCAATAGTTTCAGATTGTTAAAGGCAAGATGTTTCACTCATGTGCCTGAACATGAGTTATTCGAGATGGCCAGTGGTGGCCATAATTTTTCCATTCAGAAGAAATTAGACACTCAACACTTGAGAGATATGACTCAATTGGCCGATAAAGTTCGACAAGTCAAAAGACTAAAGGCTGAAAAAGCCAGAACTCAGAAACATTTCAGGAAAGAAAAGGTTGCTTTTGTCGCATCAGAAGAAAGCAACCAAGAATTCAACATAGCTTTTAGCGATGTCGAAATAAAGGAGGTTGATATTGCCGAGTTGAAACCAAGGCCCTCTTATACGTGTAAATCGTTAAGGCCCTCTGATGGGAATAATCCTATCGAAACAAGCAATGAAATATATGTCCCCAAGACATATACATTCGGCGTAACCAAATGCGACGAGATTTATGATCTCTTAGTTGCTGATGGTCAAGTGGTAGCACCTAAGGATGTAAAAATTCAACCACTAGAACAACGTCAGAAAAGAGGTTTTTTGTAAATATCGTAACTTCTTGGGACATAACACCTCTCGATGTTCCCATGACAAGGGAAAGAATTCCATGACAAGAACTCAATGGGGAAAATACCAGAAGCCTAAGAGAGGTACCGCTACAAACCCTGAAAACCAGACTCTTGACACAAGACTTAGCTTGGAAAATTTGAATTCCCTAATCTTAGGGAATGATGAAGATGATCATCACATCTAAGTAGGATGCCTGGAATTGGATCACGGTTGTTCAGCCGGAATCTGAGATCAAGAAGGCCTTAGTGGCATGTACCTAGTAAAAGATAGTTAGAAGACCATTAATGAAGATACTATCGGAGCACCTAAGTTTAGGCTTAAGGAAATTTTGGTCAATTGGCCATGAAGTTTATTGTATCTTTAATAAGGAATTGATGTGACTCCTTAGTTAAAATCAAATGGTGAAATTTGGCGTTTAACTTCCTTAAAGATTCAAAAGTTTGGGTAAGAAACCATAAGCAGTGGGTGAAACCAAAATGGATATAATTCTTGTTTAGAACCCATATGGCAAACTTATCAATATCAAAGTTTCGGGGCAAACAACTATGTTTATTGAAGTTTCATTTACAGATTTTGGTCTATTTGCAAATGCATAGCTTTGTTGCGAATAATTCTTAGCTTAAATCGTTGAAGATCTTTACCATTTCTCATCAAGAGAATAGATTTCTTTGATCAATATGTCGAAATAAAGGCATGTACTGAGAATATAAGCCTATTTGTGTGAAATAAAGTAGCACAAACATAGAACTTCGACAAAGAAATAAACATTCGGCTTTGAGATTAACAAAGAAATATCAAACATTACCGAACTATTACAAAGAAATTAGACATTGTTATGTCTCAACACAACGCATAGCAACAACAATTGAAATCGAAGGTTGCAAACAAAAACCTAGAAAGCTAGATAACCTAACTATCGACTCAAATGCGAAGGTTAGCTTTCAGCTTCTCATAGAGGGATTCGCAAATCTCTAATTTCAAATCCACAAACTCTTCTTCCAGGACAAAGGATTCTATAAGTTTCCTAAGTGTAACAGCCCTCTCATGATGTTCAATAGCTTCAAAGGCCTTTACCTGGATCATACCATTCTCTTCATGGGGATGTAGGTTGAATGACAAAGCTTCAAGTTTGATGGTAACATACTCATCAAAGTGATGTTGGCGGAGCCCCCTTCGCTCTTTGAGTTCTTCAGTAAGTTGTTGCTTATCAAAGAGTAGTTGAGAAATTTGGTCCAACATAGGAGCAAATTCCACTAAAAAAGCAAGAAGTGAAGGATTGGCAGCAGACTCTGGAAAGTTGAGGAAGGTTTTAACTAGGATAATCAAAGATGAAGAACATTGAATGTCTTCTTGTAATACTTGGAAAATATCAACATTCGGACTCTTATCCTTGAGTTGTTTGAGAAGATTTTTCTGAGCACTACGAAAATACTCAGGGTTAAATGCCTTAGGGTAGCCCAAAGAAGGAAGAGAAGTGGGGGTTTGGCTCATTGTGATAATCTTTAGTGTAGTGAGAGGATCCTCAGTTTTCAATTGAGAATACGTTTTTTCACTCAAGAGACCACAATATTTTGAGGCAGAGTCCACGCTTGAGAATAAAACGTGAAGTCTGGGAAGTTTAAGAAGCGGTTTTCGCATAGAGAACTTTATCAAGGGAAGTTACACGTTTATAGAGAATGAAAGAGTATAATGGAAGATTTATTTTTTGTAACCTTTGAAGTAGCGACACGTGTCCACAATGAAAAGAGTGGGGAAGTGGAAAAGCTAAAACTCCTCAACAACTTCTAGTTGGTTTCCTTGAAATCCGAGAAAAGGCCACGTGGCACATACTACCGTGCAATGATCAAAGATGAATTGGGAAAATCAATGAAGTGGTTGTGTTTATGGAAGATTGATAGAAATCTTTACTTGTGGAAAACCTGTAAAGAGATCCCTAGTTAAAAGTTTTCGACAGAAACAAAGTTGATGATGAAAGGTTACCATAAAAGTTTTCGATTCAAATTGAGTCGAACAACAACATAACTGCAGGGAATATAAATGGCATCTTCTTTTCAAACTCAAAAGCCATCTAACGGGCAAGATTACAAGACAGGTGTCGAAATCAGTTCCTAACCTATTTTAGTTTGACATACCAAAAGAGGCTTTGTGGCCTTGGAACAAAAATAATAATGCCCCAGAGAAACGAAAATGGGTTAAAAACCATACAAGCTCGGCATCGAAACAACAGAAAAGACAGATGTCGGTCATGAAATAGTCGTCGTCAGAACCTGGACGTGGTGAAAAAACATTCGGTTTCTCCCATAACCTTTGCAAGTTTTGAAGAAGCGGCACGTAAGCCGATAGTCCAAGAAGACATCTGCTGGAGAAAACCCGTTGCTGGCCAAAGCGTCGAGAATCATCAAAAAGTAATTTGCTTCGACGGAGCCGTTTGCTTTTGCGCTCAGGAGAATTCGTTGAATTTCTCCAAGGTCGAAATATCTCTCATGAAGAAGATGGGCTGCTCGAGCTACACAAAAGGATGGATGCCCGCTATCAGTGATACGTTGGATAAGAATTCGCTTCCTGACGCAAGGTTTAGGATCTGTAAGGAATGATTGACAATTCCGTGGCAAAGCTGGAAGAACTTTAGGAGTCTTAGCAATCCTCTAGTGGCGAGACGATGTTACTCTAAAATGAAGAAAACGCCCAACATTAGAAGCACCTACCCTCTTGAGAATATTGAGCAGATCATCATCTGAAATATGTTCCATTCTTTATGCTCTTGTTCTTTATTTAGTGAGGGAAAAAGCATGCAAAGGAATGGAAGAAAGTGGTGGAGAGAATGAACGAAGAGTGGTAAAGGATTTATAGTCATCACATGAAAACTCTTCATGTCGCGTTTTAAAGTCACCACGTGTATCGGAAAAAGACGAATACCTAGAAGCATTGGAAATCAAGAAGCTCGAGGCAGAAGGTGGCACATTAATTGCATAAAGATGCAAAGAGTCAAATAGAAGAGGATCGGTAAATAATGAAGGAAAGCCTAGAGTTATGAAGACCCTATCAACTTGTCTGAACAGAAAGCGTGTTCCAAAAGATTTCGAAGAAAAGTTTCGTTAGATGGGAGAGGAAACGACTATATTTGAATGCAATGATGACAGTGACGCCATAGTAGTGGAAATAAGAGTTTCTAAAAAATTCCAAACTTCTCCTCTTTAATGAGAGTTTATGTCGTCGAAAATGAGATTTTTGGGAGGCATTTGTTAGCTTGTAAATTTGTCAGACTCATTTAATATGGTCGACATTTGTGTGACCTTTAACTTTGCAGGAGTCGAAAAGCTTTCGCATATAAATTGAAGAGCTTCGACAAAGCATCAAGCCTAGAGCGTATGGTCAGAATCTCGACAAAGCAAGGCTGAAAGGATGCTTCGCGTCGAAGACAAGCAAAAGGCGAGAAAACACGATTTCAAGCAAGGAGACGATTTCCTTTTAGTGGAAAACGTGGGACAAGTGGTTGTCCAAGATGGAAGAAGTGCTGATCATGGGCTCAGTGGTTCGCCATCTAGTTTTTTAGTATAAATAGTAGTTTCCAAGCCAGAAAGTGGGTCGCAAATCATATACAGAATTCTACAACACTCAAACTACTGGCGTCTAGGGAAACGAGTTATACAGAATGTATGTAAACAGATTTGTAGACCACCCCTTTTATTTTAATGCAATGCATTTTATCTTTTCCTTGAGTTTACGTGCGTAAACTTACTTTTATCTTGCTTTATTTTAAGCTTTTACTTGCAAACTCAAACCTACCGAGAGACAGTGCCTTTTTATTCAAACATGTCCTGCTCTCTAAGCAACCTGAGTGCATTTCGTGGCCTTTTTTCAAAACATTTTCCTATAAAAAAACCTTTGCACAACAGTCTTGAGATTTCTAGTTCCATCTCGCTTGTAAAAATCAGAACTAGCCCCCGTTTGCCAAAATCACAGGCAAACAGGACCAGACTCTGAAGACCTGGACTCTAAAGAAGTGTATCTTCAAAAGGACTCAGACTCTGAAGGCCACTTCAACATGAAAAAATTCTGACTAGTTTTTCTATCTTTTGAAGAGATCACTATCGACTCAGATAATACAGTGTGTCCTTTTCTGACCACGTGCAGAAATAACAAAGAACTTCAAGGGAAATTGAAATGAAACAAATAATTCTTTTTGAAGAAAAAGAATTTCAAATGTCTTTTCAATAACATTAATCAAATCAAGAAACATTTCAACGTCTATGATCAAGATTCTTAAGGTCTCAAAGTAATGTGCTGACACCTCTCAAACGTCTCTCAGATTTCCTTCTATATAAGAAGCTGAAGACTTGAAGAAAAATAAGACTCTGCATATTTGGAAAAGTGTCTTTACTTTGACAAACTTTATACCTTAGAAATTCTTAAGTCTCAAGAGTTCATTCTATTTTGTATTGCTTACACCTTTGATTGTATATCAAGTGTAAATCTCACACAATCTTTTATTTGATTGAGTTAGACCGTAAAAGTCTCTTACTTGCATGCTTGAGCAAATGTAATTTTTAGTGATTATAGTGAAAATTCGTTGGAAGTGCAAGAAGACTAGACTACACTGGTTTGTGAGAGGAACTAGTATGTGTGTGTGTGTGTGTGTGTGTGTGTGTGTGTATAAAATATTTATGTTTATGTTTTAAGCCGCTTTATCTCATAACCCTGTTTCAGGCTCTGAACTGTAGCTTCAGACACTGATCAATTTAAACACTTAGAAGAAGTTTGCAAAAGTCATCATAATTCAACCTCACCTTCTTGTATTTTTCTCAACTTCAGTTGATAGCAGAACATGATATGTGCTCAGCCACTTAATTGTGCCACTGAAAAGATCATGAGAAAAACCTTTAATCATGTTTGGTGATCACACTCTTGTGAGTTCTTGTACCAATTGATGCAGCCATACATTTTGATTACAACACCAACACTTCTGCCTCTTAGAAGAACAACTATTCAACCAGACCTCCATCATTCAATGGAGATGTTTCTCAGTTCTTATGGTGGAAAAGGAAGATGTATAGTTACATCTTTAGAGTTGATGATGAGTTATGAGACATCATTGAAGATGATGTTACTTTTCTTGTTGATTATGAAGGAATGACGGTGGATAGACAGAGTTTGACTCGGGCTCAAAGAAAGATCTATAGAAAGCATCATAGAGTACATGGTAGTATGGTAGAAGCTTTGTCTCATCTACGGTATTTTTACTTTTCTATTTTGCTTGCTCTAATATAATTTATTTTTGTTCAAAAATTTGTTATGAAGTTTGAAATTTGTTATGGAGTTTGAAATTTTAACATTTATGTTACTTGATGTTCTATTATAAATATAATGTCATTTATGTGTCACTTGCATATGATTTTAAAGTCAATTTTAATTTTCATAAATTCATATAAGTCTACAAGTCGAGTCTATAAACCATTTTTAAGTTGAGAAATGATATTTGTAAAACCATTATGTGATAATTTTTGGACAACATTCTCTCTCATACTTACATGACATTCTTATTCTCTCTCTATTCATTTTTCTCTCTCCATTGTTTTTGACCAATAAAAAGAAAGAAAAGAAAGGTTGTCACCAAAGTTGTCATCAATAGTCTATGTAAAATCAAGAGTATGACAACCTTACTTGATTCCCTTAGTAGATTTACAAGGACAAGAATAGTGAAATGGGCAATTGTGAGGGAGCAACATCAACACCTACGAAAGTATGTCCTTGTTCATCACATTCAATCATATCTAGCAACTAGCATCCCTATTCAATAGTACAATGCATTTCCACCGTTCTGATTCCATTAAAAAAAAAATTAAACTCTACCTAAACCCATCTAATTTGATTTTGTTATTATTGTCATCACCTACCCACTTTCATTCCTTTTCTGGATATAATCATAATCGTACTCACACATGCAGCATTTGTAATCAATTTTATGAAAATGATTAGAGAAATGTTTTTTAAATAAATATCGACATATACAGTGGATATTTACACTCAATGATATAAAGTATTCAGAAATGGTATTGAAATCCAAATTATGTCCATGATTATAATCCAAATAACACAATTCAAATGGTTATGTCCATGATTATAATCCAAATAACGCAATATGCCACTAGTTTTGGCAAAAACAACACTTCAAGGCCTCAATATTATGACAATGTCATTGTCATTTCATCAACCTCATTGTGATTTGAAACATATGTATTATGTAAAATTTATTTTGACTACAAGTAAATGTGTTTGTTTGTTATCTCAATAGGTTTGTAAGAACTGCAACGAACCACTCAGATTTTGGTTATTAAAATTGATACCAAACATTTAAAATAATTTATATTTAAATACTTTCATTGAAAAATGAATTGAAGAGGCAAAAACGTTAAATTAGTTTGAAATTAAAATCAATTATACTATGCCAAAATTAATTCCTTACCCGTTGAATCAATTTTACATTTTCCAAAAGTTAAATCAAACATAAATATAATAAAAATGATTTATGCTTGAAGACTTTTATGTAAACATGAATTAAACAATTTGTTGAAGAATAAATTCAATTACAATGACAAAAAATGGTGAAATGATATCCAAATTCCCCCCTAAAAAAATATCCAAATGCATCTGATACACCGGTTAAAGAAATAAAAAAAAAAATTTATATCAAAAAATATCATTTTTGTTTGAACATATCACTTATGGATGTTGGATAATTATATAAATCATTATTTACATTTGAATAGAAGGCAAGCGGACAATAAGCTGCGCCGCTAGATCTTTTTGGAAGGCAAAATCAATCCTCGTAAACACAACATTCATGGACTTAGGAGACATGAGATTGCTATGCCTAACCTTTTAAACTCTAAGTAGAAGGTCAACAACCTCTGGTGCTAGGAAATCGAAAGTGTCAAAAGCAAATGGTTTAAAAACATGTTCATTGTCAGAACACATTTTCTTATGTTTGGCCACTTTGCTTGACGTAGCTTTTAGGGCTGCCTGTGCTACAGCAAAAGGCCCGACACCTAATCCCACAAGTGGTGAAACCCCAGTCAAATCTACACATGCATGTTTTCCTCCTACCCATCCGTACACCATAACATCCGCAGGCCTGAGCGTTGATCTTCTATCTAGTGCGTCAGTCAGGAAGTTCACATGCACCTCCTTCTTCGCTGATACTCTCGTCCGTCTGAATATATCAAAACACTTTGACTACACATTTTTTAAAAAAGACATTGACTACACAAATTTTAAAATATTTATATTATATTTGTTTCGTTATAGTGTCAAAAAAGACTTATTAGCATTTTTCAAAATATTTATACTAGATTTACACTTTTAAATGATTTTATCTAAACACACTTCATTTTGAGTGAGAAAAGTCTCAAAAAATTGCCTTCTTATAGCCAAAGAGTAGTAGTTGGCACTTTATGGTTAAAATATATTTGGCTTAGAGGAGACCATCAACACACACTCTCAAGGCACACTTAGTTGAATATAAACTAAAAAAAAAATATTTGGACGCACACACAAAATTAAGAAAGAAATAATTAAAAGAAAATAAAATTACAAAATATCAGTTAACGTGACTAAATAATTTTTGTTTAATTTTGTTAATTTTATTCAAATGTGCACAGATAATATTTAAGAAAATAAAATTACAAAATATCAGTTAACGTGACTAAATAATTTTTATTTAATTTTGTTAATTTTATTCAAATGTGCAGAGATAATATTTATTTAGGGTTGTGTCTATGAAAAAGTTTTCCCACACTCTAAATTTTAAGAAAGAGCACTAATAGGTAACGATGCTTAATAAGCTAGGCATCCCTATCGGGGGATGTCATAGAGCCACTTTGGAACTACATTTCAAACGCACCGCGCACGTCTTCCAAGCATGGAATTGTTTACTTCAATATTTCCACAACCAATTAGCATCAAATTAAATTTTAAATGCAAAATCAATTTTATATTTTTAGAATCAATATTTGTTCCAGCAAAATTGAAAGCAATCATAGAAGATCCAAACCCCCTTCCCATACAATGACAACAAAAATGGGTGTTTTATAATTATATACTTTCATATATCATATGCAATCAAAATTACATTATTTGCACAATGATCAACCTTAGCTACCGTAACAAAAAAATTACAAAACCCCAACAGTACCACCACCACCACAAACCCACAACAAAACAACCCCAAAACACAAGTTACTAAAAGAGTGATACCAAAAATAATATAAAAATATCTCATTGTACGTACATATACATACATTGATGAGAATATCAATGATCAAGAGCATTAGGACCAGTACAATAATTCAAAACATGACTCCAAAGCCACTGAACCAAAAACTTCCTTCTAATCCCATTCATATTATACGTGGCACCATCATGATCATCCAAAACTTGACCTGTATAAGATCCACCCCCACCAGTTCCATAAATACCCTCACACAAATCAGCTATTTCCACTGGAAAACTTGGATCTCCACCAGCATACCAAGCATTAGCCAAAGGGTTACTTGCCAGCTCAGCAAGTTCATGTCCTATCACACTTATCATACCATCAACTCCAACATCACCATTAGGTGACTTAAAAGGTTTCACATTAGGCATAAACTGTGGAACAGCGTAGGGATAAGCACACTGTCCCGCACAGAATTTCTCACTATTACCAACCCAAGCATAAGGTAAGGTATATCCAACAAGTGAAGGAAATGTAAAATAATGAAACCCACATGCTGACGTGCAGAAATCCTGAACGTACACGTCATCAGAAGTTAACAAGAGATATAAACCACTTCTAGGGTTTATAGGTAATGGTTTTGTTTTAGCTCTAATAGCACTTTTAATAACGGATTGAATAGATAAACGAGTTAGGGTTTTACCATGAGAATAAAACCGGTCGTTTTTT
>Ga0315914_1010523_pt1 | contig 11460 bp, 9 predicted proteins | sample MpolenodulesMG_FD_203920 | JGI IMG/M metagenome (GOLD analysis project Ga0315914, IMG submission 203920) | Medicago polymorpha root nodule microbial communities from Los Angeles, California, United States - elongated nodules | ecosystem: Host-associated > Plants > Roots > Nodule | place: USA... | reverse complement strand
ATCTTTATGAATAGTACTTTGATTATGGATCCTGTACACTTGAACAAATTGTTTAGCATATCCAATTGATTATTTTTAATACCTTGTTATTGTCAAAACTAAATGGCTTGTGAAACACCCTTTGTTCCAACAAACTGGACTATAGTTTCCCCTTAGGGGATAATTGGATTATTGAGCAATCTAACATTTTTCAGAGCTTATTTATTAAATTTGGTTGTATTTAGTTTGAGAATATTAATGAGAATGTTTGCTACAATAATGAATATGTACAAACAATTAACTCAAAGGAAGGTTGCTAAAATTGATGATATACAGGACCTGGATGCTCTTCATTTGGGTATGGAGCCATGCAAGAATTAGGACCTTTTAGAGTCAATAGTGATGGAAGCACACTTTTGCTTAATAAAGACGCATGGAACAAAGGTATGTATCCATAATTAGCATAACAATTTATGGAAATGTCATGTCACATGCATCAATTGATTAGGGTTAATTATATTTTAGTTGTTGTAATTATCTCAAAGTTTGTTTTTAGTCTTTTTACCCATTTTTAGAACATACAAGTTACAAAAAACATGTTTTTAGTTCTTCTTAAATTAAAAACATTTGTAGGACCGAAAAGTTGATACAAGGACTAAAAGTAAAAAATAATGGATTGACTAAAATTATATATTTAACCCTTGAATTAATTAATTAATAAAAAAATTGATCCATGTTTGCATAATTATAATAATAATTCAAAATTGATGAGTTGTTGTTGTTTCTATGATTGGCAGTGGCAAATGTTATCTTCCTAGAGTCTCCAGCAGGAGTTGGATTTTCTTATTCAAAAAATTATTTAGATTACTCTAACGTTGGTGACAATCGCACAGCCAGAGATTCTTACACTTTTCTTCTAAACTGGTTTGAGAGATTTCCACAGTATAAGACTCGAGATTTCTTCATAGCTGGTGAAAGTTATGCTGGTCATTATGTTCCTCAGCTAGCTCACCTTATTCTCTCAAATAATAAGAAATTGAAAAATCACACAAGGATCAATTTGAGAGGGATCGCGGTAAGAATCTTTAGGGTTCAATATAAATTCAATTTGTTACATTTACATTATGTTACGAATAGGTAACATACCGTGAGTGTGAAGTTACTAGTTGTAATTTTTGGTTGGACGCAACTTGCTACCGTTGAAATCGATATTTGCAAACACGATTCAATGCAAACTTAGTTTTACGTAATAACTTTACATAAATCACATTTCACATTTATTCGTAGAAATACACATTGAAATTTGCTTTGTTTTGTCCTCAAATATTTATTCTTGGTGTAGGTTGGGAACGGTTGGATAGATGACAATTTGTGTACAAAGGGAATGTATGACTATTTCTGGATGGCTGGTCTAAACTCTGATGAAACACATGAAGGAATTGATAAACTTTGTGACTTTGGGAACTTCAACTATACAAATGAATGCAACTTGTATCAAAGTAGAGCAAATGATGAGTTAGGAAATATTGACATTTACAACATATATGCCCCACTTTGTAATTCATCTGCAACAAAAACTAGTTACTCTGTAAGTTGTATACCTTGCACTTTTGCATTTATTTATACTATATGAATATGAATGAGATGGAAACTACATAAAGTTCACTGAAATAAGAAATTAATTGCAAAATGCTTCTTAAATGAAATATCAACATTGCAGGGTAGTGATTTTGACCCTTGTTCTGAAGATTATACTACTGCTTATTTAAATCTACCTAAAGTTCAAGAGGCTCTTCATGTTAAACCCACAAAATGGTCTCCTTGCAGGTACATTATACTATACTACTGGAATAGTACTAAATATTTTTTTCTTTTCCCACAATTTCAAAATGCATTAATAGTAAATATTATAGTATTTCCTGAATCAATGTCTAATGCTCTTTTTCAGTGATCTGAGTTGGACAGATAGTCCAGCAAGTATTCTACCAACTATAAATCGATTAATATCAAGTGGTATAAGCATATGGATATACAGGTATGATAAACTTTATAAATTGATCTGTCACATCAAAAATAGATATTATCTATGCTTTATGTCTAACATTACTTTGTTTTGTTATCTGATAATAATGCAGTGGAGATATAGATGGGCGTGTTCCAATAACCTCAACAAAGTATTCAATAAATTCCTTAGAACTACCTGTAGACACAGCATGGCGTCCATGGTACACCGGCAAAGAGGTAAAGAAACATTACTATGTGAATGTTTGGTATCACAGTGAATTTGTCAGAATCACTTACTATGATTCTAACATCCACCGCGATATTAAACAGACACTATTACTATTATAGTATATAGATAGATACTCGGAACTTTAAAGCCACGTATAGATAATCTTACTACATTATGCATATAATATTATGCAGGTTGGAGGATATGTGATTGGTTACAAAGGGCTCGCACTTGTCACTGTAAGAGGAGCTGGACACATGGTTCCAAGTTACCAACCAAACCGAGCACTAGCTATGATCTCATCTTTCCTTCTTGGACAACTTCCTCCTCAATTAAACTCCTAAGTCTATTCCTTGTATATGTAAAATCTATGTAAAAATTTGCCAAGTTTCATACAATAATTCATTCATGAAAAAAAGTTTGCTCAATTTCTAACTTTCAGGACAGTGATAAGGTGTCAATTAAAACACAAATCACTGCAGAGATAGAAAAAATGTGTGCTTCATTACCAAGCAAGAAACTATACTATTTTAAGGGTTCAGAATGCTCTCAACAAAAGAAGTCAAGGAAAATAACAAAGAACTAACCAAAATGAATAAGATCTCGATGAACATGAACTTGAATTCTGTATTTTCTTATGAATAGCACAAGCGCATGCAATTTGTAAAGAAAAAAATTGAATCAACCATTAAAAAGCAATTTTGTGGCGGATAGTTCCGTCAGAAATGCTTTTTCTGGTTTAGACAGGCATATTTGTGGCCGACTAGGCGGCCATAAATGTTTGTGACCGGCAAATATGTGGGGGATTTTTTCCCTCACAAGTCCACCACAAATTATAGTTTTGTGGCAGCTTTGCATTGTTTGGGAGGCTTTTGGCCCCCACAAAATGTTGTTATTCTTGTAGTGAGGGGAAATAAAAGGTATTCAAGCAAGCACACACACTGTGATTCTTAAGATAATTATTCCGATAATTAAGTTCCGAATCCTCAATAATCATTACTCCTACATGTCTCTTTTTGGTAGAATTACTCCTACAAGTCTAAAATAACGATTAATTGAATCCCTACAGTTCTACCTCATGTTATCAAAATTCAACTCCACTCCACAATTAGGAGGGATTCTTAAGAACTCAACACATATAACAAGTTACATATGAATAGATAATTTTCTCATCTAAGAGTTGTTGTAACTTGTTCTGAGTGCTACTCCTGCAATGCCCTTCAATCAGCTTACTTGTTGTGAGTGGCCTCCATAAATAGGGTAACCCCCATAAGCTAAAGGATACATACTTGGGTCATGATGAGGAGAAGCCATTGGATATCCATATCCATCATAAATAGGGGATGGAAAATATGGCCCAGCCCAGCTTCCAACGTCAAGCCTAAACTGTTATCATTATCAAGATAAAATCAGCATGAATGCAATTTCATGACAGGACCAAGTGCAAACAATTTGGTACTCTAGGATTTCAAAAAAAATTATGAGGAGATGATATGAAAAACAGAGAGAAAGAGAGATTGCCTGTTTATATGCTGGATTGCGGCCCCAAGAGAGACGAACAGTTTGCTTACCAATCATTGTTCCATTTAGCTTCTGCAAAGCCTCTTCAGCGTTATTTCTGAAAACGTTGTTCAAATGTTATAGTCACGGTGATTGCATTAATGAAGAGATTAAAAAGCATATCAATGAAAGATTTGAGACAGTCCAGAAGTTGTACCTGTTTGCAAATTGGACAAAACCACAGCCCTTTCCAACAGGTATCTTAACCGAGGCTATCTCACCATACTGAGAGAATGTCTGCTTAAGATCTTCATCTGTAACATTAGAGTCGAGTCCTCCAACAAATATCTATAATGAATCATTGGTTAGCTATTTAAAATTGGTAATAAATGATAAGTTTCTAAAATGCAAAACCTAATGATATAAGAGAAGAAAAGCTCACTGTTGTGTTTGTAGAATCTGCTTCAGATTGGCTGGATGTGCCATTTGACTGACCTCCTAAATAAGGAAACAGACAAACAAATTTATCGTGTATATTATATGATTCATAATAAGATTAAATTCACAATTTGGGAAATACATGTTCCAATTCACAATTCGAAACTGAATTCGGTAACCTTGGACAAAATCAATACACAGCAAGAACAAATATTTCAAACTCTTTCAGCAGCAATCAATAAAATAAACCGAGACATGTTTTGTCAAAAAGTAAATTGAAGGGATCCAGATGCAGGCCAAGTTGGGAAAAAACGATAAAATGAATCCAAGAATTTTCATGAGATAACTACTTGCCTAATCAAGAACAGAAAACATCACGACACACACTAATGGACCAAATTGACATTTGAGCATGCATTACATAATCAGAAGCAATTAATAAACTAGATGGTTTTTCAAGTATATCCTTACTCCTATTTGGTGAAACTAGCAAACAGATTCAGTGTTCATTTGCATTCTGTAAATGATGTAGTAGTTTTTTTTTTTCTTTCTATGAGAAAGATGTGATAGCTGTCGTTTTAAAAAATCTATTCATTTAGAAAGACATGACAATATCCCTTCTAAAATGAAATTAAAAGCTAAACCATAAGACTAAAATTACTGTTTATACAAGTAAGAAATGTAGTTCAGATCACAGTTCTTCTGTAACAACCTGCAGCAGAACAAGTCAGTATGAGGTAAACAGGTGGCTAAGAGCATCTCTTTTGGGAGGAATGTATAATGCACTATTCTTTTTCTTTCCCAAATGAAAAGAATAAGACTTTATATGTCAGAAACAATCAATGTGATTTGGCATACCTGGTTGATGGCCAGATGATTTCCTTGGAGTTGCAGCACCAATACGCATGGGCCTGCTAGAACAGTAAACACCGTTCATTTGAGTCATAGCCTGAGATCTCTCGCTTTCATCTCCGAACCTGACGAATCCATAGCCCTTTGAACGGCCAGTATTAGCATCATAAACAACTTTTGCAGCTTTAACAGAAGGATATGAACTAGAAAAAGTTTCATGCAACACACTATCTGTAACATCAGCAGCTAAATCTCCTACAAAAATAGACAGATCAGTAACATTATCCGATCCCTTGTCTCCTGTGCTAAATGTTGCCCAGTTCAAACGGAAAGCTTGATCAGCATTTGGCATCAAAATTCCAGCATAATTCTGTAAAACTTTCTCAGCTGTGGCATGTGAAAAGAACTCCACAAATCCATAACCCTCTGAAATACCACTGTGCTTATTGCGAATAACCTTGACGGAGGTAATCTGCAAAAATAAAAAATGAATGACAGTCAAAACCTTAATAGGATTCTATATCAAAAACAATATGCGAAGCACCGGCAACATCTTACTGTCATAAGTCACAACAAATTAAGTTATCAAAGTACAAGTTAATTTTCGTCAAATTAGAATAGAAGAGAAGCAGAACTACTCTGAAACAATCGGATATCTTTAAAGAGTTCAGAAATGAACATACAAACACATAATCCCCAAAGTTCCCATCAATTTTCAATTAACATACATCAAATGGTGCCACTTTGCCACCATCATTAGGCCACATGTCAATACATAAAAGATGGATAATAAAACTAAAGAAGTAAAATATACACTTATAGTAAGCTTTGATATTCTTCTATTGCCACCTTCATTTATCACAAACTCAAGATAGAGTAAACTTAGCTGAGCATAGCATACTTCATTGTAGTTAAACATTTTATTCCTGGCTATAACATTAAAGAAACACAAAACACATTCATTTTGGCTTGAAAAGTTCAAATATTTTCAACTTCATTTATCAGAATTTAATGCATGTTTGGAAATCTGTTGGAAAGAGAGAGCCTCTGATTTGATGTGTCTCTCCAATAGATTTCCAAGCACAAAATTAATAGGATAGGTTAAATGTGTCATGCACATTCACTTTCCATTCTTCAATTCACAAAGATTTATGAATTTATTTTCAACTTCATATGTGGTCCTTCCAAATTTCATTCTAAGGAAGGAAATTTTTTCAAATACATGTCGAGAATACTAGCTAGGTTGAGTATACTAGCTAGGAAAAATCTATTTTCACATAAAATACTATGTATAATGAAATATAATTTACATCAAATCTCAAAATTTGAGTTATATAATTTTTCAATCTATAAGGTGTCATCAAGGTTTTAAATATTAATTCTCAAAATTTGAGATATGTATAAATTTTCGACCAATAAAGAACCACCATGGTTTTAAATCACAATTGCAGTTACCATGTGCATCAAATATCAAAACATTTGACGTTACAAAACCACATTTATTACAACAAACCATTTTCCAAACCTTGGTGTCCACACTTCACAAGCATAAAAACTAGGATAAATCACTTAAAAAAATTATAAATATTAAGATTAAATATCAAAAAATTATTTCAGTACTTAAAAATATCTCAAATTTTGTTTTTAGTCTCTATACTCACTTTTCTGTCCTCCAAATTACAAAAGATTATACTTTTAGTCCTGTTTAGGAACTAAAAACATGTACTTTTGTATTTTGTTCAGGAATTGAAAAGTGGGTGCCACTAAAAACAAAATATTTCCTGGACTAAAACCATATTTAATCTAAAAATTTCCAATAACAAGTTTTTAACAATACTAGTTTTTTAGCATAAGTTTTTAAATCTCAATTTTTAAAGCTTTTTCATAAACACAACTTTATAAGAATTTATCTTAAACAAACTTAAATCTACAACATAACAAATTCAAGCATGCAAACAATTAACACACAATGTAACACATAAACACAAACATGTTTCGAATAACAATAACCAAACATGTTTAAAAAAAAAAAAAACCTCTCCAGTAGAAGCAAAACAGCGATGAAGATAACTCTCATCCATCCAGCTATGCAAATCACCAATCCACAAAGTCTTATTCTCTCCATTGGATCCATGCTGATTCTGATGATTCTGATGCTGATGTGGCGGCACGTGCAACGGTTGCTGAAACTGATGATGATGGTGGTGATAAGGCACATATGGCGGCGGCGCGTAATGTTGAGGTGGCATCATGTGATGTGGCATTACCATCGCCGCTGTTGGATACTGCATCGGAATCCACTGTTGTGGTACCGCCACCGGTGCCGGTGGTTGTTGTCGTTGTTGCTTGTTCGTTGTCTCGGAAGGCGTTGATGAATCTGAACCGTTGTTTTGTTGCATCTTAATCAATCAACTGTTGATTAATTGTTATTACACACTCTTTCTCTCTAACTTAGTGAATGAAAACCGTTATGGTGAATGAAAAGAAGAGAGAGAACGGTTTTAGAGAGAAAGAGTGAATCTGAAGAATGAGAGAAAGAGAGAGAATAGGGCGCGGCAAGAGGGTATAAGAGAAGAGAGGATGAAGAAGATTTCATGGGTAAACGCGATTGATGTGAAGGCCGTTAGATTAAATGATATAGGTTTGATATTGACCGTTGGATTAAATGATAACAGGGATATGCATTGTACGACCGTGTGTGTAAGTGTAAGTGATGTGTTGTGTGTGTTTGTGTCTCAGTTTCAGTACCTGTTGGATCCGCCGCCAGAACCCTTCTCCAGTAAAGAGTACCCTTGCTAGCTATCCCTAGGGATTATTCCCTCTTTTTCTTTTTTTCCTTTTTGAGAAATAATAAACATATACCATGTTTAATTTTTTTTTTCTTAGTATTTGTGTATATATACTTTTTTTTGACAAAAAATGTATTGTTGACAAAGGAATATATAATAAAGAAAAAACAATAAAAATGTGTAACCATATCAGCACTAATGTATTATATCTCATCATAACTCTGTAATTAAACGTGTTTTGACGAAAATAATATTAAGATGGATGGCATCCTCAAAAGTTCTTGTATTCCACTTCACCCACCCTCTTTTCCAACAAAAATACAGAGAAAGAAACATGATAAAATATTAGTAATATTTCACATTGAAGTAAATATGTAACAAAGTCACAAGTTATAACTTATCACAAATATATTTTTTGAGAGGCAAAAATTGAATTAAATTAAATAAAATAATCAAACCATAAAAAGTGTTAAGAATGAAAAGATATATCTTTCAAAAAAAAAAATGAAAAGATATAAAAGTCATGAATAAAATACGCCAAAACATAATGGTGCTACCAAAAGTATCCACATCTAAGAAGAGTTACTCAACAAACTTATAAATTGAGTTACTCAACTAACTCTTTCTCCCAATCGAACAAACCACTTATTCAGCCCCTTCCTCCGAACCACTCGAAATCACCACATTATTCACCGAAACATTTTTATCAACTTAAAGATTAAATAATCTACTAATTAAAATGATCATTTAACACCATCTCACCCAACTATCAACTTAAAGATTAAATAATCTACCGATTAAAATGATCATTTAACACCACCTCACCCAACCAAGGCTCAAAACAAAGTGTTGCAACCATTCTATGTTTTCTTCAACATATTCTCACTAAAACATCTCCTTCAACAATCTTCAACACCCCTCGTAATACTACAAATATCACCACCATAATGAGTCTCTACTTCCTTCCTTGTTAACCAACCCATTTGAAAGCTCATATTTCTTAACCAAAACTTTATACCAAATACCTTCATTTTCTCTCCTTAATCTCAAACACCACTTTCTTAATAGATCTAAATGTAAAAGTTATTCTAACTCAAACCTACCTTTTTATTTTGGTAAACACACTTGTCCCAGTGAATCAAATGAATTTTAAGAGCCTCATCACACCCATCCCATAAATAAATAAATAAAAGAGTCAATTTTCAAAATAGTACATGAAAGAGCTTTGAAAAAGGAGAGGAAGTACCATCAATGAAGATAAGACGGATCACAAGAGAATAAGTCGATCTCTTATAGATAAATTACGACACTTCCAAGAAGAAACTTTGTCTCTTATATGATTAACCACGGGTTTTCAAAACGATAACTTACAAAGATTACTAGTTTATCACCAATTGACAACTCCAAATATTTCAAATGAGTCGTACTCACATTGCAATTCAATGTTAATGTAACCTCATTCAACCAAGAGTTGTCAATGTTTATTTCCTAACTTGTAAATTTTATGAAAGTTCACCTTCAAAATATCATATGCAACTTTTTCTACTAATGATCAGAGTATCATCATAAATTAAAGATGAGTAACTTTAAACGCATCTTATCACCCACATAAAAACCACATAATTTTTCCAATCTTATAGACTCAAAAAAATAATGAGTTACCTTCTGCTACAAAAAAAAAAAAAGGATGACAAAGGATCCCTATACCTTAACCCTCGACGCATAATCAACTCATCAATAGATCAAATTTTCCTTTAAATAGAGGTATTGGATGTAAGAATGTCTTATTACACACTTAATTACAGTGTTAGTTCATTTATACTTTCTCTGTCTTAAAATAATTGTTTCTTCAACATTTTTTTTCTGTTTCAAAATAATTGTCATTTTAGAATACTAATGCAGTATTTATTATTTTTTTTGGACTATTATACTCTTGTTTATTGAATTCCATCCAACTTAACTACGATTAATGAGGGCTGATGATAGTAATTTTATCATTGAAATCAACACAATTAATCATTTTTTTAAAATTCATACACAAATCTTAAACGACTATTATTTTGAGATGGGGGAGTATATAGCTAGCGTTTAGGCGGACACTCCGTGTCGGTCTGTCCACTCTTCTTATTGTGCTAATAAGTGTAAATTACGGACAATAGTTTTTATGAAATTTTGATTATAATTAATTTGATTTTGATTAAAATTATAGGTATAATAATAGATATTTTGCACTTTCATATGGTAGCAAATCATATTTATATTTCTCAATGATACCAACAATATAAAAAAATATAATATCTTTAAGAAAAATGTAACAAATATAATATAAATTCTTTTTTTTTAAGGAAAATATATTATAAATTCTTATCTTTTTAAATGACACTAATAAAATAGCATTATTCTTTCAAAAAAAAAATAACATTCTTATAGTCAAATTTATGGTAAACTAAAGACCGATCACATATTTGTCCAAAAAAAGAAAGGACCGATCACGTGGTTTGAGTTTGTTTTTTTTTTTTTTGAGCAATTGAGTTTTTCGTTTTGAGAATTGATATTTGTACAACTATTTTTTGACAGCTTTCTTTCTCATACTCACATTATATTTTTACTTTCTTTCTTCCTTTTTCTCTCTCCATTGTTTTTGACCAATGAAAAGAGAGAAAAAAGAGGTTGTCATAAAAGTTGTTAGCAAATGGTTGTTCAAATATCATTGCTCTTTCGTTTTAAAACTAATTTTTCAAACCAAAATATCTTCGGGTAAAAATGAGTTTGTTTTGTAAAAAAAAAAATAAAAGAGTTTGTTTGGTCTTTTGTTTATTTTCAAGATAGTTTTCCACAAAAAAAAATTAAATAAATAAATAGTTTTCCACTAAAACTCAAAAATAAAAAACTTTGGTTTTTGTTTCAAGGGTAACATGTCATCGTCACTAATGATCGCCAAATCACTCCTGCCAAAACTAATTCATAAAACTACACCAAAAATACAGAAAATATTAAATTTTGGCATAGTTTTTCTCTTTGAATTTTAGTCTTAATTTAAATTATTTAATTTATAATTTTATTCTATTTTACTTAATCAAATAATTTATTTTTTAGGATGAAATATGAAAATGTCTCCTATAAATATCAAGAGTTTTAGATTTAGTCTTTGTAAATTGTAAAAATAATGTTTGTTTTTACTCGTAGTAAATATACCTATTTTTTCTTTTGGTTCCTAATATTTCAGTTTGAAGGTGAGAAAAACCACCGGGGGGCGGGGGGGCTGAATTGTGTTTTCAAAAACTTCTTTCTTACGTTCTGAAAAACTGTTCCCAGATTCAGAGTCTGAAGTAGTTCAGAGTCTTAGTGCAGCGGATAATAGTAAGAGAACAGAAAAAGAAAGAACAGAAGCAATTATACAGGTTCCTTCCACAAACCGGAAGTAGTCCTGCCCCCCTTGCACTTCCAAGGAGAGTTCCACTAAAATGTAATGTCGGATTACAAGTTGCTCAATCACACAAGAAAGAGACTTCTCAATGCTCAAGGACAACTTCAAGAGACTTCTATGCTCAAGGACACAAGAGAGAGACTTCTATGCTCAGGGACAACTTCAAAAGACTTCCTTTGCTCAATCGCAACTGAAAGAGACTTCTATGCTCAAGGACAACTCCAAGAGACTTCCTTTGCTCA
>Ga0315914_1010521_pt1 | contig 11461 bp, 4 predicted proteins | sample MpolenodulesMG_FD_203920 | JGI IMG/M metagenome (GOLD analysis project Ga0315914, IMG submission 203920) | Medicago polymorpha root nodule microbial communities from Los Angeles, California, United States - elongated nodules | ecosystem: Host-associated > Plants > Roots > Nodule | place: USA... | reverse complement strand
TTTATTGAAAAACAACAATTATTTATTAAAAAATTATATATTTAATAGAAAATACACAAGTTCCAATACAAACATACTACTTTAAACTTCTTAACATGTGCAAATTTGCACATGATAGAAAAACCCTATTTTAATAATTAACGGCATCACATGTCCCCAACCCCATCTTGTATAATATATTTAGGAAAATGCTAACTTGTATCCTAATGGCACAAAATAAGGATCTAAAAATAGAATTAAAAAATAAATGTTGCATTGAAAAGATAAGTTTTTAAGCTTTCAAGATTAAATTTTTACATTTAATTTCTTATCTTGTGTCCTTAGAGCACAAGTTAATAAGACCCTTATATTTATTATGTGTGCAGATGAAACACTTATAGCCAAATTAATTTTGCAAAGACGATGTGGATGTCGTATGATTATATCTCATGTATTACTTATTTTATTAATTAATGGCATCACATGTCTCCAACCCCCCTCTTGTATATTATGATTTAGGGAAATGTTAACTAGTGCCCCGGACATTAATTAAGGAGATTAATATGGAAACTTTTGCATTGAGAAATAATGAAAAGTGGAATGTTCCACTTTAGAAAAGTCAAAAAATTGTTGTCTTTAATAAAAAAAATTCTATTTCTAGCAGTTATTATGTGTGCAGATGAAACACTTAGGGCTATAACCAAATTAATTCTGCAAAGATGATGTCGTATCTTTGTAACTGTCTGCAGTTATAGCAGAATTTCATCGATAGTGTGAAGAACAATTTGTTCTTTTATACCATCAACGAGCCTCCACGATGACAACAGACCGCCCTAAAGATAAAAGAGCATTCTTATAGCAGTAATTTGGTTAAATCCTTGAATGTAGTAGTCGACTTTGAGATTTAGGTAGTGACCGAATCAAATGTGATATTGTTGCATTCACTACTTACCTAATAGTACTTAAGTTTGGCTTTTTCTATGGTACACAAATATAGTAATTTTGCATCATATGAAAGTGTATTTTCACCCCTTAATCAATAAGTCTCATCTCATTTGATTAAATAGTGAGAATTATTAATCCGAAAGTAATTTGTACATGATGTAAAACGTATCTAACTTGCACATATTATTCACACTTACTAGTGGTTGGGTAAAGCTTTCAATTCGCATGCATGCTAGTCTGCACATTGTCATGACAACATTCTTTTGGGGAATTCTGCATTCAACATGTTGAATATATGCTTGGTTTTGGAAGTTGGAAAATAACAATCGATAATAAATACACAAGTTGGAAGTTGGGAGTACTTCCTCCCTCCGATAGTATAAGCAAAAAAAACTCATTTTCTTTGTTCCAAAATATAAGTAAAAAAGATAAACTTTTATCCTATTTAATCTTGTTTTTTTAAAAAATCTCTTTTCCAAGAAAATCTTTTGTTTATTCTCATAAAATCAAATGCAAATTACATTCAATTTTCTTTCTCTTTCATTTTTTCCAGCCAATGAAAATTGTTTTTACATCTTATAAAACTTTTTTCAAAGAAAACACAAAAAACTATACTCAAAATTCTTATGTTTTAGTTTTCTTAATAAGTGTGATTATTTTTTTTTTCCATATAATTTGGGACAGATGGAGGATTGATTAAGGACTGATACAAGCTCGACCATAGTATATTATTCAACAAACTGATACTCCTACGAAAGTTGCTTGAGTACAAGACAAAAATATCGTATCCGTTTCACATGACTGTTGTATATACCAAAATTTGTGCATAACATATTAGCATTAGCTACAAAAGCAAATATCTAAGATATAAGCAAAAAATTAATCAAGTACTCTAAATAAATGTTTATCATAAAAGAACTTAAATATAATCCAAGAGAAAATGAAAGTAAAATCGTGTAAATTAAAAACAGTTTATGACCAGAAGTTATTTGGAAAAGCTTTTGATAATGAGGAATGATATATGCAGTGGCGGAGCCAGGAAAAAAAGTTAGGGTGGACCACTAAAATTAATCGTTGAAAAATTGTTTAAAGCCTCGCAAAATAGACCTACAATTGAATTATTTAAATTTTTCGGATAGGCCACAACACCACTTTGCGGGAATTTGGATCAACCGAAACCTAAAACTGACATAAAATTATATAAAATCTCACAAAATAGACCTATAATTGAATTATTTAAATTTTTGGGTGGGCCACTACACCATTTTGCAAGAATTTGAATCAATTGAAACCTAAAACCGACACAAAATTGTATAAAATCTCGCAAAATAGACCTATAATCGTTGATTTTTTTAATTTTTCGGATGGACCGTGGCCTACCCCAGCCCATGAAGGGCTCCGCAACTGGATATATGAACATCATTTTTGTACAACCAACAACCTTTTTGCTATTCTATAATATTTTTTAGTAATTTCGATTTACGTGCTCCTCACAATATTAAAAGGTGCTGCAATTTTGATCATACATATGACATTGCTCTTTGATAATAAGCTAACAACTACTTCAAGACAGACATATGGCAAGCAATTCTAAACATATAGCCAACACTTGAGATAAGTCCAAATAAGTTCTTATAAACACCTCAGCATCAAAGTTCATTGTGTTGGCAGAATTTAATTCCAATCCAATCTTGATGCTTTAAATTACCTTCGTAATTTTTTCCAACCTCTTCACTTGCTATGTTATTATGGGTCTAAAGTGTGACTCAAATCTGGCTTTCTTCATCAAACAAATAAGGCTATTGCGAATGCACATGACATCTATAACAATTAACAGAACAACGGTAATATACATCAAGTGCCATCGATTTCTTGTATCGCTGTCTAATAAGAACCAATGAACCAAACGCAGATTTTGCAAATGACAAATTATGACAATCTAAAAAACAGGTACATCCTAAAACTCATCAACCAGCCAAGCAACCAGAAAAGAGAATCATTGAAGGAATCAGCTCAAATATATTCGAATCCAAAAACTTTTATTCCCTTTCCTTTGGACAAAGATAGGAGGCACATCATCGTTAGATACTTGGGATGAATTTTGACCGAATAAGGTTTTTAAGTAAAGCTTTCTCTTCTTCAATTTTCCGTTTCTCCTCTGCATCTTTTGGTTTGATCTTTCTCTTCTCTTCCAATATCCACTTGAAGAGTTCACGCTGCTGGCCTTCTGGAATCGGTTCTCTTTTAATCACGGGATTTGCAATTGGTGGTGGGGATGCAGATGTCACAGCAACAGGAGCTGTGGTATCTATAACTGAAATGGGGCGTGCTGCATCTTTTTCCTCCACCTCAGTATCTTCCTTCTTTGTGCTTGTTCTTGCAAACAAATAAACTACAGATTTCAGACAATCATCAGATACATTATCAACAAGTTCAGGATAGGTTTTGACAGTGAAATTCACTCAAATTTGCTAGAGTTGGGATCAGAAAAACCACATGGGTAAGATATGATATGCTGGCAGAGAAAGTAGTTCATTCAAAATATTCAGAACAATCTCTCATGTTACATGTACTGACCTATTCACTATGTTATTGACTATGTGCATACATAATTGAGAGGCTACCTTAACTAAATTATCACTAGAACATAAACTGGTAACAAGATCAACCAACACCTTTTGCTGCTCCAGTTGATAACACGCAAGGATGATGTCCATGATGTACCAGCTCATTGGAACGAGTTTGACTTTATAACCTCAAGGGATGGAGTTCAAATCCCTTTGAAGACAATTCTAAAATAGCCATTAGTGTCACTTTAACTAATGATAATTTATGCTTCCCCAATGTTTCTTTACAAAATCACAAGGATGATTTAAAATTGATGGCTCCTATTTGTTGCTAAAGAATGTAACTCTACAAGAAAGCAATTGGAAGATAGTGCATAAGAATACTGGTAAAAGTGGTTACTAAATTTAGAAAACTAACTGTAACTTTATTATTATCAAATGTCCGTAATTTTGAAGTAAATACTAGGACATTGTATAGCTGCTAAGTAGTAGTTTGTCTATATGTAAAATAATACCAGACATGTTTATTTTGTATGTCTTTCATTTGATCTCCAAGCCTTTTCTCCTCTATCTAATTTACTATCATGTACAAGAGAAATTACTTGCACATGTGATTTCTCACAGACCTAAAACAAACATACTCAGGCAAAGGGCAATCAGTCATCTTCAGTAAGTTGTGAGGCAATTTCTGCAAGGTTGTTATATTCAAAATATTTCCATTTGATGGAATTTAATACCGCTTAGGTTTCCATGTATTAATTAGGAAAATTTTAACAATTATAAGACTACAGATCTTTTTCAAATCTGTATATAGGATGATGTATTGATAAATTACGAAATTATAAGGATTACATCAAGTTGTGGTCAAACCTTGTTTGAATGCATCGATATAAAGACAATTATAAACCATAACAGTGATTATAAAACCATAGAACCTTCAAAGTTGCAATGATGTTAAACTAGCAAACAGATCTTAGAAGTTAAAATGATGCTACTAAGAACATCAACTATTATATTAAAATAATAATCAAACAAGCATCACCATAGAAAAGACATAAGGTAGCATCTTGTGTATCGATAGAAGATGAAAATAAATAAAATAACAAAGAAGGAAATAAAAGGAATACAAGAAGTAGATGATGAATGCTAGCTTCGAACCTCCTAGGCCGACTTCGTTAAACTCAGATTTCTGGCCATCCCACAAAGATGTGTCCCCTTCCTATTCTTAACGACCTCCCTTCATCCCATTTTTCCTAGGGCGCACTCAATTTCTACTCAGCCTAACCATCTCACCCCCTAAGTCTCATCAGATTTGGATTCCATATGGTCGGGAAATCCGAAGTTAAGCAATCCAAACCGTCTAATGCTCACGTCCTGACATTGCGGAAAATATGTAATCCCCTGACTACAAGGGATCCAAATTCAAGTCTCATCCACTACACAATGTCGACATATACCTTTTTCCCTTTTCTGGAACATACCTTCCACGCATTAGGACCATGGCTTAACTGCTGCATTACTGGGCACTTAACATCAGTCACCAACTATATTGGTCTCAACATTTTCTTTTGGCCTTCCATAAAAGATCCATACATAGATATAATACTTTACATTCTAGACCATGTGATTAGATCCATACCCGGTGAATGATAAAAATACTAACCTAACAACTAAATTATTAACTTTGACCGTTTAAATAAAAAATAATAGCAACCAACAAGGAATTGAAGCTAACATTTTCAAAAGAGAAAAAGGAAACTTAGATTACTCTTCAACCTAAAAGATCTAGCACAGCACTACAACAACAAATCATAATCCAAAAAAACAAAATTAAGCAAGTGTGAATAAAATCAAACCCAATTTCACAAGTTCATCCATCATCAAAAGGGGGAAAAAACTCAACAAAAAAATCGAATTTTTAGCTTTTGGGTTGTAGAAAAATCACCTCCAATACCGAAATTGACAGCCAATAGCATAGGCCAAACGAACTTGTAGCGCTTAATAAAGGGTTCCTTAGGCGGCGGCGGAGGTGGAGGAGGAGCCGTTTGAGTCCCCATCGACGGTGGCGAAGAGAATTCGTTCGATTTCTGTTGCCCTCGAAATTGCTTCAGCTGCGCTGTTACAAAAAAACACAAACTATGAAATCGAAAGAAAAGAAGAAAAAAAATCCTTCAAGAGAGAGAGAGAGAGAGAAAATAGTACATTTTTTGGGTTTGTGATTATATAGCTTTGGAGAAGAACCATGATCAGCACCACCTTCACTCATTCTTTTCTTTTCTTCACTTTCACCCTAACTACCAAATCACATTTAAGACTATATTTGAATCAAAACGGAAACAAATGAAACAGGGATTTTTGCACTTTAATCGTGTTTAAGTAAATGATTAATTATGTTTTTCAATTCTAAAATTAATATCATTTATTAAAATACTCTTTTGTTATTTTTAAGAAACTTACTAAAATATTTTTATTAATCTAGAATAGAAAAGTTGGATGAAATTTTACAAATAAAGGTATAATGGTGAGAAAAAAAATATTGTATTGATATTCTCAAATTATTTTGAGCCAGAGAAAATATTAAAAATACAATTATTTTGAGATGGATGAAGTATTTTCATTCTATTATGTAGATAATGAATGGAACGGGACAAAATATAATTTTTTAGTCTATTTTTTACTTGATAACTGTAATTCCATAAAATTCTTTCCAAAAAAAATTGTAATTACGTAAAATGTAATATTGCTGAAATGAAAATGGAAGGATTTGATGGAATGAGTTCCATCGTGTTTCATTCCATCTCACCACATTCTATCAATCTAAACTATGCAATTTAAGGTGTGTTTAATCTACTAAAAAAAATAATAGATTGTGCATAACAACTTTAATTATATAATGTTTGATTGTAAAACTGTTTCAAGAATTGGACACATCAGAAGCAAGAGACATGGCAAAAATTAAAATTCTTGTCCTCGTCAAACTACAACACAATTTTTCAACTACAAGTTGTCTAAAATACCTTCTTCAAAAAAAAGTTATCTAAAATACCAAAATAAAATTTTGTCCACGAAATATCGTATAAGACAAAAAAATTATTATTCAATATCATAAAAGATTATCATGTCTTTTTTGAAAGAAAAGTTTATCATGTTGTGTTTGTCTATCTTAAATGTTCTATTTAATACTACTTTTTAACATATCAAACTCTAAATATCAAGTATGAGTAAAAAATTATTTACTGTAGGGACCAAAAATGTGTTTATTGAATTATGGTATTCAATTCAATTATTCTCAATACATGAAGGACTTCAGTGTTAACTTTGCACTTAACTGGGTCTCACAACCGTGTCCCTTATTATCTATACCCCAATTCCAGAAAACTACACGCTGTTACTAATAACGTATCGTATATTTAATCTTTTAAGAAAGTTGTTCCAAATGCAATTAAAGTGAGAGAATAAGACCATCTTCAATGGGGTCTCAAATTTAAAGACTTACTAATTTTTTTTTTTTTTTTGAGGGATGAAGACTTAGTACCTATTAGGTATCCCAACGGGTCTTAGAATATTTAAATTAACTGTTAATGCACGGTTGGTTTCTGCTTAGTTTATGAGTTTGTTTCATGCTATATACAGAGAATATAAGAAGTCCCCACTGAAGGGTGTGATTGTTGTTGCAACACATTGGATTTGACTAAATGAAAGACTCTCAATGCAATGATCCATTATACCTAGATCCAAAGTGGTATAAACTGAAACCATGTGTAGTGAAACTTATTAAATTTTTTTGACAAAAAACTTATTAAATTATTAATGTTTGGCTATTTTTATGAAGAAAATAGAGAGGGGGAAATGACGATTCAACCTTATGCCTCTAATTTAGAGGAGAAAAAAAATTGTAGAACTAGACAAAATGGAATTATGTTATATTTCATTCACATCCATTGCATCATTTCATTATTTCAAATTGCAAGCAAAAGGTAACATCGAACTTTTACTAGCAGCATAATAAAAATATTCGATTTTTTCTACATAGTAAAATGGTGAATAAGGACCAACATGATCAATAGTAATGGGTTCTTCCATCACATATTTTTTTAAACTACCTTTGTAATTAATAGCTCTTTTTTTGTGCCATCAATTTCTTGTACAACTGTCTAGTAAGAAAGAACCGATGAGTCAAACCCAAATTTTGCAAATGACAAATAATGACAATCTAAAAATATGTACAGTCTAAAACTCACCAACCAACCAAGCAACCAGAAAAGTGAACCATTGAAGGAATCAACTCGAGTAAATTCAAATTCGAAAACTTTTTTTTCCCTCTTTCCATTGGACAAAGATAGGAGAAACATCATCATTAGATACTTGGGATAGATTTTGACCGAATAAGGTTTTTAAGAAGAGCTTTCTCTTCATTAATTCTCTGTTTCTCCTCTGAATCTTTTGGTTTGATCTTCCTCTTCTCTTCCAATATCCACTTGAATAGTTCACGTTGTTGGCCTTCCGGAATTGGTTCTCTTTTAATCACAGTATTTGCAGTTAGAGGCGGGGACACGGATGTCTCGACAACAGGAGTTGTAGTATCTTTAATCGAAATGGTAGTTGCATCTTTTTCATCATCCACAGTTTCTTTCTTCTTTGTGTTTGTCCTTAAAGCCCAGTAAACTACAGTGTTCAAACAATTATCAGTCACATATCTAGCAACAACAAGTTCAAGATAGGTTTTGACAATAGAAATTCACTCAAATGTGAGTTCGGATAAAAAAAAAAAAAAAAAAAAGCAGAGTTAAATTTGATAGTTAAAAATGTGACATGCTAGCAGAGAAAGCAGTTCATTTAAAATATAATTGATTAATCTCATGGTTATATATGCAAGGATGACTTCAAATTCCCTCGAGGACGGTTGTAAAATGGTAATCAGTATCACATTAATTAATAATAATTTCTTCCACAATGTTCTAAAAAACCGCAAGGATGACTTCGAATTGATGGCTCCTACTTGTTGCTAAAAACTTAAACTCTAGAAGAAAGCAATTGAAAACAGTGCAAAAGAATACGAATAAAAGTGATTACTAAACAGTGTTATCAGATATCTGCCTTGGTGGCGCCATGGCAGATAGTGGTGGCGGACTTTTTAACAACTGCCATGACCAATTTGTGAAGGATGGCGGCACCGAGGTGTTTTAAGGCAAGATATGAGGGCTCAAAATGGCGAATTTCGGCTTTCTGCCATCCGCAAGTGATAATGCTGTTACTCAATTTAGAAAACTAATTTAGCAAACCAACTTGAAATTTATTATCAAAACCTAAATGCAGCTAGCCATATTTTGAAGTAATTACTTGGAGATTAGATAGCTAGTTTATATGTAAAATAATACCATAAATGTGTACTTTGATTTGATCTTCAGGTCTTTTTTCCTCTATCTAATTTACTGAATCATGTACAAGAGAAATTATTGGCTCATAAGGTTTCTCACTGAGCTTAAACTATAAACAAACTTTCTTTCAGACAAGCAGCAAGCCATTCAATCATCTTCTATTTGGTCTGAAGCAATTATTGTAAGGTTACATTTTAAAAACGCCCATTTGATAAAATGTAACACTATTAGTTTTTCATATATTACTTAGGGAAGTTTTAACAAGTACACAGCTATAGATCTTGTGCAAATATACAAATATAGGACGATGTATTGAGCACTTATAAGGATTACAGCACGTTTGAGTCCAATCTATAGCTTCAAACATTAGTAAGGTGTGAGCTTGATTATTTTTGTATGTCAAACCTTGTTTCAACGAATCAGTATAAGGAAAACTATACATTATAATTTGGTCAAAAAAAAACTATACATTATAACAGTAACCGTCAAAACCATAGAACCTTCAAAGTGCAATGGTAGAAATAATGCTACTACTTTCAAACTCAACTATCATAATTAAGAAACTCAACTACCGTAATTAAGAAATTATGCTACTGCTAACAACAGATCTTAGAAACAATGCTACTACTAACAAACTCAACTATTATAATTAAGAAAGTGAGAACGATAGAAGCATCACAACAGTAAAGACATAAGGCATCCATCCTCTGGTACAAACCGAACACAAATAACATGAAAGAAGACAAAAGTTGAACTCAAATTTCAGAAACATGAATGTATCGGTAGAAGATGAAAATAAACAGATTCAGAATAACAAAGAAAAAAAAAAGGGAACAACACTAAATGTAGCTGGTGAGTGCTAAATTCCTGCTTCAAGCCCAAGGCAGATTCTGTTATACTCAGATATATGGCAATCCCACAAAGTACCCCTCCTTATTCGTAACCACCCCCCTTCTTCCCAATTTTCCAGGACCCCGCTCAAACTCCACTCAGAATAACAATCTCTTCCCCTAAGTCTCCTCAGGTTTAGATTCCCAATGGTTGAAAAATTCAAAGTCATGCATTCTAAACCGTCTAATGCTCACATTCCGACTTTGTAAAATTATCTAAAGACCTAGTCAGAACGTGAATCATACAATCTTTATGTAATGATTTTGATTGTGTGATTGTGGAAAATACATAATCCCTGGGATCCAGATCTAAGTCTCCTCCACGCCACATATACCTTTTCCCCTTTTTCTGGAACAAACCTTCCATATCTTGGGGCCATCATTTAACTGCTGCCTTTTTATTTTATTTTTAAACTCGGTATCCGGCCCAAGGAGCGACTAATCCGAGGGGTCTAATCCCACCATCCACTTGCATGGCCCCATATAGTTGTGTATAGACTTAAGTCTAACCAAAATTGGCATCAGAGAGAATCGAACCGAACCTGAGACCTTGAGAGGAGCACACTCCAAGGTCCCCAACCAACACCACTAGGCCAACATTTAACTGCTGCACTATCAGGCACTTAATTACAAAAAACATCATTATCATGAATCATGGTATTCTCTCAAACAAAAAAAACCTCAACTATCATGAATCATGATCATAAATTATTCTACAACATGAACTATCTAGTATAGCAACAAATACTAATCCAAAAAATTTAAACCCCATTTCACAAACTCACCAATCATACAAAAATTGACTAAAAACCTAACCTAAAAAACTAATTTTTTAGCTTTTGGGGATTTAGAAAAATTACCTCCAACACCAGCCAATATCACAGGAAAAACGAACTTGTAGCGCTTAATAAAAGGCTCCTTAGGCAGCGGAGGCGGAGGAGGAGGAGCCATCGTTCGATTTCTGTTGCCCTTGAAATTGTTTCAGCTGCGCTGTTACAAAAAACACAAACTATGAAATCGAATGAAAAAGAAGAAGAAAATCTCCTCAGAGAGAGAGAGAAAGAGAAAAAGAGAATACATTTTTTGGGTTTGTGATTGTATAGCTTTGGGGAAGAACCGTGATCACTACCTTCACTCATTATTTTCTTCACTTTTATCCTAACTCAGATCACACTCTACTTCTCATGCAAGACAACCAAACTCTTTTGTTTTTTCATTAACTTTCTCACCACGTTTTCTTTTAGTTTTTTCTTTTTTCTTTTTTAAGAAAAAATAATATTACATGCCTAACACAACCATAATATCAACATTGTTAGATTAGATAAGTATCTTCATAGATATCTATGACTAAAATAGATGGATATTTCACGTGATGGATGTAGACATGGCAACACAACCCGCACCCGTCGGGTCCCCCTGCCCTCGTCCTGATTTTAACGGGAAAAAATCAAATTTATTGGGTCCAGGTGCGGGAAAAACCCGAAGTTTTAAAGCGGGGCCGGGGGATACTCACCCCTACCCCGCATCGGTATTCGTTTAGTTTATTTTGTATGTTTTTTCGAGCTTTATTTTCTATGTTTTCCTTACTAAAGTTTTCAACATGGTAGAGTGTATGTTTATTTTGTATGTTTTTTCCAGCTTTCTTTTTTCAAATGAACATTTCGTATACTTTGATCGTCTACTACCCGTCGGGTCTGGGGGC